>Ga0099826_10003253_pt1 | contig 10956 bp, 6 predicted proteins | sample Mtrugardesep15_FD_76830 | JGI IMG/M metagenome (GOLD analysis project Ga0099826, IMG submission 76830) | Root nodule microbial communities of legume samples collected from California, USA - M. trunc garden sep15 | ecosystem: Host-associated > Plants > Roots > Nodule | place: USA: California...
TGAAGCTTTTTGTCGCAGCATAGCGGGTTGTAGGTGTGGGGTTCTGTATCCGTGTTGGCGGTCGAATCTCTCACCTTCACGAAGTTTGACAGTATATAATTTGGGGGAGGTTTCAAAATCCTCATCAATATTTGATGTTGGACTGTTTGGCTCGATTCACCGGTGTTGTTTTTATTTTTTGTATCATCCGATTGGGTTGGCCTACACTTTGTGTGGATTGACTGTCTTCTATTTCTTTTTCATGTCGTTGGACTCTTGCCTTATAAAAAAATTATATCTTATTCAAGGATTAATATTTTCACATGAATAATAAAAACCATTTTAAAAAATTTTCGTTTTAGTAAATTTTAGTCCAAAAATAGTTGTTGAAAAAAAGGAAAATGAAAGAAGTAAAACACATATGACTCAAATCACTCCATGATTAATTTTCACTCTCTTCCCTCTCACACAACACAGCACTCATTGCTGTTGCGTGTGTAACTTCCTTCAACCACCGCCATGCCAATCATCAACCACCACAACCACCTCCACACTCCCCTCCGTCAACCCACCTCCACCACCTCCTCCTCCTTCACCTCCAAGATCCTCCTCCTCCTCACTCTCCTCCCTGTCTCCCTCGCTACCATTGCTTTCATCCTTCAATGGCGTGGTGGCATCACCGATCCAGCGACCCTTTTGTCACCTCATGGCGCTCATAACTTCCCTGGCATGGATTCTTCTCCTCTTTCACCTCTTACTCATACTGCTCATTCTTCTGATTGTCTTAACCTTGGTCGTTCTTCTTCTCCTTCCTTTCCTTATTACCATAATTGGAAACTTGATTTTGGTGACTCACTTACTCCAAAGGTTTGTTTTTTTAGCTTCTTTGAATTGATTTGAATTGTGGGTAGTGTTTGGTTTTTTTGTTGTTTTGTATGATTGTATCTTTGAAGCAAAAGGGGTGGCTTTATGAAATTATGATGATGATGATTTGTATTATTTTTATTGTGTTTTGTATGTTTTTCTATGATTTGTGTTCCGTACCATTTTGGGTTTGATGATCTGTGTGAGCTTGGTTTTTAGTCAATTTTGGTAGTTCCGGTGAATCATAAGTCATGTGATCTGTGTTTTTAAGTTGGGCTGATGTAGAAATTTTGTTGGTGATTAGTTTATGTGGTGGGCTTAGGTAGTTTGGATATGTTACCTGCAGATTCTGTAGTAAGGTGAGTAGAGTAGATCAGATGAAGAGTAGTCAAATCACTAGAAGCAAAGGATGACCTAGGAAAACTATAAGAGCAACCATTTATTACGAAGTAAGACCAATTGAATGAATGTAATGACTTCATAGTAGACAGAAGACTTGTAGATTCTTTAGTAAGGAGAGTAGATCAAATGGAAAGTAGTCAAATCACTAAGGCAGAGGAAGACCTAGAAAAGCTATAAGAGAAACTATTAAAAAAGATCTAGAGATTAATGTGTTGGATAGAAATATGGTATATGATAGATCATTATGACGTCGTTTAACCCATGTAGCCGACCCCTTTTAGTGGGATAAGGCTTAGTTGTTGTTGTTATTTGATTGTAACTTTTATTATAAGGGGTGGCTTCATATTGGGGATTTCCATTTTGGGTTTGATGATCTATGTTGAACTTGGTCTGTAGTCAATTTTGCTAGTTCTGGTGTATCATAAGTCATGTTATCTGTGTTTTTAAATGGGGTTGATATAGAAATTTTATTGGTGTTTCTGAAAATATTGTTTCATTGTGTTGCTTTGAAACTTGTGGTGTGCCTATTTTTTGTTGTTTTTTTATGGTTGTCATTTTGAAGCAAAAGAGTTGGCTCCATGGTGGGGTTTGGATTTATTTTCACTTTTTCATTCAATTGTGCTAGTTTTGACGTTTGTGGTCATGTGATATATGCTTATAAATGTGGTTATTGTAGATATTTTGTTGGTTATTAGTTTATGAGGACAATGAAGGATGTTTCAAAAAATATCGTTTGTTTGTATTGCTGTTCTTGTGTTTTAGAGTATTTTGGTAAGAAAAAATTCTTTCCTAAGTTTGTAGATTTTTTTTTTTTTGAAGATTTAGTCCTAGATGGGTTATACTTTGAGTAGTTTATGTTATTACTGAGCAAATTATTTTGGCCAGTTCTGATGTTTGAGGCCATGTGATCTGTGTTTATAAATGGGTGGTTGATGTAGAAATTTTGTTATGAGGATAATGAAGGTTGTTTCTGAAAGTATTGTTTGTTTGCGTTGCTGTTCTTGTTTTTGAGAAATTCGATTAGTTAAGTTTATTTTTTTTTACTATCTTTTCTAATCTTAGAGTATTTCTGGTTTAAGATTTTATTACGTGTCTGTGTCACTTTCTGATATAAATTTAATCCATATTTTCTTTTTGATATCCAGATCTGTGTCACAAGTAGTACATCAGCAGGGCTTGAGCAGATTCTTCCCTGGATGTTTTATCATAAAGTCATTGGAGTGACAAACTTTTTTCTCTTTGTGGAGGGGAAGGCTGCTACTCCTGAAGTATCAAAGGTCTTGGAATCAATTCCTGTAAGTAGATACAAACTCAACATGCATTGGTTCTACAGTAGCAAAAATTGTTTTTGATTGAATTAATGTTAGTTAAAAACGAGTTTATGGTATACAAAGTAATGATTTATGCTTTTATACGTTGAGGTGAAAGTGAGTTGAACAATAAATTTCAGTGTTCTATCAGTATTAGGATTCAATTCTGTTAATTCATTTCACGTTCCTTCTTTCTCTTCCCTAATGCTATTATTCTAATTTGGTTTATGTTATTTAACTAGGGTGTAAAGGTTATATATAGAACAAGACAGCTGGAAGAACAACAAGCTAAGAGGTTAATCATTTTTACCATTTTATTATTGAATCTCATCCTTTTGAATTGATTTTGCAATTTTCAATTGGTTATAGTGTTCTCCAGAGTTTCCCAATTTGAATTTAGACATGCTTTCATGATAATAGTTTTAACATTTTTGTGTGTTAACGATAACTCTGTTAGTAAACATGGCATCCATAGGAGAAAAGAAAAGAAAAAGTCTAAAACTGCATTATATTGATGAATGTAAAATGATACAATTGACAAAAGTTGTCCTTACGTTTGGTACCTACATCCTACATATAGAAAACTAACTGCTAACTTGGTACTACCTTATTACTACCTACTGATATCTCTAATACCCTGCTGCAAGCTGGAAGGTGTTCACAGCACTTCCAGCTTGGGATGAGCAATAGAAAACATATCAAATAAAAAAAAGTTCAACGACAAATGCTGGGATATGTCAGTTGAAACGAAAATCCAAGGGCAACTATCAATGCTTAATCACAATAAGGAAGAAACACAAATTATCAAAGCAAACAAAGGACAAAATGTTAACCATTAAGTAGAAGCCACAACTCAAGGCTTAAACCCCTTAACAAAAACTGCAATGCTCAACACCATAAGGCTACTATACTCGTTGCCATAAAATTTTATTTCTTTCCCTTGTCAGTGTTATACTTTTTGAGTAATGCTAGCAACACTCTCTTTTGAACACCCTCTCTAATACTCACTCTCTTATTGGTTTAAATCATTGTTGGTCTACACTTTGAAAATTGAACCCACACAAAGTGGTGGGACATGCATTGATTTCATCCAATAAAAGAGTAAGTGCTAGAGAGAGTGTTGAAAAGTTAGTGTTGCTTGCATTCCTCATACTTTTTATACGACATGGTAATATTCTTGCATTCTCCTGTCTTCAGGATACATGTATGTATTTCTTTTCTAATTCTAATTCCTTAGTTTCTACGAGTGGGATTTTTCATACTGATCATATAAGTTGTTGGTTGCATCAGCCGTATTTGGAATGAGACTTGGCTGGCAAGCTTCTTTTACAAGCCATGCAATTATGAACTTTTTGTAAAGCAATCCCTCAATATGGAGATGGCTATTGTTATGGCAAGGGTATGGCAAATTGTTTAGCTGAGCAAATTCTCGTTTATTATATTATTATTGTTTTCTGCGTAATTTGGTTGATCAACGCAAATTTCTGCATGTTGGAACATCAGGATTCTGGTATGGACTGGATTCTTCATCTTGATACAGATGAATTAATACACCCAGCTGGTGCTCGGGAGTATTCTTTAAGGCAGTTGCTTCTTGATGTTCCAGGAAATGTTGATATGGTCATATTCCCTAACTATGTGAGTAGAATCTGAAAATTCTTCGTAATTGCGTGAATTTTATTTATAAGTCATGAAACTGGAAGAGAAATGGCTATATTGTTAGCTTCACTTCTGTAACTAATCCTATCAGTCTTCTTTTTCTAGGAGAGCAGTGTTGAGCGAGATGATATCAAAGAACCATTTAGTGAGGTAAGTCTTGAAAGCTGTACAGAGTCTTCGCTAAAAGTGTGCAACTTATTTACTGAGAACATGAAATGAAGTAAAAATTGAATTGGTTTATCATATAATTATATGAGACTCGTTAGTTATAAGTATGTAGATATTTTGAAGATGCTATTCCTTTTCTTCAACCAAGTATGCTGATAATATTAAAAAAAAATTACCTATAATTTGATTTTAGCTTTTACTGAAGTTTTTTTGTTAAAGCCTAAGTTTATAGAATTACAAAATAAATTTTGACTTTTGGAACTCTTTATATATTAGTTTCTTGACGGTAAAGTTCTAAATCTCAATTATCTACATGGTACTAGTTTTGTGCTTTAGTTGTGGTATATGTCATTGAGTTTAGAGTTTTAGATTTATGACACGAACTGGTGCATCAGGTCACTTTAGAGTGGACAAGTTCATGAAAGTTGAGTTGTTATGATGGCAAGCATTTCTTGTTGGGTCGAGCATCATATGTGTTTTTTAGCTTACTTAGCTGAGTAGGATAGAGAAGTGTTTTGAAGTAATTTGAAAATTGAAATTGTTAACAAAAGAAGACAGATGCAAGGACTTAAAGTTCATAATAATTGATTGTGCATTTCTAGGCAACGAAACACAACAAATACTCCCTATCGTGTAGGCTCTAACACCAAGAAATCAAGAAATTATATGTACATAACTACCTTCCTTAATAAGTGCGAGAGTAGGTATTTTTGCTTATAATTAAGCCCGGATGGAGTATCATTTAGCTAAAAGAAAAACTATCAAATACTATTTTATTTACCTTAAAGAAAATATTGGATTTGTGGTCAGTACATTGCATATGTAAACCTGGTTGGAGCCTTGGAGGTTAGCAATATTACTTAGCCAGAGTTGTAAGAGATATACGATAATAACCCTTCTTGTCTCTTAGCCTAACAGCTGAAGTTTTTGGGATAGTTTGTACATGACATGTTTTTAGAGCCATTATGAATAAGTTATCCAGAGTTTGATTCTTTTTGCCCCATTCTTTGGATTAAAAAAATGTTGAATTTTAGATTAAGGTTGGTGGGCCTGTGCATAGTCCATAGTTTAAATCCAAAGGTCTGCTGCTTGATGGGATTGTTAGCGATATGATATAAAAACTATTCATGTGTCTTCACCTATTGATTTAATCTTTGGGATACTTTTTTGATGACACACTTATACCATTTGTGTGCCATGAAAAAGAGCATTAGGTTTTGTATGACTTTGTAAGCATTGGCAGGTTATTTATATGCTAGGATGAATATATCAATCGTCTTCGTTTCTTGGTTGCCTCAGTTAAACTAGATTTGTATTTGGGTGGTTGAAAATCTCGTGGACATCGCACAATGATTCTAAATGTCATTTGATTGAGGGATATACGTCTAGTTGTCCCAGCTAAGAGAAAAAACTGTAGTAGTAAAAAATGATGCTATGATGGACATTCTGCCACTCTTATACTTTGACTGTTTACCAGAATGAAAAGGGATTAGATTGAACTTCTGACATGAAAGGAATTGTAAATTAATAAATTTGTAAACTTACTTTCATTCGCTTACATTTGTTGATTTCTTAAAACTTTTCTCTGCCCCTTTTTCTCGTCCTTTGAAATTAATTGGGTGTTATATTCTAAAAGAAGAATCTGTAAAGGATGTAATTGTTTTATTATTTGTGTGCGTTTCGTGTTTTGGCTGAATTGGGAGGATATTTCTGTGGTTCTGGTTTGAAGTTTGCATGTTTTGTAATTTACAATTTTACGTTCCTCTTTCTTTTCTGATCCGTCTAAGCAGGTAACGATGTTCAAGAAGAATTATGATCATCTTCCAAAGGATACATACTTTGGCATGTACAAAGATTCTGTGCGCGGCAATCCAAACTATTTCCTGACTTATGGAAACGGAAAATCAGTTGCACGGGTACAAGATCACCTTCGGCCTAACGGTGCACACAGATGGCATAATTATATGAAAACTCCAAAGTATAATACAAAATCAATCTATAAAGCATTTGTATCTATGATATTTTTAATTAGTATCTTGATGGTTCTTCTGAATTATGACAGTGAAATCAAATTGGAAGAGGCTGCTGTTTTACATTACACATACGCCAAATTCTCAGATTTAACTTCTAGACGTGATCGCTGTGGTTGCAAACCTACAAAAGAAGATGTCAAAAGATGCTTCATGTTGGAATTTGACAGATCTGTAAGTTTCAGTTTTTCTTTCTTATTCTCCTACCTTCTCTACAATTCAGTTTTCGCTTGGATTATGTATCAGAAAACCGGATTTATTCAGCTGGGGTATTATTATTTTGCTATAAGGTTTGGCTATTTTTTAGTGAATTTTGTTAAAAGAAATTTTATCTAGAATGTAGAGTCAATGAGTCAATGCTTGTGTAATGTTGGGAACCTCATGTACTGAGCTATCATTTCTCTATTTTCTGGTGTGAGAATGAAGTGTTAACCTATGAAGTACTTACTTAGATACCGGACATGACGCTGACACGTAGACACCGGTAATAATTTAAAAATAGAAGCAATTTAATGTAATCACATGACAATCTTTCAAAAAAAAAAGTCGGTGTATGACATTGAAACATGTCAGACATTGGACACAACTTCAATATGAAGTGACGGTGTTACATAGTTAACTATATATTTGAAAATATTTGTTGTCGATAATCACTCATTGATGATAAGTAGACCTTTTCGATTCTAGGCATTCATAATTTCTTTCATTTATGCTAAGTAGACTTTATCAATTTCAGGCATTCATCATTGCTTCAACTGCAACTGAAGAAGAAATGTTGAAGTGGTATGCTAGCTTCAATTCCTATTCATCTATGATCTCTTCCTCTTCGATTTCATAACCATTATGTTATTAATCTTCCTGAAACATGTGATATTTGCTTCTTGTTGTAGGTATAATGAGCATGTTGTGTGGGGTGATAAAGAGGTGAAGATTAAACTGTTGAGGAAAGGAATATTGACCCGCATATATACTCCCATGGTAAGTGATAAGTTATTAGGGAAGAGAATAAAGAAAACCAAGGTCGCTAATTTGTAAACTGAAAATATTACATATATGATGCATTGCGATTCAAAACTCTATTGATGCTCATAATGGTACGGACACAAACAAGATACTAACACCCTTCATGGAGTAAAAGTTGTCCCAACTCCCAACGACTCAGCTTGTTAGAGTAGTGTTGTTAAATAGAGGTTATAGCACTATAACATAGTGGAATTTAAATAAAGCACTAGCACATAATGTTGTCAAATAGTTGAGATAACGGCACTATAACACTGTTGTGTCAACAAATTGCTATTCTCTGCGATCGGTGATTGAAAAAACTGTTAGGGATAGATCCAATTGGAAGATTTACTCTCTAGAAAATTTATCCATTTCTACATATTTTACTTATTTTTTCGTAGCTTCAATCTCATTTCTTGATGAATTGTCTTCAGGTCATAATACAAAGTTTGAGGGAATCTGGAGTATTCAGTTCTGTCATTGCATCAGCCCCATCACTTTCCAAAGAAAAGTTTTTGCATTCAATTGACAGTAGCAATTCAACAAGAGCTGTTGCCTCTTTATCTCTCCCATCTAGAAAGGTCGGAAGAACCAAAGAATCTCAAGCAACTGCAAGGAAGGTTTTGGATATTGAATCTTCTGTATTTCAAGAATTGGCTGTACCGCCGCAGTCTCCACCAGGAGTAGTAGAAGATAGTAACCTCATTTCACACTCATGATCAGTTTCAAGTCCACCTTTTCTTCTCCATCCATAGGTTGATATGCCATATTTTGTTTGTCATTTTTTCTGTATAGAATGCTACTAATGTGAATTCTATTTTATGTAATTTTCACAAATATTCAACAAACAAACATTATATGCTATATTAGTGAGTGTAAATTAATAGTTGCTTCATGTAATAAAACGCAATTTTTTTTAGGCATAAAAGGACTAATCGTTACTATAATATAATTCTTCTACAAGTACATTAGAAAAATTGTGAAATGAAAAAAATAATTGAGATTTCCCAATGTAGGTTGATACAATTTTTAAGGAATCAACAGACATCAGTTTTAATTTGGCTCATATATGAGATTCTCGTTGATAGGTAATATATAAATATTTTTATAAGCGCTCTTTGGAGTTTGATACTTGGATTTCTCGTTGATAGGTAATATATAAATATTTTTATAAGCGCTCTTTGGAGTTTGATACTTGGATTGGATCTTAGCGAGTCTTTAGTTTTCAACTTTTCAAAACTTTTCTTCATTTAAAAAAGAGATTTGATCATATAATTGTTTTTATGACATTTATCTCACTAAAAGAACTAAAACACCAGATTTGCATGCAATGAGTGGGGATGGAGATGAACACATAGGCTGCCAAAGTATCATGACCGAATTTGTTGTTAATCACCCTCCCTCCTTCCGAATATGTTGTATTAACTCTTTTTGTTAAGAGTAATTTAGTATTATCTAATAAAAAAGTTGCCAAAAAAGTTGTAATTTTGTCTCTCCTTACATTTCTCAAAACCTACTTTATTTTGGTTACTTCACCCTACAATTAGTTCAAACTATTTTTCATTTTCTCTAAACCCAACTCAGCGAATTTTAATTTATTTTATATAAAAAAAAAAAATCAGTTACATTTTAGTTACATGTTTGAGACATTTATAGCATAAATAACGATTTAGCACAAAAGTGATAACACTACAACAACAGTAACATTAAAAAACCAAAACAATTCATCATTCTATTCCATCTATGGCGACGTTATTTCCTCTCTCTAATCCAATTTCTCATTCCTTCACATTCTATTCCTTGAGGGGCCCACCTTCACGAAACTCTCCGTCTCTTCTCCTCACCAGCTGCCGGAGACCGAGAACCGCGACGGTGGTCACTCGTGCTGGCGCAAGTACAAGTAGCTACGCCTTCGCGATTGCGCTTCCTCTTTCTCTTCTTGGTGTAACTATTTTCACTGCTCTTCGGATAGGTGAGAAACTTGACCAAGATTTCTACGAAGAGGTAATGCCACAAACTGAAATTTGCTTTGTAAAGTTGGGTTTTTTCAGTAATGTGATTCTTTGTTTGTGCTGCTGGTTCAACATTTTTTTGTCTTTCATGTGTTTGATGAAATTCCTCAACTGGGTTTTGCGCAATTGTATAATTGCAATCACTTACATACAAGTAGTGTAAGGAGCGAATGAGTTAAAGGTCCAGAGTTCAAATACTAACATAATAGTTAACAACTAACATTTGTCATTAAAAAAAAAGTAGTGTTGCCCTTTTGGTTGAATGAATATGGTAGTGATTTTTTGTATTTTTACAAAATTGAAAGTAAACAAATTTACATTGTTTTGCCATGACAAAAATTGATTTTGAGTGAATTGATTCCGCGGTGATAAAAATTGATTTTGTGAAATTGATTTTATAAGTTAGTTGATGTGAAGTGGTTTATGTTTGGATATATTTAGGTAAGAGTGAGTTGGATGATAGATATGTTTATAATCAAAAGCTACGAATCATAGCTTTAAGTTAGAATCCATTCTGGAGGCAAAATCAATTCTACTTAAGAGCAAATATGTCAAAATCAATTTTATACCTTTAGAATCAATTTGGCTGCTCCAAATGTGGAACCAAACATAGGCTAAAAGTAAGTTGAAGGTAAAGTGACGTATGTTTGGATGCATTCATGTATGTAAAAGTGAGTGAAACCACTTGTTAACATTTTCCAGCTATAAATTTGGGTGTAAAAATTAATTCTAGAGTAAACAACTCTAATTTCCAACTTCAAGTTAGAATCAATAATGGAAACAAAATTTATTCTACCCAAGAGCAACCAAACATCTCAAAATCAATTTTATATCTTAGATTTGAAGTTTGCGAATAAGTTCTCCATTGTAGAGTGGCGTAGTGGATTTTTCTTTTCCAATTATTGTAATTTAGATTTCTATATGCCAAATTAAGCCTTTTGAGTTGATGTATCTTCCCTTTGGCATGCGCCTATGTCTGTTAAAACTTGTTAAATTGACAAACGATATATCTTTCTAGGAGTCTCTGAAGTGCCATGGTGGATGACTTAGAATGTGTTTAACATATACGCTCAGAAATATAGGACAAAAACGTGTTTACCTTACACTCAATTAAAGTTGATATGCGCAAAACATAAAGACGTTCCTTAAAGAAATTTCTAACATGACCTGTGCAACTTTAGCTATGTGATGTCTACCTTAAGAAATTATCCAGATTGTAGAGATGTGATATATTTAGCATCATATCGTTACATCTTTAAAAATAAATCTTTGGAGTCTGGAGTTAAGAAGATAGTTGATGGTTTTTCATCATAACTTGAGAGATGGTTGAAAATTTCTCTTATATTTTGGTAAACAGAGAATTTTTTGATTGTGCCTTTAATCCATGCACATGTCTGATCAGTTAGCTCAATGAATATTTAATATACCTGCATTTACACTCATATGAGCCGAAACTGTTGATTCACTAATATCTCGCACATTTGTAATATGTGCAAGTGTATGCGAATGCGATTATAATTACCAGCTCAA
>Ga0099826_10003255_pt1 | contig 10953 bp, 6 predicted proteins | sample Mtrugardesep15_FD_76830 | JGI IMG/M metagenome (GOLD analysis project Ga0099826, IMG submission 76830) | Root nodule microbial communities of legume samples collected from California, USA - M. trunc garden sep15 | ecosystem: Host-associated > Plants > Roots > Nodule | place: USA: California...
ATTTGTAACTTTACCAAAAATATATCAAAAAACAGACTCTATTAACGAAAATTAAGGGTCTTATTTTTTTTATTAATATAATTCTTTAATCAAAAGAATTAACGGGCACAATTCTTTAATATAATTTTTTTCATTAAGGGTCGTTATTGAGCCCGAGTTCATATGGTTATTGAGTTTCACCATATGTCGAATCGTTTAATTTGATTCCTGTGTGAAACAATTTATGATCATGCCACTCCCAAACTTCGGATTAACGGTCACACTTGTACTTGTGTTGTGTCAAAAAAAAAACTAGTAATTCTTTTGTCGTGCATTGTATGATTGTATCATCTATTCACGATTTTCCTTTACAACTTCATTTTCAGATAAATTTAGCTTCTTGACTCTTCACTTACACACTCAATGGCTGACCAAACTCAACCCCACAACTCACCACCAACCAAACAAGATGATGTCGTGGCTCCTAAGCAACTTCCAAAGCCGGTGAATGCTGAGCTTAATCCGCCGCAGAGAGCCATAGCCATCAAAGCTCCCAAGAATCAAACCTTCCGCGTCTCTCCGTCGGAGAAAGCTCGCCGCTACCAAGAATACACTCGCCTAAGACAACGCCCTAACCGGCGATGTCATTGCTTTTGTTGGTTCATCGCATTAATCTTCCTCCTCTTCGCGCTCCTCACTATTGCTACTGGCTTTCTCTACCTCTTTTTCCGTCCCAAGGCGCTGAAATACTCCATCCAAGACATCACCATCAAAGGAATGAACACAACATGGCCGTCGTCTGAGGCAACAATCTTGCCGAAGTTTGGCCTCACTGTTAGGGCTAGTAACCCTAACGACAAGATTGAAATCTATTATGAGAAAGACAGCTCGGCTGAAATATTTTATAACAACGTGAAGCTGTGTAACGGCGTTTTGCCAGAGATTTATCAACCACCAAATAATGTGACGGTATTAAAGACGGTGTTAGAAGGAATCAAGCTAGGAAGAGAGGATCAGAAAGCGTTGGTGGAGGTGCAGACTGAAGAACTAGAAGTGTTGTTGATCGTTAAACTAAGATCATATGTGAAAATAAAAGTAGGGTCTGTTAAAATGTGGAAGATGGCCATTAACGTTGATTGTGGTGTGACATTGGATGGACTAAGGGCGAATCCTGAGATTGTTTCTAGTAATTGTGATAAATTTAGAGTGAATTTTGTAATGGAAATATGAAAATGAAACCCTTTAGAGATTTCATGTTTTTAGAATATTACATTGCTTTTGTTTAAATCTATATATTTTAGCTAATTAGGCTTTGAATTGTAGTGTAATGATCCTTTCACCAAAGGAGAAACATTTAGGGTAAATCATATGATTTTGATGTAGTTAAGACCGTTTCTGTGATTTTTGTTCACTGTGTAGCTCCTTGCTCCAAAGCTTGCTCCACTAGGATAATTTTCATAACAAGCAAGACAGAGGACAAGTACAGCTTGAACCATTGTACAATAAAGACCAATAGGTGATGTAAAAATATATTGCAGGTCCATCATTAACTATAGCTTCAGATCCCATTTCTTCATTACTATGATCTCAGCTAGCTGTATGTGCAATGTGTTTCATCTTTCTCAAATAACAAGCTTGCAGCAGGAGCTTACCAAAGCTTTTATAGTTTAAACTAATAAACCAATGAGATTAAACTCTATTTTAATATTTAAAATGACATTTTTAGATTAATAAAATTGCAAAAGATTAATGTTGACTCATAAACTTAAATTGTCAAAAAAGGTTAAAAAAAATTATAATTTAATCCGAAGTATAAAGACAAGAACATGAGTGCAAAACAATATTAGATAAAATCTCACAACATTCCCCAACATTTTTTTTAAGGAACAACATTCCCCAACATGTTCTTCCTCTCAAACAAATAACCGACACCGCCACGTTCAGGCTTCACCACCCTCCCTTCAACTTAAACAAAACAACTTGATACTTGAGCCTAACGTACCCATAAATCTAAATTTACATTTATGTCTCACTTAAAACAGTCACTTCTTACGTAACTCACTTTAGGTTTCCTATTACCACATCATAATAAAGCAATTACACGTATTTTGGTTTCTGTGGTAAAATAATTAAACCGAATACTCTTTTAAATAATTTTTTTTGAAAGAAAATTATTTATTTTATTTTTTTAATTTGTTCGTATCGATTTATTTAGTTTTTCGATTTGGATTTGTGTCATTGTCATTTCTCTTCAAAGGTTTTATCGATTTTTTTGTTGCTTTTCAATCGGAATACAAATTTTTGTATGTTGAGTTGATTTTGTTTTATTCTTGTTTATTCAATTTTGACATGTTGAGTTGAATCATTCACTCATAATCTAAGAGTGTACTTGCCACATTGCTTAACCTTAATTAGGTTAATTATCACAAAATGAACTTGGTTTTGAATCTATCAAAATCCAAAGCAAGTAATAAACATGTTGAGTCTAACGGAATATGTTTGACTCTCAAAACATAAATCATTGTTTGAATCTTAAGTAGGTGATGAATCCATATATAATATTTAACACGTTTTGAATATAATTACATCTATAAGAAAGTTATGAGAAACCGAAACAAATAAACAAGTTGTGATATAGATAAGTTAAAAAAATTGAATGGACAAAGCGTGTATACTTCTATCTCTTGGTGATATAGTTAAGACTTTTTTCTATTAATACCCAAAAAAATATCATGTTACACCAAAATTTATATAAAATTCTGCCATAACACCCAAATTATCGTTGTATGTACTACCTCCATCTCTAATTATAAGACCCTTTTAAAAAAAAATTTGTCATTATAAGACTCCTTTACTATTTTCAAATACATTAATTAAGTTTCGTATCTCAAGGGCATTTCTTACCACAAATCCATAGTTTAGTTATTGGATTCTCTTCTTTTGTAACGCCACATCGCCACCCTTCTTCTTCTCTTAATTAATTTCACAAGAGGGATATTTCGGTCACTCTGGTGTAACTGGATATTTAATGGGTGTTACTAGAAATAAACTCTAGTTATTTGTGATAACTTCATTTGTTAGGTGATACAAATAAATTCGTATCTCAAAAGTGTGGTAAACGTTTTAAATTTGTATTCTGAAAAAACGTACAACATCTTGCATTCATGGTTCGGTTTGGTGATGAATCACGATATATCTATATCTATATAGGAGTTGTTTAAGTTAAGGGTGATCGGTTCACATCATCATATCTACTGACCTAAACTTTATTTTGTCACTGGTCGGTTCTTATCACAAATTTCCTACCGAAATTAATTGCATTTCCACCAAAGGCTAATTAATGCATTCAAAGGAAAATTACCAGACTAACCACATCTTAAAATGCAACGCCAGTAATAATGATGTAAAACTATATATCATAGTCTATATTAAGCAAAAAATACACTCCACAATATAATCCTCTCAACCAATAAGAAGCATCCCACAATATAATGATGCTCCCCAGAGAAACTCAACTAGTCTACGTGGAAATCATGTACTATGTTTATTTATCTAAAATATTGATTAAGACCATATATTATAAAATATTGCATACTCATACACATACATAATAATATTAATACTAGTACCATAGTCTAGTACTAGACACAACAACTGTTACCATTTTTTTTATGATTAATGCATGCACTTCATTCAACAATTCAACAATAGGCACTGCACTTCTTTTTGCAATCAATGGTACAACCACCACCGCCGCCACCACCACCGTATCCCTTGCCAGAACGGCTGAATGAGGAGAAACACTTAGCTGGACATGTTAACTTTTTCTGGTAACATGGACCTTTGTCTTTGCACACAACAGTAGGTCTTACTATACCATTTTTAGAATGTCCTCCATTTGGACCTCCATACCCGGATCCATATCCACCTCCAACTCCATTACCAAACCCGTTTCCAAATCCTGGAATGTTAAACCCTCCTCCAGGTCCAAAATAGCCACCTGGAATTCCACCAACACCTGGAATATTACCACCAACAGCCGGAATACCACCACCACCACCTTGGTTGTTGTTTTTGTCCTTAGGGTGTTTGACTTGAGTAGAAGGAGGAGAAGATCCTGATAAAACGGGTCGGGTTGCCAAAGAGGATGTAGCTATGAGCAATAGAGTAGTAAGCAAGAGAAAGGTGGTCATAGTTTTCATTTTTTTGGTTTAGGGAAAATATACTTATGAGATATGAGGAGAAGGTGAAGATAGATATAGCTAGGTGGGATATGAATTAATATTTAAATATGTTAATGGAATGTTAGATATATTCATTTATTAGGAGGGTTTGGAGGACAGATGGGGAGATTAATTATTATCTTTAAGTCGGTTGCCTGCCTCTCCATTAATTATACTCCTTACATCATGACCTTTTGAGTCTTAGGACAACCTCTCCTTGCATGTACAACACCACTAGTGTGTCAAATTAAAGACTCGTGTGTTTTTGTTACTTGTTAGTTACATATCAATTTGAATCAGGTCTTCTAAAACTAAGTGGTTTTTATAACTAATTAAAAAGGTGTGAATATTTGAGTAAAAAAAAAGTGTAAGTTTGTTTTCAATGGGGTTGATTCTAGCTGAAGAAACTAGACTTTAGTGAAATTGTTTCCGGTGGAAGGAACCATCCTATGATGTACTCCCTCCGTCCTAAATTATAAGAAAAAAAAAATCACACTTATTAAGAAAACTAAAACATAAGAATTTGAAGTATAGTTTTTTGTGTTTTCTTTGGAAAAAGTTTTATAGAAAGATGTAAAAACAATTTTTATTGGCTATTGGTTATGGAAAAAATGAAAGAGAGAGAAAATTGAAAGTAATTTGCATTTAATTTTATGAGAATAAACAAAAAAAAATTTGGAAAAGATAAAAGTTTGTCTTTTTTGCTTATATTTTGGGACAAAGAAAATGTGTTTTTTTTGCTTATATTATGGGACGGAGGGAGTATCGAAACAAAATTCGAATTTCAACTAAAAAAGATTTTTATATTTAATATGTGATACATTTTGAGTTCTTAAGATGTTCATTATTAATACTACAAATATTGAATGATTTATATTAAAATGATGTAACTACATTAGACTCTTTTCAAAAACAACGAGTTTAGATTCAGAGTGCGGTCTACTGATAGAGATAATATTAGTTGTACAAGTGTGAAGACCCACAATTTTTTCGTTAAGTTAACTTCTAAAGAGGTCAAACTTGTGGTGCCAAAAAATCAACAGGCAATTCAATGTAATAAATGAAGTTTCTGACTTCTCCAAAACGATGTGTGCACAGGTCAAATATCTTGTTGAACTTGCGGCATCAATGTTCATCTCACAAACATCACAATGTGACATACACATTTGTTCTGTAACCCCCTGTCCCCCCAGCCTATTACATTTATTTACCTGTGTGATATGACACATAACAACACATTTATATTCTACGCGTATCCTATGAGGTATTATTAATATGGTTAAATTGACGGTATGTTTGTTATAATCACAATGTGTCAATGTAAAATTAACAAAAGAGAAATGTTAACGAATGTCATTATGACACTCTTTAAAGACTTTAGATAGTAAATTTTTATAGAAAATTATGTATTTAATGCATCGGAAATTGAAATGTTAAATTTTTTTAAAAAATAATTTCTTAATTGGGAAACCTTAAAGAATACCCTAAAGCACTGGTTAACAAAACTCTTAACAAAAATTACACTTTGAAACCTCTAACAGTGCCATCAAAATTTTGCCAAATTCACTATCAATCTGAGCATGCATTTAATTTAATGTAACACTATCAAATATATAAGTGCTTTGATAGAGCTGTTGAACTGGCAGTATACTTCATCAAAATGAATTGAATCTATAAGTAGACCCGTCTAATAACACATTCATGTTCATTTGCTCACAACCAAAAAAAATGGTAGTTTCCTTTTTCCAATCCTGACTTCCCACATGTATCTGGAAGTATACTTGAAAACAAAATTATGTTACCAATCTTTGAATGCATATAGTATTATGTAACACCAAAACTAAGAGTTGAAAATTATTAACATTATTTGTTAAGCATATACATTTATATCTATGGTTAGAAGCAGCCTCAAAGGCTAGCATCAACAGCATCAATGATCTTCCCATGTAATGAAGCTCCAGAACAAGCAATTATAATCCTTTTGAGAAGTCTAGGGGACATCCTCCAGCATCTGTTACAACTCCACCAGCTTGAGTTTGTTAGAGGAGAGAAAAAGAAAGAGTGGGAAACTGAAATTGTAAATGTGAATGTTTTCATTATTGAATCTGAAGGAGGGTACAAGTATTTATAGAGTTATAACACTAAACACTATATGACTCACTAATACAAACTAAGATCACTAATACAAACTGCGATAGATATCTTATTCTAACAGTGCTTTTGAAAAATTTGTGTCGAGTTCAAGTAATTTTAGTTGTTCATTCTTTCTGTCTAACAATTTGCAGTCATGCTAGTCTTTGTCGAGTAGTTTGGCTAAAGTCTGAAGCAAATGGACATATTTTTTGTAGCATTTTAGACTGAAAATCCGAAAGAGTGATAATATGTGAATCGAATCTTATAAGCAATGTTTATACGGTATAAACGAATGGTAATTATGTGTGTGTTGGCTAAAATTTATGACACCAAATTGTACTGAGATACTATGTGAATCATTCTTGCAGGTTTTCCCAAGAATAAAAACTCTGATCAGGTTAACTTTTTAATAAACTTCATGTTTTTTGAACATGCGTGTTTGTTATAATTTTAATTTTTATAACAGATGTTAATGATTTTTTAATGAAATCTTTGATGCAGGGAGGAACCATGATATATATTTGCCAGTTCTTACGTCGAATTTATTCAAATCCAAAATATTTTAATAGAAAGGTGATCGATAAGAGAGGCATCCATGCATGTTTGATTTTGTGGTGGATTGTCAGAATCACGGTGAGCCACCGTGATTTTGACAAAAGCTACACTTGCAGCTTCAACAAAATCACGGCCTGTCAGTGTGATTTTTCCAATAATGTCTACGTTGTTGGATTGCAGTAGTCTTTTGCAGTGCTTGTTAATTAAATTTATCTTGCAATTCTGGTAAACTTATTTTCCTATTGATTTTCTTCCCTCGTTATTTTTTATTGTATTGATATTATACCTTTCTTTACATTTTAGCTGGAAAGAATTGTTGGAACTACTTGGGCAAATACGATGGTGTCTTCAAAGAAACCAGTTTTTGTTTTTTGCGATTAGTGTTATGTTGTGCTCCATAGTTGCACCAATGCAAAGCAAGTCAAGTCTGTTGTGTCATATTTATATGCTTTTGAAATCCAAGAGGCTCTTGACAAAGATATCGACGAGATTATAAAGACTTATATTTGGTTTTCCTGAGGAGGCTTGAACTTGAAGAAATAAATGATAGTAGTTCTTACTGAACAAAAATCATGGAGGATAACTTACCCCCTTGGGGGTGTTTTTTCTTACCCACCTTGGTTTATTCAACTTTATGTAATGCATGCAGAAGTAATTCGAAAGGGACAAAAATTTAGAATTGCCAGGGTCAACTCTCAGAATACATTGGGAGTTAAATACACACAAGCTTGGTATAAAATTATTTATAGGAATTTGTTACTGCAATGAATGAAATATTAAATCAGTTGATTGGTCTTTGGTTATTTATTTATTTATCTTTGGTCTTTGGAATTAATTAAAAACGCATGACTTTCGTACTTCATTAATTAATGTGACAATAAATGTATAAATTTTTTGTATATAGTCGGTGTACATAAATTAAACTCTTATTAATCAAGTTGTTTGATCTTCAGTGGCAAGAAGCTCTTTTTAAGGATGTACCCGGAGAATACCGGGTTCAAGCCATGCTTCTACGCACAGGGTCAAAAACCGGTGCTAAAGCCAAAAAAAAAAAATTAACTCTTATTTTATTTGTTTTCTTGTCAAGATTATCGTCGTTTAATGTTAGGCTTTAGGGATGTATTTCATGGATCTATAATTTAGTTTTTTTATTTATTTGTTTTATAAGAGAACTAAGATCTTGTTTGGCTCTTAGTTTGATGAAAGAGTGCTAAGTTCAAAATTTAGGTAGCCGTGAGAAGTGTAAGTAGGGACTCATTTCATCATTCAATTTTGCATTACCCCTTTGCATAAAAGAATTCTAACTTTTAATGTCTCAAGGAGTTTTACTATGATTAAACCATCATCTTTTTTTATCTCGTCTTAGATTTGTAATTGTGTGTGAATTCCATATCTGATGAATGACGGATTGAGTTATATTTGAGTTGTATTGTAGGATATCATCGAGGTTATAAATATTGTCATTAATTCCTTGGGCACTTACTTAAAGTACTCTTTCCTAATAAAATACAAGTAGAAAAAATAGGTATTTTGATGATTGTACCACTGCTATAAAAAATAAATATCAAACTACCATCATTTTGTAATTAACATGATACTACCACTCTTTCTTTTATTGACTTTTATATGTGTTTAGTCCTTGCAAATAAGAGTCATTTAAAATTTTTCTCCTTGTATTCACTGATCCTTATTTTTTGCCATTGTAAAATTTAATCAATTAAAATCTGGTCCTGCCACATCACTGATTAGCTCACGTTGCAGTTCAGATTAGCTTATTTAATGTAAACGGACCAAAATACCCCTGAAGCTCCTCTTCTCCTCCCTCTACCCAGACAAACGTGAGGTGGAATTTTCGGCGCCGGAGCTTGTGAGGTGGAATTTTGTTGTTTACGAGTCTTTTTCAATGGAGGACGACGTCGTTTTGTTTGTCAAAGGTGTGAATCATCGTCAAGGCTACGACAGGCCGACGAAGGAGCTTAATTGTGTTTTCTGATGCCTGCATCCTGATCAATAAGAACATTAGCAGATTTAATATCTCTATGAATCACATGTTGGTTTGATGAATGAAGAACATCAATAGCCTTGGCAGTTTGCAAAGCCAAACGAACTTCTACCCCAGTTAAGATTAAGATTTCTTGAAGAAGAATGAAGAACATCAAAAAGTGTACCATTACACATAAAATCAACAACCAAAAGCCTATCTTTCGCACCAGTAATCTCAAAAATCCAAAGCACTTTTGAAAAAAAAGGGTAAGAATGTGAATTTAGCTTCAGTGACCGTGTTTTGTTCAAGCTATAATCACTTTTATATGAAGCTCCTTATATGGTAATTACTTTTTGTTTTAATGGAGTGAAATGAGAATATCCAATGTGGTGTTGGTGATGGTGGTAGCTGTAGTGCTGGTGGTTCGAAGGGAGGAATGGATAGAGGAAGAGACAACGGCGAAAGGAGGTGTTAGAGGAAGAAAATGGGTTCAGATCTTGAGGTTGAAAAAATGTAAAAGGTGTGGAGAACGAGGGAAGAAGGCAGGGGTATTTTTGTCCATTTGCCACACCTTTTCCTGACTCATAACAGAGCCACATCATCAAATCACCGATGTGGCAGTGATCAAGTGGGGAGAGAGACGGAACCCATGATACTGACGTGGCATTTATGTAGACTATCAAACTAATAAACCAATTAGATTAAACTCTAGTTTAATATTTAAAATGAAATATTTATAAAATTGCAAAAGATTAATATAAACTTTTAAATGTCAAAAAAGTTTTAAAAAATTATTATTTAATCCAAAATATAAAATTTAATATAAATAATAATAATAGTAGAAAATATTATTCATATTTTCTAAAGTATGACGATTTGGTAGGTCATAATGATTTTTTTTATCTTTGGTCCTACTATCTGTATTGTTTTAGCTAAATATAGACTTTTTAAAAGATAAATGATATTTGTACAATTATTTAGTGACAATTTTCTTTCTCATACTTACACAATCATCTTATTCTCTCTCATCATTTTTATCTCTCTATTATTTTTTACTAATAAAAAAGAGAGAAAGAAAATTGTCATACAAATTTTTACAAATTGTTGTATAAATATCACTACCCCTCAACTTTTCAACTTATTCAAAAACACTTAATGCTTGAGCCTAACTTACCCACAAATCTAAATTTACAATTACGACTCTCACTTAAAACTTCTCTAATGGTCACTTTTTACGTAACTCATTTTAAGTTTCCTATAATACCACATCATACTAATAAAGCAATGCCAATTACACGTATTTTGGTTTCCGTGGTAAAATAATTAAGCCAAAGACTTTTAAATAGTTTTCCTTGAAAGAAAATAATTTATTTTGTGTGGTGAATTTTAGTTATTAATGTGTAAAATATGATTTGTTAGATACCAAAAAAATGTTTGTTTTCAACTATTTCCAAATAGAAAAGAAATATGATCAAAAGAGACCCAAAACATGGGGATTGCTCTTTATACAACTAACAATTGTTCCCAAGCATCTTAATCTATATTTTAGATCCATTTAATTAAAAATGTATATTGTTTTTATTATAAATCACATACATCATTTAATGAATAAATCTAAAATATTGATTTTTGTTTATAATAGTGACTGGAGGGTATACCATTATGTATTTTTCTAGAGGGTTTTGGAGTTTTCACGATATGTTCTTGTGTCGTGATTGTGTTCATTTATTTTCTCTATCCCAATTTTTTCAACAAGAACAAATAGTAGGAATGACTTTAAATTGGAAACTTCTACGGTACACCCGCAAATTAGGGTTTACCGGTACTCTTACTTTAAAAATCTATAAATTAACTACTCCCTCCGTCCCTTAATATAACCCCCTATTGCTTTTTTCACTTTTCTTAAGAAATGTTGTTGGTGTAGTTAATGTGTCTGTTTTATAGTACAATTTTACAAAATTACCCTCATTAAAGAAATAAAGTGAAAAGTCAATTTATTGTACTTTTAGAATTAGTAGTAGTATTAAATAAGGGTATCTATGGAAAAAAATAATTAATGTGTGTTGTAATTTGAAAAGG
>Ga0099826_10003256_pt1 | contig 10952 bp, 13 predicted proteins | sample Mtrugardesep15_FD_76830 | JGI IMG/M metagenome (GOLD analysis project Ga0099826, IMG submission 76830) | Root nodule microbial communities of legume samples collected from California, USA - M. trunc garden sep15 | ecosystem: Host-associated > Plants > Roots > Nodule | place: USA: California...
TGTGGAGGAGGAGTAACCGAAATAGTTAGTTATTTATTTTAAATTGTTACTAACACTTCTTTCCCCGATTGAGACAACATACAATTAGCTCCTCCCTACGTTTTGATTTAACTGTGCTATATATATATATATATGTCTTGTCTCTCTAGTCTAGGGTTTCCTTTTCATTTATAATCTATTCTCACAATTCGTTGCTTTACTCGCTCACAAGGTTTGTATGTATTATTTTTCTTCTTTCAATTCTTAATCTGTTCCTGTTGTGTGATTGATTGATTGTTCGAAATATTCATTCGAATCTTCTCGGATTTTAGGGTTAGGGTTTATATTATACATGCATATTCTTTGTTGTTCTGTCATGTGGAATTTATTTATTTTTATGAGAATCTCTTTCAGTATATATAAACATCTTGTCTTAAGGGTTTTCATATTCTCTTCTTCGCCGATTTTTCACAATCTCGCTTACTAGGGTTTGTATTTTCTTCTTTCCTCTTTCGATTATTGATATTGATCTGTTGAGTGAGTGATCGATCGATTGATTGCTGGAAACATTCATTCGACGCTTCTTCTCTTTAGGGTTGACGATTTTCATAATCGCTTTTCCTTTCCTTTTTTTGAATTCTATTTGCTTTTTTGTTTGTTTATGTTGTGTGATGGATCGGTTGATTAATGGAAATATTAATTTGAATCTTTTTGGATTTGGGGGTTAGGTTTTTAATTTCTAATATTTGAATTTTTTTATTTTGGGGTTAGGGTTTATTCCTTTGTTGTTTTGTCATATTGAATTTGTGTTTTTCAGTTCACAGTCTCTACAATGTACACTACACCCAAAAGGTATTTCCCAAAAATACCCCGTGGCTTCAAAGGCCTAAAATATGATGTAAGTTTTTCTGGAAATTCTTAACTAAGTTATCAATGCATTTAAACAATTTAATGACTTTTTTTTTATACCAGCCGAAGACAATCGGCAAGCTTCAAAGTAAAGCCATGGTTGCTGATATTCTTCTCAAAAGGCCTCAAACCAGATCTAAAACTGAGGCAAGTTGTTTTTTCTCTCGATATGTTAACAAAGTTTTTGGGACCGTCCTGCCTTTAGCCTCTTTCTTCATTTTTTCAATTCCTTAATATTGATTCATCTCCAAACCTGTAGAATTTGTTGTTGAAGTTTTATAAAGAAATTGAAAAGGAAGAGGCTGATAAAGCTGAAGAGAACAAGGATTTGGTTCAAAAGGAGAGTGATGACAGAATGTCGAAACCTGAAGAAGAGGAAGAGGAGGAGAGTGAGGAACTTGAAGAGGAGGAATTCCCTCTAGTTCAAATGGAGAGAGCTGAGTTGAGAATTATGGAAGCTCAAGCTGACATTAAGATGGCTGAATACCAAAAGCTTAGAGCCGAAGAAAAACTGAAGATAGCTATGGACAAAAAGCTGAGAGCTGAAGTTAAACTGAGGAAGATTAAAGAGACAGATTTCACTCAAGTTCAAAATCTTGAAGATAGAAGGATCGAAATTCAAAATCTGAGAGACAGAAAGCGGAAAGCTGAAGACAAAATGCAGAAAGCTGAAGACGAAATGCAGAAAGCTAAGGCAGCTAAAGTTTAAAAGCAGTTGGAGGCTTAAGATGAAGACCATCCAAAGTGTGATGAGTAAACACACAGTCTTCTTTCCTTACTGTTGGTCTACCTATCTCCATGGGAGAAGAGAATATACCATGTGTTTCCTTCCTCTGATTTAGATTTACCATGTGTTATACTTGCATTTTGATTGTTGTTTTTGCCATAATTTATTATAGACAAATTCGATGGTTTAAGTTTTTGCCCTTTTTAGTTTTTTTTTTATTTAGAGTATTTTTTTTTGTCAGATTATCTCGATTGATTTGTCGTTAATTGAAGTTCATTAACCACGTGAATCCAACTAATTGTTGGTAGTGCTCTCATTTTCATGCCGGGAGCTAGTCCATTGTATCTTGTTAGTTGTTACATTGCAAAAGACAAATAATGACATATCCCCCTGAAAATAATAGATATCCAATCTTTTGGCTACCTTTATGTTATTCACTTTCAGACATTTTAATTTTTTGGGACATAGTGTTATCAACGTCATCGTGGAGCTATGTATAACATGGGCAACATAATTAGATTTGCATTTAATATTATATGGTTTTAAAGACCTCCATCATTGTTAATGATTTTACTTGTTATATAAGCTTTGGATATAAACCTGCAGAATTTTTTGTTGAAGATAGTGCAAAAAGTTCAATGAAGCTCGAACGCAGAGAGCTGAAAGGAGAGCTGAAGAAAGAACGAGGAAGACCAAAAGCAGAAAGCCGAAGACTGAATGAAGAAATCTGAAGACAGAAAGAGGAAAGCTGAAGAGCGAAAGCAGAAAGAAGAAAGCTAAGATAGCGGATGTTCGAAAACAGCCATCTAGGATCACGAAGAGAGCTAAAGTTTAAAAGCAGTTGGAGATTTAAGATGATGAAGAACATCGAAAGTGTGATGAGTAAAGACAGTCTTCTTTCCTTCATTTGTTTTACATGTACCATGTGTTATACTTGCATCTTGCAAGAGTTATGGATTGTTGGTTTTGCCACAATTTGTAGACAAATTAGGTGGTTTTCAGAGGAAGCAATTTGGCCTGTAGTGTTTCATATAAGAATTTCATTTTTTGAATTTCCCAATATCCTGCACATATTTTCTTGTCAAGATGACAAACAACTCTTTAAATTAATTGTTACATGGACTAAAGTGGCAAACGTGAGTGCTATAATGCAATTCCACTTTGGCAATACAATCAAAATGAGGGTTGATATTAACTTTTTTGTGTGAATTGAGTATCATTTACGTTCTACTGCGAGTTGAACCAAGTAGGCTTTTAATGGATGACTAATCTCTTAAGTCGGGAGTTGGGTAGGACTGCAATTCTAGTCAAATAATGAAGTTCATTAACTGCAATTATAGTCAAATAATGAAGTTCATTAATCAGGTGAATTCTCTTAATTGATTCGTCGTTAATTGAAGTTCATTAATCACGTGAATCCATCCAATTGTTATTGTTAATTGTTACATTGCAAAATGCAAATAATGACATGACCCCCTGGAAACCTTTATGTTATTCACTTTCAGAGATTTTATTTATATCCTCGGTTTTATGGGTTGTACATATTGGCTAATTCCAACTACAAGCCAATATGTCTTTTCTCTATTGTATTAACTGATATCAATATTTGAAATGATTCCAGATTTCTTCTGTTGTAAATTTGTCATTATACCGTTGTTTGTCAAAATCTTTTTTAGTATATCTCTTTTGAAGTTTCTTCGCAGCTGTATCAAAAATGTATGAGAATGTGGATTTGGGGCAAATAATTGTAATGATGTTCAAAAAAAAGAAAGAAAAAAAAAACAGAAGGCAAGAATAAGGAAAAATCCTAACTTAGAAAAGTAAGTAAATTCCAAGTTATAAAAAAGAACTACTACTAGTCAAGTAATCATTTTTTTATGCAGCAATAGATCAATTCATGTCATTATAAATTAAAGGATCAATAAAATTTTGAAATGTGACGATATGTTTGAGAATCGACATAAGAGTTATTACACATAAAGGAAAGCAGCATTCTACAACTAAACAAAACTGATCTCAACGCCTCTCCGATATTAACATTGACAATTGGCTGCAGCCACATCGTTCTATCACCCCATGAACTTACCACTAATCAAGTAGTCATTGAACAAAATATCTAAATGATATAATTTAATTTATAAAACAACGTCGAAGCTAAAAAATTAATTTAGATATGTATGAATGGTCAATGTAGAATAAGAAAATTGATGGAAAAAAAATTGATGAAAGAAAAAAAAATTGATCCTCCATGGACTAATGGTGGGGCCTGTATGTTTAACAGACCTTCACAAAGGAGGAATGCATAAATAAAATGACTAATGGCAATGGTTTTCTTAATTACATTACAGAGAAGTTCTATCAGGGGTATCTCTGCAAATTCTTCTAAGTTAGATTCCTTTCATGTCTCTTTTTCCATCTTCAGCTTGGATTCTCCATTTTCAGTTACACCATCACTAGGGACCACAGGTGTTGAAGTTGTTGCAATATGTGGAACTGCAGGTGTTGAAGTTGTGGACATAGGTGGAACTGCAGCTTTGGCATCCCCATTGCTAGTGGCTTCCTGCTGATGTACTGTCTCGGTGCTGGCATTTCCAGTTTCATTGTTGATTGGATCCTTTTTATTCTCTAATTCACTCCTAGCCAATGAAGAACACTTTGTCTCTGAAATTGGGAATAAAAATCAGCAATTTTTAACAATATAGCGGCTAATGAGAAAATATGAAGGGATCCGGCTCCTTTGTAGTCATGGATTCCCCATATTCACTCAGTCTGGACATCGGTAGTCATTCGATCAAGATCAAACAATCTAGACTCAAGTTAAGTATTTTGAATTATAAAAATTAAAAGATGCATTTTTTTGAATTGTCCGATCTTGACCGAATGACCACCAATGTCCTTGGCTGCGTGAATGCAGGATATCTTGACTGAAGGGAATCCGAATTCTTTCCAATGACATTGCCATGAAAAGCTGACCATCTATACTGAGACTATTATCTTTGACATAGTTTCAAAAAAGTATAAACATCCAAACCATTGCCCCTAACTTTGGTGCTTTGGCCCTTCAACTTTTAGTTTATTGAATTTGGCAATTAACCCCCTTAATAATTACAAAGTCTCAATAGCTACTTTATGTGAAATGTAAAGTTTAGTGTTGATTATCAAGCACAAACACTTGCAGAGGAATCAATGGAACATAATAGATTGGCAATTGAAAATTTTCATGTTTTGGAAAGGTAGTAAAAAAGACAAATAAACTAATTGAAGAAGTTATTTGTTTTTCAAAGCTTAGCGGCTTAATTGCCAAAATGGAAAATTAACGGTCTTTTTACCAAAGTTACAAAGATGATACGAAAAGATTGTATAAATGTTTCCAAAGGTAAAATTAAATTATAACTAAGAGAAGAAAATATTACCATTTATTTCTCCCATGGTAATAACTCTATTGAGAAAATCTCTAAATTGTGTTAAGACAATTCTTTCTTGTTCAGCATAAACCTCTGTCACTCCTTGTCCGTCGGGAAATTGCAAAGATGTATTGCAGGCATGGTTTGTTTGCCCGATGGGAGAGGCAGCTGTCATGAACATTGAATCTTGCTCATCACACATCAAAGCCAAAGTCCCAGGAGACATCGGTCTTTTCGGGACATCAACGCCATCTGAACAGGAATTACCAGGGCTGATTTTATCGGTTTGATTTGCGCTCGAGCAATCATCATCCATGGCCTTCTCAACATCAACTTCTTTTTGACTCGGTAATTGCTCTTGAGTTGAAGAAGCAAGGGAAGTTTCTGTCTGATCTTCTGCACGCTTTTCCACTGTATTTTTCTGATCTGATCAAATTAAAACAAAAAGAAATGAGAAGAAAAAAAAATCAATGGTTGTGAAAAAGGTATCTGATCCTTGGAGTGATTCTCCGCTCTATGGTTTTCATTTTTCTTATGCACTAGAGTCTAGAGCTGTGTAATTATGATAAAGTTTCATACGGTGAAGTTTTTATTGGTCAATTATAATGCACTTACATTCAAAAATTGATGAGAAAAGAAAGAAAAAAAATTAATGGTTGTTAAAAAGGTTTCCGATCCTTGGTGTGGTTCTCAGCTCTATGGTTTCATTTTTCTTATGCACTAAAGTCTAGAGCTGTGTAATTATGATAAAGTTTCATACAATCAAGTTTTTATTGGTCCATTATAATGCACACACATTCAAAAATAAATAGTGAGCCTGATTACAAAAACAGCAAATGCGTGGAAAAGTGACACATATAGAGGAAAGCCTCTCTAGGTTAATACAAGTCATTCATACAACAAAAGAATATAAGAAAACACAATGGGCCTTTAAAGACATAAAAATAATTGATGATAGGCAATGATAGAAGTCAGTGTACCTGCAAGCGTCTTTGCAGCTTGGCCAGATACAAGTACCAGAACTGAACAAAGCTCCTTAAGGTGATGTGGTTGTACAACGTCTGATAAAAGAGACCTACAAAAATAATTAAGTAAGCAACTAACTTTAATAAATTTACCTTCATTTCATATATATAACCAATATTACCTGTACTTTAATTTTGATGGACTCTGACCTAATGTTGGATTTGTACCACGAGCACTTGAGACAGGTGAAGCTGATGAGGAGGGTGCTGGACCTTTGACAAGGTTTACCTGACACATATTAAAAAATATTTCATTATGATAGTGTACATAAATCGAGCAACAAAAGATGTACATGAATCCTGATACCATTCACCATAGTCTGCAGATAGCAAATATGAAAGACTTAACTCATCATGACATTGAAACTAAAGTTTTGGCTTCAGAGTCTCAAACTTAATTTGTCTCTATACCTTAAGATTTAAAACTAGAAAGTTTAATTTAGTAAAGACTTAAATCAAAATTAAATGTGTATTTATTTTTTTTTGGTTACAATTAAATGTGTATTTTAAACTCAATGATAATCATGTTAACTCATAACAAAAACATAGTTGTCTAATGTGACTAAAAATTAGTATGACGACTGGACAAACTGCTGTCTAATATTTCTACAATTTAACCAATACCCAATAAACCCCTGTACCAGTACGACTAGTGCAATGAGCAAGTTTTACCTGTTGTCCCGGCTTGCTAATTGATGGATCCTTGGCTGTAGGCCATAAGAAGAGTTCCTGACCTTTTCTTTTTTTTGATGCTGGAGGTGATGAAAAGCCGTAGGAACCAATAGCTCCAGTTATGGCAGCATTTGCCGCTTGCTGAAGATACACATTGTTATTTTGATCTCCACGAAACAAAGCCTGTCTCTCTTCGCTACCGTCAAAGTTCTTGCAGTCCATGCATCTACAATTCTCAGAACAAAGAACATTGGCTTGGAAGCATTCACAGTACTTCTTAAGGCAGCCAGATTTTTTACAATGGCACCCCTTGTGATGTTTTATTAATATTAAACCTTCGCCAGCCTCCTCCTACATTTATTATCAAAATACAAGTCAGCAAAAAAAATTGAAAAATAGTATGTGATACACAAAATATATTCAGTAAGTTTCTAACACACGGAACGTTACCAAGTCCAGAAACCTTTTTTCTATAATTTTTTAGACCATATAAAGAGGTATTTGTGAAGTAATTTAATTAATAATAAGATCCAGACAATTCAGAAAATTAAACCAGGAACCGTCCAACTTCTTGCGAAGATATGCATTGTTAGATACGAACGTGAATGGAAAATTTGTATAGTTTACTTCTAATTTAATTTAGCATTATTGACTTTCTACCCTAAAGTTTCTAAACAACAACAAGCAATCCTTATTCAACTAAGTGATGTCGGCTACATGGATCAAACGACGCCATAATGTTCTATCATATAAAATATTTCCATCTAACTCATTAATATAACTTACCCTAAACGCTATACGCTCCAATAAAAACACATTCAAGACTTTCTGGAATCAATATAAATATTAAGCAATATATCCTAAATCAATCTAATCTTACACAATTGTGCTATACAATACTACCTGCCACAAAATGCTAGACCTACTTACCCTGCTATCGCGTACTCCCTGAGGGCTGCTCGCAATTTTGGGCCTAAATGCAGTTGGATTGCGCTCTAAAGTAGCTTCAACAGCCTCTCGTCTAGCAGCTTCATTGTCAACATTGTTGAAACAATTTACACAGTTGCAACCGTCACAGTATATTCCTGACGCAAAACATTCACAATATCTGCACAAAACATTTTGAAAGTCAGCTTCATGTAGCATTGTATAACACCCAATAAGTTGCAATGACAAATGACATCTGCCAAAGGAGAGATAAAACAAACAAAGATAGTAAGTTTTGACCAAGGAAAATATCCTTTTTATGATAATTCGGCTAAAATTGACACTAACTTTGGCCATGGAAAACCAATGACTATATAAACAAATTCTATGCATGTGATCAGTCAGTTGATAGGTAAGAAAATTTCTGTTTTTAATAGGGAAATTTAATGCGACAAAATTCCTATCATTCTTTTAAAAAAAAATAAAAAATCCTATCATGGCAAGGTCGGCGGACGGCGGAAAATTCATACCCACTGTGGGTCCAGTTAGATGCCTTACTATATGTTATACAAACAAATTTCAAACAATAGACATGTATTGATGTATGCTTCAAAGGACAACAAGAGTATATACTCGTACAGAATTGTGGATAACTACATACAAACAATTCTGCATTTCATAGTTGCAAATGTGAGAACATGCGCTAGTACATGCCATGCACACACTATACACGTATATGCTGATATTTGTTTATATATTTCAACTGACACCATTGAAAGAAACACACACGGGGAGAGAGAGAAAAAGAGATTTTTTCTTACAGTTTTAAGCATTTAGAGTGTTTACAATTGCACTGCCTTTGCTTCTTTGGAGTACCTTCTTTCACTTCAAAGTTAGGTCTTGATCTTGGTTTGGGAGATTCTTGTTTCCTGAAAAATTAAAGGGTAGTTAATTAAAGACCAAAAAACAGTTCCTTGTCAAAACATAAAGGCAGGTACAGATATACTTATATCATGTTCGTAGTTATCATGTATTGTTGAATCAAAATATCAAAATTATGTTAGTGTTATGAAATAGTGGCTATATAGCGCAGCAGAATTTCAACAAATTGTTATTGCTTTGCGATACACTATTTAGTACAGAGAGTGTCAAACAGCGGCTATAGTGGCAATATATCACTGTAGAGTAGCATAATCAGAACAACCAGCTATTTTCCACAATCCACGATTGCGAACAGCGAATTATACCATGACTAGGAAGTGCCTGCTTCACTTAAAGCCGTAACTTCTGATATATACGAGCGTTAAGATTTTGAAAAGAATTTTAAAAAAAAAATGAATGCTACAATGACTCAAATAACGACATGTACTATGAAAATCCGTTACCGAAATTCACTAAGTGCGGTTACTAACCGCTAAAATGTGTATAAAATTAAATCCTACATTCTCAAATACTAAAACAAATTCAAACTCCCGCCAACCTATAATCCTCGTGAAGAACACGATACATTACAACATACAATCAAAACTTTGGTTTCAAATTTGGATGGGGTAAAATTGATTTTGAGATGTTTAAATGTCCCAAGTAGAATTGCTTTTGCCTCTAGAATTGATTAAGTTAGCTTTCGACTCCAAACATGATTTTTACACGGATGTGTTCAAACATGAACCACTTCAGTTCAACTCACTGTTAACTAAAATCAATTATCGTCACCACGAAACCAAACACACACACTAAACACAACCAATAATGATAACACTGCACAAACTTAATCAAAATTTAAATCAACTAAACACACACTAAATAGAATCAAACACACACTAAACAGATTCAATAATGATTAAACTACACATCAACTTAATCAAAATTTAAAATTCAAATCAACCAAACACAAAACTTTCCAAACAAAAACCCATTCAAAAATTCAAAAACACAAACTTTCTTCAAATTCAATATATCAAAAACAGTTTCAGCATTACTCACCCAACCCTCACAGAAGAGTGTTGAAGTGTCTGCACCGCCGGAGCCGGTACCGGCATCGGCAAACCACCCACTCCAACCGTTTTCTGCACCATCACGCTCCCCTGTGTCACCACCTGATGCTGCGGTTTCGACTGTTCCATCATCATCGCATTAAAATCAAGCTGCCTCGCTAGCTTCTTCGACGGTACATCCAACCACGCTGTCGCAGTCGCATTGGCAGCCGCAGCCGCCGTTGCAGCTGCAGACGTAACCGTAACAAATTCCGGTACAACATTCTTTGGAGGACAATCTCCTCCTTCACCTTCCGCCATTAAAACAACACAACAATTTTCAATCCAAAACGCACAATTTCTTCAAATTCCACCACCAATTACGATTCTTCCCTCAAATTTCTCAAAACATTCAAAAAAAATCAAAAATCGTTAACGAACACGAATTTCAAAAAATCGTAATTCAAAAAATTACGAAGAATTTCAATTTTTGGAAATTTGAAATTCAAAAAGTTTTTGAAAATTGTTGGATCCAAAATTGGTGATGTAAAAGAATGAGAGAGAGATTTTTAGAGAGAGAAAGTGTGCGAAGGTTTTTAGAGAGAGAAAGAGAGAAAGGGTTTGAAGAAGAAGGTAACGCAGACGCGAAGAAGCTACTACTCCCTCTTTCTCAGCAGGTTTTGAAAATTCAATTTTTTCAATTTTTTGTTTTGTGAGAATTTGACGGTGGGATTTTGTTTTGAGATGGATTGGACGGTGGATTTTGAGGGGTGGGTTGGAGGGTTGATATTTATAGAAGGGTTGTTCATCTACGGTGAGAATGATAACTAAACTGAAAAATAATCCCTTTTAATTATTTTGTAGGGTTAGAGTAAGTTTCTTATAGATGTTTTAAGAAGAAAAAAAAAATTAAATAATCACTTTTAAATTTATTTTTTTATTCGTTTGTTACAACTTTTTGAAAAAAATCAAAATCTAAACAAAATTTAAAAACAGTTTCAAATGAGAAACCGTTAAGAATATTTTCTCAAAAAATATATATATTTTAGAGTAAGGAGAAAACAAGAATTAAAAAATTAAGAGTCCGTTTGCTATAGCTTTTTTAAGAAAAAAATCATTTTAAAAAAAAATAATCAATTTTTGCATCCGTTTGTTACAGTATTTTAAAAAAATCAAAATCCAAAAAAAATCTAAAAACAGCTTCAAATGAGAAGCTGTTGAGAGCAGTTTCTAAACAGGCCTTGAACTAATTTTGTAACAAAAAATCTATTTTATATAGTTGTATCCAAACAAATTAAATTATTTTTAAAAAATGATTTTTATTACGATAAACAAA
>Ga0099826_10003258_pt1 | contig 10952 bp, 7 predicted proteins | sample Mtrugardesep15_FD_76830 | JGI IMG/M metagenome (GOLD analysis project Ga0099826, IMG submission 76830) | Root nodule microbial communities of legume samples collected from California, USA - M. trunc garden sep15 | ecosystem: Host-associated > Plants > Roots > Nodule | place: USA: California...
CAAGTATGATTGTCCCTTTAATTTTGTGTGTTCTTCTTTTTTGAGTATTTATGTATCTATTTGGAATTTATGTTTACATAGTCTTCACAATAGCGGCCATCCCGCTATCCACCATACCACTATAGCATTTGTGGGGTTTGGCGCTACGCGCTGCTATCTGGGATTAACAACATAATATGCTGCAGCAAGGCATATCTCTAAAGGTCTTATCATGGTTATCAGTATCTTACGATACATAGTCATATTTTGACTTGATAATTGATAGTAAACTGAACTCGATTTATAAATATATGACATACCAGCTCATAATGTTACTACATCACTTGTTTTTACCTAAAAGAACCACTTATTATTATTATTATTATTGCCGACCCCACTTAGTGGGATAATTGCTGGTTGTTGTTGTATTGTTTTTACTAAAAAATGTCATATTTGTATTGGTAATTTATATTTTGATTCATAATATAATTTAATTTACGATTCAAAAATAGATCTTCCGATTCACAATTTGAACCTCAATTTTGATAACCACGGTCTTACCTCATTGCTGACCTAGAAGAAGTGAAGTGCAAGAAAGAAGGGAAGAAAGTTCATCATCCGTTGCCAATCTACAACCTTGCCATCTTACTCTGCCAAAATTATCTAGCAGGAAGATATACCTGTGAAGTTAATGTTAAAAATTGTACTACTCACAACTTCATTGGCTAAGAATGAATTGTATAAGCAAGTAAACGCTTTTATACCCGGTGAGGAGATTCACTAGCTTTAGTTCTTTTCTGAAATAATAGTGGTCACCAAATGAATATACCATTTTCCCCTGAAGTGTATCCTTGTTTTCGTTATGATTAGATTTCTTCATTGACCACAAAAGGAGACGTTTTATAGGGGCCCGGCATAAAAGCCATGAATCGATAAATGATACCTGATAGACAATGCAAAAGCTTCATTAAAAATTTGTTGCCGATCATTCAAAAGGTGAAAATCAAAACAAATAAGGGTTCGTTTGGATAAAGAAATCAGAATAAAATTTTGAATGCTGCTTACTTTAATCTCGTCGAAATTGGAATTGAGAATAATGATTTTTACATTTGGACAAAATAGCAGTTGAATCATACAAGAGAAATGCTAGCAACACACGTTTTAACACACACTCTCTTTAAAGGGCAACCCGGTGCACTAAAGCTCCCGCATACGCAGGGTCCGGGAAGGGGTCCCACCATTTGGTGTATTGTACCCAGCCTTACCCTGTTTTTACACAAGAGGTTGTTTCCAGGACTTGAACCTGTGACCTTTCAGTCACATGACAACAAATTTACCAGTTGCGCCAAGGTTACCCCTCTTTAACACACACTCTCTTTGATTGGTTAAAATTTACATAGGTCCCATCAAAGTTATATGGGACCCACATGATTTGATAGGGCCATGTAAATTTTAACCAATCAAAGAGTGTCTCGGAGTGTGTGTTGCTAGCATTCCTCATTACATAATATAGAAAGACAATAGGAATTCTATTAAATAAATAGCTGATTAATATGTCGAACTTAATGATGAGAAAATGCATAAAATCACAACAAAAAAAAAGACAATTACCTGATATAAATTAACATCATTCGAGTTACTAAAAGATTTAGCAAAAGGCACAGTCCAAGAATTGATCATTTCCTGTCAAGGAAGTAAAAAGGAATTTTATTGCAGCAACAGTAAATCAAAGTTTGAAACCAAAACAAATAATTGTTCTTGAAATACAAAACAACACAACGAACAGACTATGATTTTTTTAGAGGAGGCTATACTCTCTTTTTGACACTCTCTCTAACACCACTCTCATTGGATGAAATCCATGTGGGTACCACACTTTGGAAATGGTCTCGCATAAAGTGGTGAGACCCACATGGGTTTCACTAAATAGGAGAGTGAGTGTTAAAAAGAGTGTTCCTAGCATTTCTCATTTGTTTATCACTTTAGTCTGATAAAAAGGTGTAAAAGGCACTTCTTTCAAGGTCGAAAATATATATTGAAGTGAGCACTGTGATTGAAAGCAATATGTGAGCGATTTTCAAGACGAAAACAATAACTGTTTAGGCTGAACCGCAAACACAAATAAAGCAATATTTCATTGCATCTTTCAGTATCATTATTTTTATCATTTCTTGTCATTTACTCTATCTTTCAACTCATATTTAAATCACTTTCACATTGGACAACAAATAGAAGACGTTCAGCTTCCAAATTGAATAGTAAGATTAAATTACAACGAATGCTGCCATCAAATGTGTTATGTTGGCAGCATTTGGATGAGCAGACACTGCAACAGGGTAGACATAAAACCCTGCCATGAACCATTTACCTGGGAGATTGCTCGAAACGAAAGACAGACCAGAGATGCCTTTGGAACAGATGATTTGTCGGAATCAACCGCGTAATCAGAAATGCGAATAGGAAGCTTCATTGTTTTACCATCCGAGAAGTTGACTTTGATATCAGGAAATTTCACGGCTACCATTTCCGGTATAATCACTTTATTAGCTACAGCAATCTGCACAACACAATTACAGATATACATGTCATACTTTCATCTGGTATACCCAAGGCGCGCTTCTAGTCTCTAACCAACTTATCACTATCACTGTTTAATTAGATAATAATGTGCATGTATTGATCAAAATCAACATCAAAATCAAAATGATATACGATTAACTGTTTTGATACAAGCCTACGAGAATAACATGTCATACTTTCATTGGTATACGCAAGACACGCTTCTAGTCTCTAACCAACTTATCACTATCACAAGTTAGTTAGATAATAATCTGCATGTATTGATCAAAATCAACATCAAAATCAAAATGATATACAATTAACTATCAACTGTCTTGAGACCAGCCTATAAGAGAAGTCAAGTTCCAAACATGTTTTAACAGACCAATTTGACAAAATATCTGCTAAAACCAACCAATTTAGGGTTTCGAGGACTTGTATAAGCTTTATATAAGTTATGAGATCAACTTCATTGGAACATAGGTCCCTAAATAAAACACAAAAAACTATCATGTTCCCTCGGCAGTATGGAACATTCCACATTATGACATGCTATTGAAACAAAGGACTTGTTTTTATTGATTTATTTGAGCTAATCTACTTGCGTAAACACTTGCAAGACTGTTAGAAGAGCTTATGACATGTCCATAAGTTATTTTCAATTTATTTCCACAACCTTTCCACTCCAGGATAGCTTATACAAACAATTTGCCTTAACTTTCTTTTTTGTTACCAAAATAGTCTATACATAAACACTTATATGATAAAATGCTTGCGCTATAAGCGCTTAATTAAACTGTTTATCCAAACAGTGCCTAAACATTCAAAAATCAATGAAATATTTCTATGCCAACAACAAACAGATTATTATTACTATTATGATAAAATTGCATTACCTTACCACCATGTTGCTTGAACTCATTAAGATCAGCAAAGTGTCCCCTACTCAATTCATCCTTCCTTCACAAAACCCATCAACAAAATCATCAAATCAATACAAAAAACCTTTCTTTACACAAAACCCATTAACAAAAACTTACAATCTAGCTCTCTCCTTTGCAACTGCTTCCTTATTTCCAAACTGTAAAATTTTCACCAAAAGTAAAAATTCAATTTTTAATCATAATTTGATGTACCCATCAAGAGAAAAATGGATGAGAGAGAGAGAGAGGGACCTGGTATAAATCGATGAAGCTGCGTTTGGGGGTGAGGCGATAATGGAGATTTTCGGGTTCAGTGGTGTGTATGGAAGCCATAATCGAATCTCTGACATTGAAACGACGTCGTATCAATGGCTTCAAACCTTGCATTTTTTTCACTACTTTGATTTTCGATGCGAATCTGTTCGTTTTCGTACTTCGTCTTCTTCGTTTGGACTCTGTCTCTAACTTAGCATAATTCCAACTAGATGGCACATAATTTTGAAGCTGGGGTGAATAAAATTACGTGAGTTAAAAAGAAAAAAGTACAGTAAATTACTTGGGTAAAAATTCATTTTTAGAAAATAATAACAATCAAATAATTTGAAATCCTTCAACAAGGAAGAAATTTCGAATAAGTTTTTGTCTTTGTCTGACTCGACATATTATGTCATACATTTATAAGATTATTTATTATTTAAAATTCGACAAATATATATGTTAGAATGAGAGAGAGCAATACTGAATAGGAAGGAATGAGAATATCGATTTCAAGCCACATGTTATTGACTTTACGGCAAGTTGTGATTGCCAACAACAGAAAGTTTGAGGTCGGAGCAAGGGATCATGAAGGTGGACCAAATGATGGTGTGAATCCAAGTGTTGAGAGAGTCATAGAAGAATTTGTTGATTTAAGAAGCTGAAGTAAAGATGCATGGTCCAAAGTGTCATAGGATTTGCGGAGAGCGAGCACAAAAGGGGAGGGAGGAGAGGATCCAGAAGAAAGAGAGAAGGTTGTGGTTGATGAAAGACGTATATAGATGCCATTTTTAGAAGAAAAACTTTAAGATGACAGAGAGTGGAGATTTTGGTGATTTCATGAGAAAGATAAGGGGTTGAGATTCATGAGGGAAGAAGAAAGAGATATGTTTTATTGCATGAATAACATTTGAATTGTTGGATGTAATCCTCTTGACACTTGGTTAATTGCACGAATAACAATTGGGTTGTTGCATGCATTTCTCATGACATTTGGGTTATTGCATGGGTAACACTCGGTTCTTGCATATATCCATCTTGACACTTGGTTCTTGCATGTATTCCTCATGAGTCATGACATTTTATTTATTGCATGGGCAACACCAGACTTGATGTATGTATTCCTTTTGACACTTTACATGTTGCATGTATTCATCATAAGTCATGACACTTTGGTTATTGTATGGGTAACACTTGGTTTGCTTCATGTATTTTTCTTGACACTTGGCTTGTTGCATGTATTTCTCATGAGTCATGGCACTTGGTTTATTGTATGAGTAACACTTGATTTATTGCATGTATTCCTCTTAACACTTGACTTGTTGCATGTATTCCTCTTGATACTTGGCTTGTTGCATGGTTAACACTTGATTTCGCACATGTATTCCTCTTGACACTTGGCTTGTTGCATGTATTCCTTGTGAGTCATGACACTTGATTCATTGCATGGGTAACGCTTAGTTTGTTGCGTGCATTACGCTTGACACTTGGGATGCATTTTAGGCGCCTAAGAGTACAAACGGTAAGGTCTTTTTTGCTGAAGGACAAATAATGGTAGAGTTGCCCTTTTCTCATTTTGAGATGCTTGGATTTTGGCACCAATGAAGAGCATTTCAATAAAAAAAAAATTAGGGTTGTGTTAAGATTTGGGTGCAAGCAGGGGTGGATATGGAGTCACAATATTGGTGGGGCACAATTTTTTTGTCAAATAATTAAATAAAACTAAATTTAATAAGAATCAAAATTGCTTGCTTCTGTTTGTGTTGTGCACTTGCGGAAGTGAGGGGAAAGTGTTTACAGGATATTTGTGTTATTGGGTGTTCGCGATGCAGTTTGGTTTAGTTGACTTTTAAAATAAAATATGAACCAAACCAAACCAATGCGGTTTAGGTTTGGTCGGTTGGCATAGTTTTTTACCAGACAATACAATTATTTGTTTTCAACACTAAAATCAAGTTAAAAGGTTAAAACACAACATACTTCTAATAATGTTTCCGACGATGTTATTAATTTCATCAAACATTAAAATTTCATTTTCACTAAACAACATATAACAAATTAAAAATGTGAACAAAAAGTAATTCTATTATGTAAGAAAGGTAAAAGGTTACGATTTCATCATTCTTTAAAAATTTAATTTGAACATAAATATATTTTTGAAATAAAAATCAACAAAAAAACTTAACAAAAGAAAATATATGTCATTTATAAAATTTTAAAAAACTAGTAACATACATATGAACACGCACGTGTTGTCGTGTTCTTTTTTTAATGAGTATGATTTTTTCAAAAAAAAAAAAATTATGCCTAAGTGGATTACATTATAATGCTCAAAAGTCTAGATGTTAAGTTTCTAAAAATAACATTTAAAGTGTAGATGAAAACTTCATCTTAAAAATAACATTTAAAAATCTTCTCCATTTTTTATTTTCTCCATTTTTACCATTTGCAGAAATATAAACACAAAAAATCTTAAAAATAATTAATGATGATATAACTTATTTAATGATGAAATTTACATACTATTTTTTGTGTCTATCTCTTTCATAATTGCAATCTCCATTTATTTTTATAAATGAAAAAGATCTCAACTTCAGTGATATGAACCTCAACATAGTAGTAGTCTTCTAAAAATTATAATTGTTAAGTTGAGAAACCAGAGGCCAAATAGTGACAAGATGTTACATCACGATACCACATCCTAGAGATGTTATAACTTAGTTATACGTCTAGCTACTTTTTATCAATTGATTTTTCTTTTTTGAAATATTTATCAATTTAATCTTAAACAAACATTTTAATTGCAACATTTACTTATAATATTTATTTAAATGTGGAAAACCCAAAATGATTTATTTCATTTTTACATAAACAAAGTTTTTATCCATAAAAAAAATAAACAAGTTTTTAGTTAGAAAAACTTCAAAATTAAGAACATTTCAAATTTAAATCCCTGTGAATATGATATATTTACCACTTGTTGACACAATATATACTTGCATTCGTTACGCAACAATAATATTAATGGATTAAATGAATAATGTTTTTAGAGTTATTTTGAATGAATTTGTTGTTGTCTTTATTGAGAATATTTTAATTTATCCAAGAACAAGGAGCAGCGTGAAGTGAATCTCACAATAGTGTTGTAAATGCTTAAGGATAATAATATTTTGTTCGCTTAGTTACCAAAGTGTGATTTTTTTTCTTTCTAGAAGAAGTAAGTTTCTTGGGTTATGTGATTTCAAAAGGTGGAATCATGGTCAATTTTTCGAAAGTGGAACAAATCTCACTTGGGTTATTTAAGAGCAACATTTATACAATGTTATTCCCTCAATTTTTTTTTATACAATGTTATTATTTACACTTTCAAATAATTTTCATATTAGCCAAAGTTGACATGTAGGCGACTAGAGGTTAGTCGAGTTTTTTGACCAGCCAATGGAATGTTAGGATATTGCTATTTTAGTCAATTAAGGGCCAACTGGTTCCTTCTCAATTCTAATAACTAGTATATGGATATTGAAGACATCAGACTTAGTCAAAGCTAAGTAGAACTTGACAATGAGACACTAAACTCACACTCCCAGTTTATAGCGCAATTAACTGCAATGAGCGATGAGTTGGGTGAACATATATTGAGGAAAGGATGTGCACCATGGACCTTGTCAGCATATCATGTCGTGAAGTGGGAAGCTATCATTCGAACGTGGGGTACCATGAACCCTCAACGAGAGAAAACTTACACATTACCCGCATAAATAGTCGAGAAATATTAAACATTATAAGTCATGTTGTTTTGGCCGATAGGAATTGCTTTTCCAATAAATACTCATTTTGCAAAATGTATTCAACAAATAATCAAACAAAGACATGCTATTTTATTTTATTTTATCCCTTTATCACTCCGCCATTACCTTTATATGTACATGCATTTCTTAGTTTAATAGCAAAACCCCAAAAATGATTGATGACATGTCATCTTACGTTATTCTTAGCATGTTTTTCAGTCATTTTCAACAGGTTTTACTAACAAAATGGAGGAGTATTAGAGCAACTGCTTATGATTTCGAAACATTTGTAATGTTTTCTATATTTGAGTCTGTAATTGTAGTCTTCCCGAAACATAGCAATTTTAGGGGGTTTTTGAAGTAATTCACGAAGAAATCATACAAATCGGCAAAGCAAGAACATCTAAAGATTCGTGAGACTTTGGGAAGATTAAGAAAGAAGATTCAAGAGGTCTCAAAAGACTTTACAAATGGAGGAATTATGTTCCCAGGCCCCGAGGCAAGTTATTTGGTGGCAAACACCTAAAATGACGCAAAATAAAAATAAAAATGGGTCTGTAAACCACACTCATGCGCCTAGGGCATGGCCTCTTGCACACTCACATGGGTCTGGGGCATGTGCTGTGCACTGAAAATGCACAGGGCGAAAGCATCTTTTTTTGTTTTTTTGTGGGTAAAGCCCGCGTTTTTAGCCAAAACCTAGATGGAAACTCTCAATATAAATACCAACCTTCCTCATTCACAATTTTTCATTCAGAATTGGAGCAGTTCAAGAGGAAGGCAATTCTAGGAGGTTCAGGAGGAGTTTTCTATCTTCTCCTTGTTTTTCTAGGGTATGTTTTTATCTTTAGTAATTTGTCTTTAGTTACCATGTGTAACTAAATCTTATTAGGTTAGTGTTCGAAGATGAACATCTATTTATTTTGTTGGATATTTATTCAATTTAATATCATTTTATTTATTTATTTATTTTCCATTCGCTATTAAGTTTTATTAGGATTAGTTTATTTGAAAGGAGCGTAACTCGATATTAGGTACTTAGGTTGTGACATGACTTAATATTGATATTACTAGCTTGATGCTTATATCTTGTATATTAATATATACCTATCTAGGAAGTAATTATTTAGTAACTAGACGAAATATACCGAAAGCGAGTTGACCCTAGTAATAAGTACTTAGGAAGTGACATTACTAATATTGAGTAAAATTAGTTGAACCTAGGATGTAACTAGTTAGTAATTAAGGAAACAAGCGACCCTCAGGAGTGAACGAACCTAGTAGAATGATTCTCCTAAACCTTTGGTAAGGTAGACGCTGATAGGGCTGCCCGTTTACTGAACTACTTAAGAGTTTGGAAGAGTGTGCTATGAATGTCCTAAGATTCATAGATGAGAAACCCCTTTAGGAACATTGGCCTTCATTGCCTCTGAAAATTTAGGAATACCAATATAAAGTATATGTTTCAATTACCTTTGAGGGAGTAAGACCCCACACGTAAGGATCACCGTATGAATAGTAGGTGCAACTAAACATTGGAGGGATAGACCGAAATCAACTGAGATAATATAGACCCCTCACGTAAGGATCACCGTGCGATCAACAGGTGCAGCTTGACAACCGATTAGGTTAGAACACCCCAACAACCTCATCACTTGTATAGTCTACTTAAGATGAATAAACGCGACATGCATGTTATTTAATATCAAACAAATAAATAGGGGGGATTGAAGGAATCCTCACTGCTACTTACTTTTCTGCAACCAAAGCAGGTAACTTGCTCTGTTGCAACCAGATAAAAATTGCAATTTCTAACCCTAAACTCTTTTATTTTATATCGTCAAACTAAAATAAGTAACACAAGTTGTTTGGACGAAACGACAATCCTTGTGGATACGATACTCTACTTATCACTTTATTACTTGATAAACGCTTTGGTACACTAGTCTAATTCGACCATCAATGCCCACAATTATCGATCTACTGTAGTAGTTAAGAAACGCAAAACTGATAGACAAAGTTTCTTTCTCGACATCAATCACTTAAAGAAAGGGAATTACAATTGAGGATTATCAGCTGAAACCTCTTGTAAATCTCTAGTTTGACAACAATTAAAGAACAATTAAGGTTCTTCTCTACCTTTTTTTTTTTTTGAAAGAAGGTTCTTCTCTACCTTTTCAATAAAATTTCTTCATTTTTATATCGTCTCATGTTTATCATGTAATAACTTCTATGGCTGCAAGCATTCAAAATCGAACAAATGTTATCAAATTTTTCTATTATATTGCCTTTTTAAACGCTCTTAGGATAAAGTGTGTCACATTGAGTGTATAGTTTTTTCTTATTTTATAAAAATGTTATCACTTGATAATAAGGCTTGTCAGGTTTGGAAGGACGACAAGTTATATACTGCTATGGTATATTAACATTTTCAATAAATTATTTGTTTCCTTTAATTTAATGAATTTACATTGAAAATTGTCCTCGTTGACTATTTTCCCTAATTCAAGTCAGGCCACACATTTGATATCATCTAAGTCGTTAAAATGAAAAAGAAAAAGAAAAGGAAATTTATCACCGTAGGGCTCTCTACCAATTTATTTAAAAACGATTTTGGATTTCTGGAAGCAGTAACATGAATCGTTTGATTTTGATCATACAACCATGATTTTAATCAAACATTTTTATTTAACATAGATCTAATGGTTAGATATTATATTCTACCATTTGAAATAGAGTCCATAAATCTAGATGGTTCTAAATTGAATCAAGTGGCTCACCATGAGTGAATTTTGAAATTGTTTTTTCAAATGATATTCTTATGGTCTTGATTTGTGCGCCTCCATGAACTCTTACATACAGAGGATCCGATCCCAATATCGGAAATTCTTATATGAAGCTCCCATTTTTTCACTATATAAACTCTTCCTTAGTGAATTTCTAATCACCACTTTTGCTCAAAAATCACACCCTCTCTCTCCCTCTCCCCTTCCTCTCTCCGAGTCTTGTCCATAATCAATTTTTGCAATGGAAATTGGAATGGTAATGCATGCCCATTTTAATTACAATGGCAAGCTGAATTCTTTGTATTTTTTCTTATTAAAAATCAATTTTGTGTTTGTCTCTTAAGGTTGATGTATGCGTCCAAGCAAGACAAATATCTACCAATCACTGAATTCTTCGCAAGTTCTGACTTGGTTGCAATAGCTTTGCTTTATGTGGATCTTGCATAAAATTTGGTCACAAAGATCATCGTAAGTGGATCTTGTTGAATTTAACAGTTAGATCTATATATCATCTAAGCAATCTATATATAATTGTCCTACAATTTTTCTTTATTTTATTTTGAGTAAATTACACTCCCCTCCCCTCAAAGATGCTTGAAATACACTCCCCTCCCCTCTTATGTTAAAATATACAATTTCCTCCCTTGAAAAATAAAATTTAC
>Ga0099826_10003259_pt1 | contig 10951 bp, 4 predicted proteins | sample Mtrugardesep15_FD_76830 | JGI IMG/M metagenome (GOLD analysis project Ga0099826, IMG submission 76830) | Root nodule microbial communities of legume samples collected from California, USA - M. trunc garden sep15 | ecosystem: Host-associated > Plants > Roots > Nodule | place: USA: California...
CATAGGAAGTCTCTTGCAGTTGTGCTTGAGCATTTGAAGTCTCTTGCTAAGTTTAGCAGTGAGCATTTGTAATCAGATATTACATTTTAGTGAACTCTCTTTGGAAGTGCAAGGGGGACATGACTACTTCCGGTTTGTGGAAGAAACCTGTATAATTGCTTTGTGTCTTTCTTCCTTCTCTCTCTGTTTTTATCCACTGCAACCTAGTTATGAACATCAGTTCAAAAGTTGTTCTTGAACTGCTTCTGATCAGTGTCTTTCAGCTTAAGAGAAAACGAAGAAAAAACTAACACAATTCAACCCCCCTTCTTGTGTTTTTCTCACCTTCAAATATGACATGACAAATTAGTTATATATAATATGAGCCTTTTCATTTTCTACCATGATTTATGTTTGCACCACCGTACATCTTGTCGGAAGCCTTACATATTTGTGTTATAGATCCTGGTGGGGCGATTGCTTTAGCTTCGAGATTGAGAGTCAGTGTTTAGTTGCAAGTTTATTTGGCTGGTTATGGTGTCTTCTTCGGTGGATCAGAGGTGATGGGTACCTTACTGATTTGTTCAGGAGTCTCGTGGACCGATCGTTTTTGATTCGAGGTCGAGAGTCAGTTCTTTTATTCAAGTTTACTTTGGGCTAATTTTGGTGTTTTTCTTCGGTGGACCGTGGGTACAGAGGTGGTGAAAGTCGAATGAGTGTTGGAATAAGACATTTTTGGGTGTGGCTCGACTACGATGGTAAGAAAAGATTGTTTGATTTAGAGAGGTGTTTTCTGGGGTGAGAAACGGGCGATGAGTGTTTAAAGATTTTGTTTTCATTGTCATTCTTGACGGAGTTTGGTCTAGGTGGTGAAGTTGGTTTTGGTGATTGTTGTTCTCATGGGTGTTGAAGGTAGGTCTTAATTAGGTAATGTGTGTATTGATATTTTTTATGATGTTTCTTTTTAGTTGTTCCGCCTATATACGGTACCTTTATTATGTAATCTTTGTTTTAACATATTCTGTTTGTTTTGAGCAGGGATCTTATTATCAATAAATTTTGCAGTTCTAAAAAAAGTCAAATATGAGAGTCTCGTATCCTTCTTAGTCCATGTTTGAATTTTGCAATCAACAAAACTTGGTTTATTTTTAAAGACTTCACTATAAAATTTATTTTAGGCATGTAAACATGTTAGGCCAGCCTTAATCGTGTAATAATAAAGTCGAAATACAAGTTATCCAATCATATTAGATTGCTTGAATGGCATGAATATGTGAATGCATAATAATCCCAATTGCATTTGCCTTTCATTTGATATCTGAATTTGTTTGTGATTCGTGTCTCTGCTTAAATTGACAACTTTGATTTGAAACATAAACTTTATTTTAATTTTATATCAATGCTATTTTTATTATGAAATTTATTTGGACAAGCTATTATGATTTAAGACCAAATAAAATTCCAATATGTCTTGCATGTTTTGTAAAGCCATGCCATGAAGAGTCAATACAAAAATAACAGCAGCAGGTGAATTAAAAGTGACTGATATCAGTTTCTACCTAGTAAGTGGCCATTTTAAAAGAAAAAACGTCATTTTTATTTGTCCTTTGAAGTTGGAGGAGGTTGAGCAATTTGATCCTTCAAACTTACAAAAACACAAATTAATCTTTAAAATTAAAGATTGTCAATCAATTTAATCTCTTTGTCATCTTATACGACTAAAATGTTGAGTTGACATATTGTTTATAATTTCTTTTGGCGTTAACCCTGATTCCCGAGGAAATGGGTCATGGTAATCTGGAGTTCGGCAGTGAGGTAAGGATAGCTTGACCAAAAATTGTTTCATTTAGGAATCAAACTTGGATTCTCCTGAATGTTTCGTCTTTGGTGAAGCTCATTAACCGTTTACTCAATTGTTTGGTTATTCCGATTATAATTTACTTGGAGTATGTTTTTAGAAATTTGTTTAGAGCATTCATTGATCTTTATTTAATTATCCATATTTTATATAATTGATTGAAAGTTTTCAAATTTAGAGCCTAATTTTCCATTTGGTAAATTTGAAGGACCATTTGGTAAAACAAATTAGGTCAAAAGTTGAAATTACAACAATTGTGTGGTTGTGAGTTGTGACATGCATCCACTCTATTTTAGTTACTGTACTGAAGGGAATAAATGGATAGGTATATAGCTCAAACTTTCCATAGAGGACACGCTTTGTTTAAATAAACAAAAGGACATATATATTTAAGGTTAAGATGGTGATGTTTCCTTTGTAGACACGTTCTATGATGAACATATATATTCATCTAAATTCACCTATACATGTTTTAAATGGGTATTATAAGTCAATTGTAGTATATTTTCAGTCCCTTAACCAAACCATGTATCAAATTAATCTACTTCTCCTAATTATGTTGATACCACAATTTGGTGGAATGATTTCAACACCTCTAATTGCCTCAACTCTGACACTTAATGTTGATCATGATACATATGTTTTCAAAGTTTTAGAAAGATATAGATGTTTAGAAAGATATAGACAAAGTCGGTTCAAATATATGACAACTTTTTTATGAAATTTAAGACGCAATAATATTGTATTTTATTGAGGTGTTGTGGTGGTGGATCGAGTTCTCTACAATTTGTATATTGCGAGTTCGAATCCAAATCCTTAATTTCTTTGGCTTGCAACCAAAATTAATTAAAAACAAATTCGAAAACATCCTCTAATAGTTTTTTTTTTGTTGACAAATATCCTCTTGTAAGTTTAAAAACAAGTTTATGACATTAATGACTCTAATGTTTCCACTACAATAAATAAAGAAATTGAGAAAAATATACACATATGTTAGATTGAAATATACTTATTATTAAAGTTATGTATGTCAAAATTTTGCTCAAAAAAATCCTAATTTAACATTTTTCTCTAGGCATACAAATGTGTTAGACTGGTCTTAAATTCATACGAACTAGGTTTGAAATAAGATCTTTCGATGTCCAACAAGCAAGGCAGCGATGATATTTTTAAAGTTATTTATGTCAAAATTTGGTAATTTTGAAAAGGTCTAATTTTAAATTTTGCTTTAGGCTTACAAAAGTAGGTTTGGAATAAGATCTTTAGATGTCCAACAAGCAAAGGAATCTGGATGTGGGAATTATTTTCTTCACATGATTTCTAAATGGAAAAAGCTTTATATCGCAAAGACTATACTCCCGAATACATCACGATTGCATAGTCAATACATTTACTTTAAAATGTGATAATTTATTCGAGACACTTTTATGAAATTGCGTTCGCTATGAATAGCAACGCTCTTTCTAAATACAAGAAGAAGAAAATCATATTCTTCAAATTTCTAGTACTATACATGATTCACGAATGTCTTTTATTGCAATGCTAGATGTCTAGCTAACTCTACTTCTCGGGTTGGATATTATTAGTTAGTTATTTAAAAAAAATTAAAACCAATTCTTAATACATGTAATAACATGATGAACTTATTAATAATTTTTTGAAACTAATATAACTCTGAGTATAATGAAAAAAAAAACACTATGAATCTTGCCATATGCTTCAAGTATGAGGAGAAGAGAAGTAATTTTGGCAAACACATTCTCAATTCCATAAAATGTAGCGTTATACAACATTGATACAAAAGATAATAACAACCAAAGTGTGTACAACCTAGTTTTGGTTTATTAATGTACTTGAATATGACAGTATATAGTTTCTTATTAAACAGTGTCTTCATTATTGTTTGGCTTGGTTGTTCTAAGTGAATATTGACATGCCAACACTGCATCTTCCAAATTTAGATAGAATGATTCCTTCCCAACTTTTTCAACAAACTTTGATGCTATTAGCTTCTCCATGACCTCCAACCTAGGGTTTACTAATGCCATCTACATAATAATATGGTAGAAAAATATATTAAAACAAAGATAAATTTTCATTTAGTGGTTTGATTTATTTATGCAAAATCAACTTTGTCACACTACTAAAAAAACTTAAATTAAAAACCAAAAATTAAAGTAAAAACAAAGACATGAAATGTATGTGATACCTGAATTGCTTTCATTTCCAATATTTTCTTTGTTTCCAATAATCCTTCAATAGCAGTTGTGTCAATAGATGACACAGCTGTATAAGCATACAAAAAAAAAGGTAAATTTTTATTAGTGAAAAATTAGTGACAGATAAATTAAATTCAGATTTTTTTTTTTTTTTGTAATTAAACTTAGTGATGAAATAATAAAATTAGCAACAAATTTTATTAAGATTTCATGTATATGCAATATGAACCGAATATTACAGACACCCTATGAAGGACAGACACTTCTCGGATTAGGCATATCCCGGTGTTGGACACGACACATGTCCGACATCGAAACGACACCGATAAATATAATGACGCTAAATTATGTGATTTTATTAAATTATTAACGGTGTTCATGTCGTGTTCGATGTCCGTGTCCATATCTGTGCTTCATGTTACACACGTAATAAAATAACAAGGACTAAAAACATATAATTTTCTTTTACCTGTTAAAACGAGTATGACATGCTCAACAATATCTCCAGAACTGCTTTGTTCACTTTTAATATACCTCAAAATCCTATTGCACAATTTTAAGAAATTTTTAGATTGTTAAATTAATATGTATATATATCAATGGATTATCATTAGATGGTAACAAATAAGTGATTCTAAAACTTAATTAATTACCTTTCTTTGAGGTATGTAGAATTTGAAAAGTAAACAGGAGAACCAACTTGTATAATTAGAACTCCTGGAATTGTTGAAGCATTAGAATATTGCTCAACATCTCTGTATAAACCTGAATCAGGTAACTTTCCAAGCTTGCATGCTGGTGGTCTTGCTAAATATAATAGTCCTCTAAGTAAACCTAGTCCAACCTAGATTGCAAAATACATATAAAATAATTCAAAAAAACTTAGTAAAATTAAATTACGAAAAATTCAATTCTATGTACCCAAAAAAAGTTGCTTTCGTGATCATGATTTTAAATTATGGTTGCGGTCCTTGTTGCAATTACGTTACAAACTTTTATATTGCAGCAAAGAGCAAGGCTAACAACAATTTTATGTACGAAATTGTTGTTGCAGACTGCAATTTAAAACCATGTTCGTGATAGAAATTAAAGACGGAAAAAGTTAATCTCGTCTCCAATTTGGATGTCTTGAAGTACCAACAAAGTCCGATTTCTTTTTCTTTTTCTTTCTAATTTTAGGGTTAAGGAGAAAAACTAATAGAAGTGAGAGATTAAAAGAAAAATTGAGTACTCACAGAGAGCATGAGGCCAATATCCATGCTTAAAAAGGCCACACCTAAGAATGCACTCATGCAGATAATAAAATCAAACTTGTCAACTTTAAAGAGATGGATAGCTTCTGTATAATTTATCAACCCTAACATGGCTGATACAATGATAGCTGATAGAGCAACAAGTGGTGTGTTGCTAAATAATGGTGCCAAAAATTGTAGTGTTAGAGCCATTATTACTGCTTGTACCACATTTGTCATTGCAGATTTACATCCTGCATTGTAATTCACAGCCGTCTTGGAAAATGGTCCTACGAAAATCAATTTAAGTCTAAGTATATCAGCATAAAATAATGAACATTTTTATGTCAAAATATTATATTTTCAATGTGATATATACCTTGAACATTAGATTAGATTTTTGCCAGTTAGAAACCTTGAATTTCTGATTACAACTCCTGAAAATATCTCTACTCTTTTTTCAAGAAGGAATTGCTTATGCGGTCCCTTTACTTAATTTTAGATAACGATCTAATCCTTTATATTTTTTACGTCATTTTCGTCATTCACGCATATTTGAATATGAATTTCAAAATTCAAATCTATGGTTTTCTTTCCGTGTGAGCTCTCATTCTTAATATATGTTATGTGCCAAAAGAAAATAATAGATTTGAAACTTGAAAATTCATATACAATCATAAGAGAAAAGCTAAAATGATGTGAAAAAACGATAAAGAACCAAATAATTGCCTAGTATTAAGTAAGGGACAACGAGAGTAATTTTGTCAATTTTCAATCTATACCCTTTTCTAATACCATTGCTAAATATTTTGTATTTGAGGGGTGTAAATACTAAAAATCTATACATTATTATTATTATATAATTTTTTTAAATGAAACATTATTATTTATTATTGATGACTATTAGTACATAAAAAAGGGTGGCTCATTGCATGATACTCCCATGAGATGAAATTCATCTAGGGCAAATATTTCCACAAGTTGAGAGATTGATTATAAAATTATAACATGTGCCTTTTAGGTCACAATCACAAGGCAACAATCTCAAGTTGCACCAAGTATCATACTTAGTATATAATGTGAATAAAAAATTTAACTTACCACTAGTCAAGTAACATGACGTAAAAGAACCAAACAAGTTCATAAGTCCAAAAGCTATCATCTCTTTGTTCCCATCATGAGGTGTATTAGCAGTTACAGAAAAGCTTCTTCCTATGGCTATTCCTTCCTACATATATATTTTTTTGTTTACTTAATTGATAAAAAATGTTAATTATGATTTTAGATTAAAGAAATTTTAATTAATTCATTACCGCTAATGACAATACTCCACTGATTAGACCAGCTTTCATTACTGTTGATAAATATCTTCTATCAAAGGTCAGAAATTGAATTGATATAGGATTTAATCCTTTGTCTAGATGCCCCACCTACATATTTATAAACATCAAATATCAAATATAAGAACAAAAAAAAAGTTGTATTTTATATAAATAAGATACTAAGAAATTGAAGAAAAAAAAATACTTTAAGTAACTTACAATTTGAATTCCATGTTGTGTACCTTTCACAAGGTATGTAAAAACTCCACCAACTACTACACATGTTATTGGAGCAATAGCAGATACCCAAAAGAGTTGTGGTTTTTTAACCCTCTGAAGAATTATATTCAAAAGTGAAACATTATTACAAAATATATTTGAATCCGAATTTTCGTACCGTCAAAAAAATCACGCCTTATTGTAGGCAAGGGATTTTAGCTATTAGATGAAGATCGTACAACTTGTTAAGTTTACAAAATAGTTTTTAAAATACAATATAAAATACAAGTCGTTAGATTTTCATCTAATTGCTAAGATTCACGATTCTAAAAAACATTGTCTCATAGTCAAAGAATCTTAACAGTTGAAAGAAGATCAGATGACTAGTATTTTAACTTTGTTGAATAGACTTTAAAATATAATTTGAAATATAAAAGGAAAAACTTCATCTAATAACTGATATATGAAACTGAGTGACTAATAGAATTTAACTCCAATAAATTTTGAAAGACATGTAAAATATTGCTATTGGTGCCATATTTTATTCATAGTTTGTGGAATTAAAATTCCCTAGAGGTCCACAAGTTTGAGTGGTGCACTACAAAGTCTTCTATCTCAAGCCACCTTTTCTTTCCGTTCTTATAAGAAAATAAATATGCAAAAGCAAAAGATGAAATGAGATTGACTATATATATTATGTATAACTACCAAATAGAGCACTCACCAAGTGCCTTGTAAATTGCAAGAAAACAAGGAAGATTATTCCAAGAACTGTAGTTTCCCACCTTATCTGTTAAAATAGCAATAAGAGAAGTTCACCCGTTATTTCCACACATAAAAGTATATAGTACAACTATTTTGTCAGAAAATAATATCTCACAAATATCTATTTTGAGGGTAAATATTTGAACAAAACATAGTTGCACCGTTTTTCACTCTTTCTTCTTTTACAACACTTGTTTTCCTTCTTCTCTTTCATTTCTAGACTTCAATGTCTAGTTTAGATGTATGACAAAATCTTTTTTCTTAGATAAATTAGAAAAAAAGTTTAGTTAGACGTATTTTATGCATGTTTGATATTATTGTAGGTTGAAATGAATTATAGTGAGCAACAATAATTTTGCAAAAGTTATACTATGTATCTTTACGCAGTATAGTTTTTGCAAAATCATTGTAGCTCACTGTAATTTTGGCCAACCCTGTCGTAATATCAGACATGTAATTAGTATTTCATTTCAAATATGATAATTTATTTGTTTATTAAACAAGGCTTAAGCTGATACTAATCATTATTATTTAAAAATCAGTACCCTTATAAAAAAAATAGTTATTTAGCAAGGTAATTATAAATCTGATTTAGCATGGTAATTAACCTCTTATTATTTTGATCAGTCAAGCCAAAAGAAATAATTAAAACATTAATATTTTGTACAAGATACTAACCTCATGTCTATTGGTAAAGATGCCCTCTAGCACTGCTATAACGTTGGTTTTGGTTGAAAAATGTTTCATTCCAAAAATGCCCTTGAATTGTTGGAGGATGAGAATCACTGCAGTCCCTCCCATAAAGCCAGTGATGGTAGAATGAGAAAAGAAATCAACCAATATCCCAAGCCTACAAATGTCCTTTCACAAAATCAGCACCAAACCAATCACACACAAAAAGTAGAATGAAAATAATTGAGATGCATTTGTCAAATAGTACTGTGTTATTTTTTTTGTTTTTATGTAAGAAACATGACACCAACATGGACAAAAAATGCAAGTACTTGAATGTAACCATCGTAATTCGTGACAAAAATAATCGTTTCAAAGTAACTTTTTTTTGTAATTTGTGACAGTATTAGATTCGGGACACTAAACATTTGAGAGTAACTTCCATCACAATTTGTGTTAGTATCAGATACTAGACACAACATTTGAAAGTAACCTTTATAATAATTTGTGTTAGTATCCGACACTAAACACACCTTGAATCTGGTACTGTTTAATTTTTATGCATGAAAACCAATGAAACACACAAAAATATAGATGTATGAATGTAACCCATTGTGGCCATGACAAAACTTTAAGTACTTGAATATAACCATCGTGATATCAGACATCAGATACGTGTCAAGAGTTTTATAGATAACCATCTTACTTTCTTGGTGCCAAACAAAGCCAAAACAGAATCACATGTCATCAAATTAGAGGAAAGTACTTATAGGAAAATGACATGTTCTGTTTTTTTTCTTCTTACCTGAAAAAACCCAAACATGCCTGGAAAACACCAGTGATAAAGGTTGTTGTGAAAATCAAGTGAAGATACAATGTTGGTTCTGTTGTAGGGTCTGCTACAGTTGATACTATGCTAGCAATAAGCAATGATGCTGCTGCTATTGTCCCAACTGCCATGTGCCTAGAACTCCCAAAAACAGCATACACTAGTGGTGGCACAAAGCTTGAATCTGATATATTTCAATTCACCAAAAATCAAATCAAAATCACTTGTTAATTTGTAAATCCAACTTCAAAAATTAAGAGAAAAAATATAAGAAAAAACAACATAGGATTTGACTATGGACAAAACTTAAATGCACTACCATAGTTATTTATTTTTTTACATAGTTATTGTTCTCGGTCAAAAATAAGAATAATTTTGAAACTTCTTGTCCTTTAAATATCTATTTTGTCTCTATTCCACGTAACAATGTTCAATGAAGTAATTGTGTCCAGCCAGATTGAGATTGTCAACTTTAACAATGAGATCGGACAACAAACGTCCCGCTATAACTACCGGAATTTAATTCCCTTTTTACACCACCACCATTAAAAGGGGTAAACGGAGGAAAAAAAAACCTATGATATCTCTTCACCGTCTCTTTTGGGCTATCGCGATATAATAACGATTGAGAGTAGTCTATCTCGACTCCTTGAGAGGTTGCCGAGACATCAAAGGATCGAATACAAATTACGCATTTTTTCATGCCATTAAAGTTAAAACGACGGAAAAAACAAAATACTTTGGGTTTAAAAGAGTGAAATCAAAAATTGAAGTGATACTCTCTGCAATTGCGCGCAGAAGGAAAACAAAACCGAAGTAATTAAGAATGAATGTAATGTAATGATAAGAATGACTTACAAAGGCCAATGAGAGGAGGAAGATTAGCAAGTTTGGCATAACTAATGCCTTGAGGAATGGCAAGACTAGCAATGGTGAGACCAGCAATTAAGTCAGAGAAAAATAATCTCAAACTATAATTTGGTAACCACTCAAAGATTGGAATAAAATATTGCACCCCTTTAATCAACCTACGAGATTTTTTTTCCTCTTCCATAATTTGCCTAAAAGGATCATCAGGGAAAAGTGCTTCTTTGAACCCAGATTTGAATTTTGTCACAAAACCTCTCTGGGTTGATAAGTTCACCCCATTATGATGAATCTCTTGCACTTTTGCCATCAAGAAGTTTTTGTGTAGAATTCAAGAAGAAAAATCATACACAAACACAAAAAAACAAACACAACAAGGTGTTGTATTATTAAGGTTGGAATATGCAAATAAGGTTGTTTTGTTTTGGTGTGTGTGAGTGAGTCGCGTAGTTGTAATGTGTGTATTTATAGGAATTAAGTAGAGGTAACTATTTACGGTAAAAATTAATTACTGTTAAATAGCACACGTGTGGTTGACACAATAGTGGATATATATAAACCTTTTTAAGTCGACATGACATAAGACTAATTTCCAACCCAAAATTGATTGGTTTTCTATTTTTACTTTTATGTTGGGATGAGATGGAGAATTTTGGATGACTTGGCCATTTGCATGGTGGATTTGACTTGATTTTGGATCTTAATTTGTTGCAGATTGTTTTTTTTTAAAATGTAAATATTAATTAATTTATGGTCTTTAATGTTTTATATTTATCCTAAAACTTTGGTTATTTTAGAAAGAAAAATTACACTTAATGATATATTTTAATCATTAAAATACTTTTAATTTTATTAAATGAATTAAAGGTAAACAAATCTAAATTTATCTTCCTTAAAAAAAAAATCGAAATTTATCTAATTTAACTATTTCCTAATACCCACTCTCAATTTTTTTTTTTTTTTAGGAAACCCACTCTCAAATGTTAAAG
>Ga0099826_10003260_pt1 | contig 10951 bp, 9 predicted proteins | sample Mtrugardesep15_FD_76830 | JGI IMG/M metagenome (GOLD analysis project Ga0099826, IMG submission 76830) | Root nodule microbial communities of legume samples collected from California, USA - M. trunc garden sep15 | ecosystem: Host-associated > Plants > Roots > Nodule | place: USA: California...
CATTATAATTAATAATAATATGATAATAATTTTCTATTAAAATATTTTTTTGATATTTCTCAATTAAAAATATGGAACACAAAATATTTGAAACTTTTGAAATATACTCAAAATTTACAACACAACCAACTGTTGGATATTCTAATTTGATTAGTTCACTCATGGCCCAAGGTGTTATGTCATTGGCTAATCAAGCCCCTGTGCAGGTAACTAAATCTATCCTTAGTTCAATTTTTATATCCCATTTTCCTTCCATTTTTGTTTGATTGCGTACCAATTTTGTAATTATATTATGTTTGTAGGATTTTGTTGGCATTGAGTTTGATCCAAATATTCTGAAGGTTCGTCATGAATCTGCAATCAGTGCCTTATATGGCAATCTTCCTAGACAGTGCACAACTTGTGGCCTCCGATTCAAGTCCCAAGATGAGCACAGAAGTCACATGGATTGGCATGTGACTAAGAACCGTATGTCTAAAAACCTTAAGCAGAAGCCCTCTCGCAAGTGGTTTGTGAGTGAGACGATGTGGCTTAGTGGTGCAGAGGCATTAGGAGCTGAATCCGCTCCAGGTTTTTTGCCAACCGAGACCACTGAGGAAAAGAAAGAAGGTGAAGAGTTGGCAGTTCCTGCTGACGAGGACCAAGATACATGTGCATTATGTAGAGAACCTTTTGACGAGTTTTACAGTGATGAAACAGAGGATTGGATGTATAGAGGAGCTGTATACCTTAATACGCCTAATGGAATAACAATAGGCATGGACAGGTCGCAATTAGGCCCCATTATTCATGCTAAATGCAGATCTGAATCTACCCCGTCTGAATATTTTGTGATGGATGAAGGGGTATGTGTTTCTAGTATTATTACTTTTCTATGCATTGTTTTGTTTTTGTTCCACTTTATGTCTTTAACTCATTGACCGGCATATGTTTTTGGGGGAGAACAATACTGGTTGACTAGATTTCTTTGCAACTTTATGTTTTTTCTTTCCCATTGGTAAAACATGTTTTTGGGAGAGATGTCCAGAATTCAGCAGCCATATTGTTGTTTTGGTGACTTCTCTTCAAGTGAGAATCAATCCATTATATCGTAAATCTCACATTTTGGCTGAAATCCAAATGCAATGTCCTGTTTTTTCCGTCTTCTTCTATGTCATGTCTTGCAAATGAGGATAACATGGTTTAAAATAGCTTGCAACACTAGGCGTGGTAAAAACTGCAAATATATGTGCCTATTTAATGGCTGCCAACTTCACATGATGATATTATTTCAAGTGGACTTTTGCATGTGCTGATGTTCTTCAAGCAGAGCAAATATTTATTCTTTTGTTTTCCTCTTTGTATGCAGGGCACCTATGAAGAAGGCAGCCAAATAAAACGAATGCGGAGCTGACTAAAGCAGTCCATTTATGTTCGCTGTAACTTACGAGTTTTGGATCAATGTATGCTCAATGTATGCAGAGCCTCTTGCCTAAATTATGTACATGTATAGATGCTCCTGTGTAACATGCATATCTTATTGCAGTCAAAAGTTTGCATTTAACCTGCAAATTTTCAGTTCCTTACATTTATTGTCATTTCTTTTACTTCATTTTTGGCAGGGATTTGGCAAAGGATCCATGAACACTTACTGTTTGAATTGTTATATCCAATTTAAATTGTGCATTGATGAATGAATGAGAATACTACAGATATTTGATGTTTTTTTCCTTCTATAATTATTTCTGCTAGACATTTTTTATTTTAATGTTATTGGCTCTTTCTATAAGTTATTTTATTGCTTTTTTCTCTATTATTTTGTTGTTCCAATGAATGAAAAAAATTTATAAGGTCAGAGATGGAGTCACCAACTATTTGTCTCTTTGTCCTTAAAAAAGAGATATCATTAATTCGTTTTACTATATTAGTATCTACAATATTGACTAAACAAGACTTATTAGTTCGAAATATAGGGCTATCTTTCACACGAGCCAAATTATCGCAAAGATCACTAAAGAATGTAAATTAATAAATTAATCAAACAAGTGATTATACATGAACATGATAACTTATCCTATCAAACTCCCCTTATCCTGACCGTCAAACAAAGTTATAGGCTGTATTGTATTTGAATCCACACTTTTTGTTTATGTAAACATAGTGAAAAAAACACCGCAAGAAATTCATATTTAAAGGTCTCGAGTTCGAATCCAAATAAAATGTCTAGCATACCGATATTGATATTGCCAGTCAAATTAGGTCTCATGAACTGAATCCAAACCTTTCGTTGTGTGTTGTCTCATTCCTCTTAACTCTGAAACATTGCTTCTCCCTCACTATGCGGTGTTACTATGAAATACTGAATCTTCAAACACATATTTCATCCACAATTGTAACGATTAACTCAAATTTCTCCAAAGCATCATTTTTCTATTATTTTATTTTCTTGTGAGGTGCTAGGGAAATATTGGATTTCTACACACAATTGAATCAATTAACATCAAACTTGATTAAGGTGAAACAATCATGTTTGGTTCGCATAATGTTATAAATAAATTAGTAGTAACAATGATTTGTAAGCGAAATTCCTCAAAAAAAAATTATAAGCAAAAGATAGCTCAATTATCTTAAAAAGAAATATAGTAAAAAAGAGTGCTGGAACGTGATCACTTTTTTAAAGAGAGAAAGAAGACCTGAAAAAAATGTTACAAGATATAAGGTTTGTGTTGTGATCTTCAAAATACTCAATACTTGTTTGAGATGAAATGATAAAACTGAACACACTTAAATATTGTGATCTACGAATTTGACAAAAAGTGCTGAAATGCTGGATAAAAAGAGCCTTAGATAACACCTAGAGAAATTAGTGAATTAGTTGATAAACCCCTACGAAATCGACTAAAATTATCTTCTAAGTAAAACTTATGGAAGACTGAGTCAAACTTATGGAAATCCTATTAATAAGCATCGTTACTCACTCATCAATTCTGCCTTTCATATTTCATAAACCCTACTCTAGCAATCGATCGGTCACTCACTCATCCATTCTGCATCCCTTCTTAAACCCTGCAATCATGAGGAAGAAAGGTACTCCTTCTTGTTCCTTTTATAATCCATGTTCTTCTTTTCATTCATTTGATGATAATGAGAATTCTCAAGGTCCGAGAATGTATGAGTGTGATTTGTGTGGAAAAAGGTTCAACTCTGGCAACGCACTCGGTGGCCACAAAACATCTCACCGCCGCTCTCATACTATTAATAAGGACGATGATGAGAAACAGAAACAAAGTTGTCCTGTTTGCAACAAGGTTTTTTCATCCAACCAGGCTTTTTGCGGACATATGATATTGCACCAAGAAAAGGGTTCCAAGAGTATTCAATCGCCAACCACATCCTTGGAACAATTTCAATTTCAAGTTGGTATTGCACCACCACCGATTGACTTAACCAAGTATTTGCCACCAAAGTCCCATAAAACCAACAAACGTTCTATCAGGAGGAGACGTATCATTGATCACGAACATCTTAATGGATCACATACACTCTTCGACATGTCTTGCGCTGGTGGTGGTGGTGATCATGGTCACATACATAAAAAGCTCAAAGTTTCAAGCAATGTGGACGATGACAAGATCGAGAAACAAGTTGGTGACATTGATGAAACTCCGGCGACCAAGGTGAAGGACAATAATAATAATAACAGTAAAAAGAGTTTGCGGCTGATATTTAAGATTAAAGACAACAAGGTCTCGCTCTCGCAATGCAGCCAAGGTGAAGAAAAGAAGAAAAATAACGAAGGTGGTGAAACTGCTATGGAACAGAGCTCTAATGAATTGAAGCCAAAAGGAGTTGTTATGAATTTTGATTTGAATGAGCTTCCAAGAGAAGATGTTGCACATGAATGAAACCAATTGGTCTTTCATTCTTATTTAGGTCATTTGAACTCAATAGAGGAGTATAATTATTTTTTATTTCATGAACACCATTCAAGTTTTATTTATTTTTCTCCATTAAAGCAATTGAATGAGTTGAATGTCCTTTTTCTTTTTTATATACATGCATAGTTTATTATTCAAGTCTTTTCTCTATATCGGTGCTTAGTGTTTGAATATCAGTTGAACTAATTAACATGATAATTGGAAGTTTTGTACTTTTCTATTTACAATTGAAGATATATTATTGTGCTCAATCGAATCAGTGATGAGGTGATTTGTTTAGTAGTTAGCGAATGAGATTAACATGTCCCAATTTCCCAATGTTAGTTTCAACCATATTGTTTCAGCCATATGGTAATTGGAAGTTTTGTAGTTTTCTATTTACAATTGAAGATCTATTATTGTGCTCAATTGAATTAGTGAGGTGATTTGTTTCACAGTTCAATGCTTCTGCTCAATTAAATCAGTGACTTGTTTACTCATGTAATATGTACTTGTGAATGAAAGTTTTGGTATTGTTTGTAATTTTATCCATCAGAAAAATGCAGTTTCAAGATAAAATGCAAATTTTCAATCTTTTCTGCTGTTTCATATGGTGTTGTCAGTAAGTAATAGTACTGGTACCACTGAAGCACAATTCAAGTTTTCAAAGTACTATTACATAAGCGTTTGATTTCTATGATTTGGATCCTTCAACGGGACCAAAAGACTCAAAAGAGCCAAAGTTTGCAGAGAGGGAAGGCAATGACAGAGTTGAGTTTTGATTTAGCAGAATGGGAATAGACAAGGGCATGAGGCATGGCTTGGAATTGGAGTTATCAAGAGTCTGTTCAGATCATCTGAGCCAAAAATTTTGGGATATATATTACCATGCAGGAAGGGGTTTCTTGACTAGCAAGGGATTGAGATTAATTGACAGTTTGCATATAAGTTGAGGTCCCAAATAGAGTAGGATCCATTGCAAATCTTGACCAGTAATGTTGAATGCTCCTCAATTCCATCACCAGTAACATGTATTGAATAATTACATAGGGAAGGTTCAATTCGAAGCAATGAAACATATGATTCATCACAAAGCACAATTTACTTAACATCGTTTGAGTTATTAGGAATTTAAAGGGACTATACTCCAACAAGGACAAGGCAGTGAATATGAAACAAAATTGAATTCTTATAAATATTTTATTTGTGTTTTAGATGTAAAAACTAAATGAACTGACAAAATGTTTGTCTGTCAAATACAAAGATGAATCTTCCCAGGTATTGTTTGCTACAAAAAAATAAAACTAACAAAAAGTTGAGCTCATGGACTCCATCAACTTCACCAACCAAATCACTAGCTCAACTCATCCACACTTCACTTGGATTGCAAGCGTCTTCGTAACATCTGGACAACCATCATTGCCACCGGTGAAAGTTGCTTTGACCATTGGAACCGAACAAGTTGCTTTTCCTAAGCATAGCTGCTCAAATTACAGTCACACAGAACATGTTATTTACCACCTTCATATTTGTCACAGCATATAAAACAGAAATTGATAAAAATATAAGAGAGAAAGAGTTTGTTTGGACCGACTTATTTGAGCTTATCTACTGAGATAAGCACATATAAGACTGTTTGAGAGAGCTTATGAAAATAACTTATGAGATGTCCATAAACTGTTTTCAAATGATTTCCATAAGCACTTCAAGATAGCTTGTAAAAAAAAACTTATCGCTATTACCAAAAATAACTTGACTTATTTTATGTTTTATAATAGAAATAGCAAACACTTATAGTAGTATAAGCACTTAATCAAGCAGTTAATCCAAACATGACCAAAGTTAGTTTGTTTGCAAAGAAACGAGAGCTCTACCTGCTCAACAATCTTCTTGGAGGAAGGTGCATTACATTTTCCCAAAGTAAAGCTTCCACAGAAACCTGAAGGATCACCAAAGCTTGCAAACTCAACAGCCGTAATTTTTTTCTGGTCTGGACACGTGATAAAAGCTTCTGGAGTCAGATTCTCCCCCATTTCGAGTTTTTGGCTCTTACTTGCAAATGACTTAATATTAGGAGGGTGATTCTCTGTGATGAGACTGCATATTGTATCTCTGTTGACAGTAAGTATAGCAATCTTGTCTGGACTTACTGCCTCTTCTTCGAATATTACAAGCAAGTTGTCTTTTGGTTTAAGGAAAGCTCTTGGAATGTGGTACCTGATACAAGCAACAATCCTAAAATGGACAGAAGAGAAAGAAATAATGAAAGCAACTATAGTTGTTTTTCATTTGATTTCAAGGCCAGCAGACTGGACATCTAGAGCGCGTGAGCGAGTGATCCAATAGCAGTGACCCGTTAAGGATGCTCCAACAGATATTGGACAAACTGTTATACCATCTAACCTAACTCATACAAAACCGATTTCTAAGGCGAGGACTGTCCACCACTTATAAATACATTTTCATGTCAAATATGATCTAATGTGCGACTCTTAGCAAGATTCGAGTGAATAAAAAATTCAGTCACTAAATTTTAGAGGCTAAATTGGTAATTGATTCAGATTTTCTTACTCTGATTGAGTAGGCTTTGCAAGAGGAGACAGGTAGCTCATCCAGTGACGACCAATGCTTTCACCATTGACCCAAATCATTCCTTTTGCCATACCTTCCATTCCGATGGCAACTGGGTTTGTTCCTTCTGGTGTATCAAAATTTGTCTGCCAAATGATATATGGAATCATAAAGAATTCAAAGGTGTTTGATTAAATCTTGTTACAAATAAAAACTAGAGTTATATATATTTTTAGTTCCTATAAACTTCACGACTTTTTTAAATTTAGTCAAATCATACAAGAGGTAAACTTAGATATGTATTTGCCAAAGGACTAAAAATGATTTTTAATCTAAATGGCCAATACCTTGTACCAGGAGATAGCTGATCCTTTTCCCTTGCCATCTTTCCATTCTACTTTCTTTGATCCCTTCTCAGTGAAAATGCTATCCGTCTCACCTTGGAGACCAACCTGCAAATTGTCATCAATTCAATTAACAATACAATCCTAACAATTCAATCATAGTTTGGATCTTTAATTAAAATGTTTTTTTTAAAGAAAGATTAAAATACCTGATGACCCCAACCATTAGAAGTGAGGTCAATTGTTCCAGAATTCAAACCAAGGATGGTTATAGTCTTAGGTCCAGCATATCTGTGTTCCATGTATGCTCCACTATCCTGTGTAATAAAAGGGATACAAAAATGTTATTGTTCTCCTTTGAAACATAAAGAACTAAGCCAAAGTGAAACAAATTTGAATTAAAAAGAATGAAAAAAGTTGGGCCTCTTACAGGTAGTCCTACTAAATTAGCCAAGATAGCTATCTGGTTAACTCCAACCTTGAAGTTTACAGGTTTCTGGAATTCAAAACCTTTCTCTTCATGGCTACCATGTTTGGATCCTTAAAACCATGAAGAAAATTATTATAATTACTTGATTAGTAAGACATCAATTTAAGTACATTGGATTGAGCATTTTCCTTTTACAAATCAAATTTCTGTGTTGTATGCTTACCGATGTATTCTCCGTTTACAAAGGCCTGCAATGAATGTCCAAGACTCAGAATACGAAGAACGGGTGCTACATCAGTCTTCTTTGGTATGTCTTCTGGACCCAACTCCACACTGCATTAAAAAAATAATAATCAGTTTCACCAATTCTCATTTAGAATTAGAAACTGCGTGTATAAAAGATGTGTTTTGAAGAGTTTATTTTATTACATAAACACTCGCAAAAGGCCTCAAAATAACTCGATGCTTGCAAATGTGGACTGAAGATGAACTCACCTAGTGGTGTACCATCCATAATCAGTTTTGTCCTGAAGCAAGCTGTAAAGTTCTGCAGGAAGTTTTTGTTTGGATGGCAATTCCTTGGCACTTGGTATAGGCTCAGAAAACACCTCCCACTTGAAATTGTTTGCAGTCTTTGATTTCTCAAAGTGTCTTGAACTGTGTTGTGAAGCAATCTGATTATGAAAAGTAATTAGCTACAAGAACTGAAGGCTAAAGACTACTCAAAGATAACAAAATTACTTGTAATAACTTAAGGGATAACAATTTTACATTTTGAGTGTTGAAGACCACAGTCTTGCAATCAGGAAGAATGCTGATGGAACGTGGTGGCAAATAATAGTCTGAACCTCTGAAACTTATTGTTTTTGGCGTTTGGGTGTGGTTGTTAGTTATGAAAGCAGCACATAAATTACTTCCTTTCTTTTCATATACTATAACCTGTATAGTTTGTAAATTTCAGATCAGCTTAATTTGTCAGTGACATACATTTCTTCCGTATAATGCTTTGTTGTCAAATAGTAGCTATAACGGCATTATAGTACTATAAAGTAGCAGAATTTGAGCTAATTTCTGTTGTTCTACAATACGCTATTTAGTACAAGGTATTTTCTAGAATCTGCGATTGACAACACTGCTATAATATGAAGATAGATATTTTGAGAAGGCTATCTGAGATACTTACCTCATGATACTGGCTAATTTTTTGTGTGGTAGGCTCGCCGTTGAGTAGAGCCTTCTTACATAGGTTCACAGCCTTGTGCGCATCCCTTAGGTGACTCCATTTTGGTTCTCTTTGAAGGCCAAACTCATCAAGAGGAGCTTCGTCGTAGTAACGTGTTGTTGTAAAGGCAGAGGTTGTTCTACCAAAATTTGTTCCACCGTGATACTACAAGAGTTTCAAATTGAGTTGAGACACACTATGCCTATGATCAGTTTCATTTAAAGAAGATTTTGACGAAGATAACGCTATTTACCATATAGTAGTTGACTAAAGATCCATGCTTAGAGAAGAAGCGAGCAACCGAAAAGGCAATGTCTTCTGCAGATCTTTGTGATGGTGGATCTCCAAATACTCTATACCTGTAATTGCAAATTACCAATAAACATACTTAGGGCATGCTTGAATTGACTTATTTGAGCTAATCAAGTGGTATTAACACTTGTGAGATTGTTTAAGAGAGCTTATAAAAACTACTTATGACATATCCATAAGCTGTTTTCAGCTTATTTTCGCAAGCTCTCCAGGATAACTTATGAAAACAGCTTATAGCTTATATAAAAATATACTATGTTCCTTTTTGTAAGAATTATACTTACTGAGCAGTCCAGTTTTCAGTCCATAAGAAAGGTTTGTATGGTTTGTTTGGACCTGTAAAGGTATCACCACAGTGCCTTCCATTGCATGCATTAATCTGCCAATAAAGTAAATAGAATTCAGATCAGAAGTTATATACAGGCTTTAGTCTCTAAATGCGGGAGGCGGTGTCACTATAGTTTCTGAATATATTATAGTTTCTCAATATAACGAAACCTCAAAAACATCACTCAGTCTGTCTTCTGTTAGTAATTTCACGAGCCAAAATCACAGTCGGAAGACACATTTGATGATCAAACAATTTAACAAAAGACATATTTGAGGACCAAACCAACTAGTAAAATACACATTCGGTTCGAAGGTGTTTTTGATATATTCAGGGCCTATAGTGACACATCCCGACATATTCAAAGACTCAAATGAAATGGCTGTTTAATCAAAATAATTTAATGAACTTACAACTGGATCAGGAGCATCCTTCTGCTTGCACATGACCCATGGAACTCCATTATATAGTGAAGCTGCCATTTTTGCAGCCCACTGAACATAATTATCTCCATCAGCTTCATAAGCAAGTTGGATGTGGTTGTACTCATTCTCAATCTGCAGTGCATACATAAGACAAATGTAATGCTGCACCAACGATAATTTAGTAATTAAGAAAAGGATCACAGATTAAAATCAGAACCTGAGCCAAGATGATAGGGCCTCCTTGAGGAGCAAAGAGTTTTTCTTCTTTCATTCTATTTATAACAATGGATGCATATTCTTTCATGTATTTCTGCAAATTATAAAGTATTAATTTTGCATTTCATTAATCTTAATCAATCACTAATTAATTTTGAGAACAGATCATGATTGATTACCTTAAATGGTTCATTGTTAGAACGGAATATGATGTCAGGGATCTCTCTTAGCCAATATGGAAGTCCTCTATTATTATATTAACATTGTAGCAATCAAATATCGATGTATTAAAACAATACTATATAATATATAAATAATTTTGCAGAATCAATATATACACACACATACCCGTGATTCCATTCAGCTTGGATGAAAGGACCAATTCTAAGGGTAACATACATGTCTTTCTCTTGTACAAGCTTAAGGAATTTTACCAAATCATACCGGCCCTCGAAATTCACCTGCATATATATAGTGGAACAAATTACCATGTCACAAACTCGGACATTAAATTAATCTGAACATACCTCCAATAAGTCTGGTTTAAGATTTTTTTTTACGTACCTTGCCTTTCTCAGGTTCATGACCATTCCAAAACACGTAAGTTTGGATTACGTTTAGTCCTCCACGTCTTGCCTTATCAAGAATATCTGGCCACATCTGAAAACAAATACACACACAAATATCCATTTTATCATTAACAATCATCATTTAATATCATCACATTTACAAGACAGATAAATATAATGTTACTTGAGAAAGAAGTAACATACATCGGGGGTGCTTCGTGGATAATGGACGGAACCGGAGAAGAAAAGTTCTCTTTTTCCATCGATAAGGAGTGAGCGACCATCGTAAGTGACTGTTTGTGGGGTTTTTTGAGCACAAACTATGCTGATGATGGAAAGGAAGGTAATAGAAAGAAGTTTGAGAGTTAAAGACATATTAATTAATTTAAGTAATTCCATATGAAAGAGAGAAAAGTTAAAGATAAAAAATGATGTGAAACATGAAAGTTAAAAGTGAGGGTATGGAAGAATTGATAATGCTTAGTAAGGTGTTTCCGAAATTTCATCAGCAACACTAACGTGTGGTGAACTAATACATGTGCACGGTAAAGGCTTAGAGGAAACATCGGTTTTTTGTTTTGAATTTCAGTTACAAAATCATTGGTTGTGAGTAGTTAATTGCTTTGTCTTAAGCCTAG
>Ga0099826_10003261_pt1 | contig 10950 bp, 4 predicted proteins | sample Mtrugardesep15_FD_76830 | JGI IMG/M metagenome (GOLD analysis project Ga0099826, IMG submission 76830) | Root nodule microbial communities of legume samples collected from California, USA - M. trunc garden sep15 | ecosystem: Host-associated > Plants > Roots > Nodule | place: USA: California...
GAACAATTCAATGGGTCTAAGTTGAAAGCTAGGGTCAATAGTCATTCATTCTCACGATGTTTATATGTGATCAAGATATAAAAGCATTAAAACAATTGAATTGAATAAAAACTAGATTGTCATTCACAAATAATAGAGTTTCATAGCAACATGGATCAATTAGGGTTACATAGAATCATCTCAGACCTAATCTGTAAGAGATTTAGCTACTCATAATTGAGTTTAGAAATAGCATAATCAATATAGGAATTAAAACATACATGAACTGATAAAAGGATGAAGAAATCGCCCTCCTAGCCGTCTCTGGATGTCAAAATCGCACATTGCTCTTCTCAATTCGTAACCCCTGCTTTCAAAATAGTCTTCAGCTTAAACAGGCACAGAAATTCGCCCAAAATCGTGTCACGTTTTAAGTAAATCGTGACACGTTTTCACCTTGTGTAACAAAAAACTAAATTAGGGTTTCACCAAATCGTGTCACGTTTTTTCCATCGTGACACGTTTCCTCAATATCGAAACAATGCATTCTGCCTTGTCCAATCGTGCCACGTTGTAGACCAAACGTGCCACGATTTTGTCTTTGCCTTTTTCTTCAGTTTTCTTGCCTTATCCAAAATGTGATAAAATTTACATAAAAATTACGTAATGACAACATGTCATCAGTGTGGTTGAGATTATGAAGAGAAGTTTAAAAATTAAGAGATAATCGAATAAGTAATCGTATAGGAAATTTGATCATGTGAGGAGTGTGTGATTGGATAGATTGAGTGAAAATTAGTGTTTGAATGATAGGATAACTTTAGGGTGATGTTTGTGAATGATTTGGGTGAGTTTGGGCTTGAAAAAGAAGTTTGGAAAGGTTCCCCTAAGCGAAATCATAGAAAATATGTGATTTCTGAATCCTAGTATACGCGCACGGTCGTGCACCTGTATGGCACAACCCATGTACATGTTTCTGCCAAATTCCATGCTTGTGTTATTTTGGGGGCGCACAGTAGTGCCCCTGGAGAGCATGGTGGTGCACCCTTTCCAGACTTAGAAAAACCTACTTTACTTTCTTATATGGGTTCCTAAAGTGAAAGTTAGGGTCCCTAAGAAATGTACCTAAGCGAGGGAAGTGTGTTTATGTGTTTTAGAAGTGATTCCTTAAAGTAATAGTGAGTCTAAAATATGAATTAGTTAAAGGAGTATAAGATGATTATAAGTGAAGGTATGGAGTGGTGGTTTATGATCATTGTTAGATAGAATAGTATAAGATTAAAAGAAACGAAGAATAGGGTGTGGTCCTTTATAATAATTAATGATACGAGATTACTAACAATGGTGAGATAAAGTTCTTAAGTTAAAATGAAGTTATTGTTATTAAGATTATAGAGATTGTAGGTGATGTTAATAGGGAGACAAAATATTAAGTTATATTGAAGTCTTGATTAAGAGTAAAGAGTCCGTTAATGGTGAAACAAGTTAACAGTGTTATAAAGTTATTAATGATGAGATGAATTAACATGTTTTAATGTTGTGTTTAAGGAAACGAAAGAAAATGTGATAATGTGTCATCAATGGGTGAGGATAATATGGATTGTGTGTCGTTAATTGGTGAGTTAAATATTGTAATGATGATGAGTTTCAGATAGGAATCAAATGGAGAAGTGTAGGACGAATATAAATGAAAATAAGGGATGGTAGTTTATAATAATTGACAATAATAACGATGATCGATAATGGGGGGAAATGAACCTTAAAATATAATAAAGTCATTGTTGAGGAAGTTGATGACGTTATAAGTAATGATAATGGTGAGATAAAGACTTTAAGTTAGAATGAGGTTATAGTTATGGAAATTATTGATGCTATAGGTGACGATAATAGAGAGACACATTAAATTATACAAAAGTCATGATTTAGGATCATGAGTTTACTAATGGTGAGCCAAATTAAGGGGTTATAAAGATTTCATTGAAGAGATGGAGTAATATGTTGTAATGTTGTTTTTAATAAGATGAATAAATATAATAATGGTGTCATTAATTGGTGAGGGTATTGTTGTACCGTAGTGTTGACAAGTAGTGAGTTAAATACTATTTTTGGTGATGCTACAGATGGGTTGAATTTTGTAAAGATGTTGAATATTGATGAGTTATATATTGTATGTTGGTGTTGGATATTAATGAGTTATATATTGTATATTGGTGTTGTATATTAATGCGATATATGTATATGATTAATGATGATTATACTGATGAGTAAACATATAAATTCTGGTGATGTTATTGATGAGTAATTATATAAAGTATGATGATGTTATTGGTGAGTAATTATATAAATTTCAGATGATGCAATTGTTGAGTTTTCTTCATGCATCATATCATTCTTAGGATTTTGGTGATGATTTGTGATGTGTACGCTTAGTAACATAACTATGACAGACGATATTGGTGAGTAGAAATGGCACCACATGTATATAGGTAATAGGAATGAAATGCATCTTCTCATATACATGACGTTGTTTTGAATATTGGTGATGTTGTGAATGAAACATGAATAGTTGATGTTTGAATTTGATGATGTTGTGAATGTTATGTGAATTATTGATGTTTGAATCTGATGAGCTATGTGAATGCATTCTCACTCCTATTTATTGTTGTCTACCAGTAGTGTTTGTACTCGTGGGGAGTGCAGTTACTCAAATTGATGAGCTTAAACTGCAAGGTAATGAGATGGTGATGCTAGAAGCTTATTCCATCTTTACCTTAGTTTTGAAATAGAAAATAAACTATGTAGACGATTACGTTGCTATGATTTTGTAACATTGGGGTTGAGGTATTTTGTAGTCTATTATGTTTAATTGGAATTGACTTGGAAACTATAAGTTTATTTTGATATGGTTTTTAGACCATAAATTATTTTAATTGAAGTTGTTGAACTATATTTTACTGGTTTATTTGTGATTTTTTATTTACAAAAAAGTGAATTGTCGAGTATGTGTAACACCCATTTAAATAAATATATTCTTTTATTTAATAAATAAAAGTTGGGGGTCTTCGGGTGTTACAGTATAGGCCACGACTTATCTGATCATAATATATGAATAAAGATTCTATCTGATCATATTCTAATCATGTCAATGGAATTAAACCAATCTATACAAGTTAATATCATACCCCACCTAATTAATCAATAAAGTAATTTATTATAATCATGTAATGACATTGTCTTTTACGATATCTACAATGGAAAAAATAAAGTGATAATGCTTGTATATTATAAGAATACATTGTTGAACTTTTTATTAAATTTGAAATGCCAAACAAACAAAAATAAATTTTTGAAGTAAATTACAGACATTATTAAATACAAAGAAAATTATATGGTTAGAGGTAACATATAATTTCTAAACTTATTGTTACTTTTCAAAGTAGTTACAAAAATTATCAATACACTTTACAACTAAAGGCATCGCTGGGCAGTCATTTTCAGAAGTGCAGGGAATGGTAGCTGCTTTGTCAAATAAGAAAAAGGATTGTTAGTTAAAGGTGGTAAAATATTTTGTTCAAGATAAGTTAAAAAAATTGAAAATGGTATGAAAAGTTGCATACTTGTGGTCATTTCAACAAGAAATGGAGAAAGAAAGTTGATCAAAGCAAAAACAAATATGATAATTTGAGCCATGTTTTTCTTCCTTTGCATGTAGTACCAGAATTATTTAACGCCTTTTAAGTAAAAATTACATGGTTTGTTAACTTCAATTTAATATTTTTTTCTCACTTAGGAGTTGCAAGAAAGCAATTATTAAATTGAAGTTAATGTTAAACATCCTTAATCAATATTCAACAGGTATCCTTCTTTCTCACTTAATTGATCAATTAACCTTATTAAATATCCTATATAAAATATTGATGATCATTAAAGTTCAATTTTTTATTAAATGTAATTATATATATTTTATTTATATTTTACCCTTTCGTAGTAGATAGGGCAAAAAGTTGTTTTCCTCTCAGGTGCGTACGTGCGCCACCCATGGAGGAATGCGCCTCGCAAGTGCTACCTAAATCAGTTCAATTTGTGAACTATTTTGCACACTCGGGGTGCAAAGAGTCATGTCTGGGGCATATGGAACCATCTTTTTTAGTCGTTTGTAATGTCTTCATATATCTCTCAAACCTTCATTCATTGTCTTCCCAATTTTTCACGAGGTTGTTCGCTTTGCCGAATTGCATGACTAAACATTGAATTACATCAAAAACACATAAAAATTTCTTGGTTTCAAGAAAACTAGAATTACATGACTCAATAAGAAAACATTATAAAAGTCCCTTAAACCTTAGGTAATTGTTTTATAACTCCTCTAATTTGGGTCAAATCATAACCACTAAAAAATATGCGGAAAATAACGTAAAATAACTTGTCATCACAACCTCAAACTTAAGTTGTTGCTTGTCCTAAAGTGACAAAAGAAAGAGAATCTTAGATTTTGCAAATTTTTCAGAGAAAACATATCTTTTCTAAGAGGTTGTTCAGATCATCATTTCATCCCATTTTCAGATTTGAGTAACTAACCACTTCAATGCAAGCGAGACATGCTTAGAGAAGATAGTTAATGCTTTCAGCTACACTCTTTTCCAAGATAAACATATGCACCTTCTAAAGCCAGTAGGGCTGATCACGCCATTTCGCCACTCCACGCGTCACGTGAATGTACCTTGCTATGAAGTTGAAACAATTCTAAGCAGACAGTCAAGAGCATACTATTTACACACTTTTGAGGTATTTAAGGGATGCAAAATGACATAGGCTAAGGTAGGATATATTCTAAAAAGTTGGCTAATAAAACAACTTGGAGTTAGGTTTTCAACCTACGGATTTCTAATAAACAATGAAGTATTACCAACCTTCCTTCCTTAAACCATAACAACATGGGTACAAGTAGAATTGCTTATTATTAATATGGGTCTACACGCAAAATAAAAAAATCAAGAGGCAAAAACTCCAAAAGTTTTGGTCTCTAAAAATAATCAAGAGACCTCAAAAGACTTTATAGTGGGAGGAATTATGTTCCCAAGTTCCGAGGTAAGTTATTTGAAGACGAAGACTTAAAACGATGGACAATTGAAGAAATCGGGCCCAATAAGCAATACCATGCGCCTAGAGCATGGCAAAAACTTGTCATGCACCTAGAGCACATAACCATGTGCCTAGAGCATGGCTTTGGGTACACTCTCATGCGCTGAGGGCTTTGCTCAAGCACCTCAAGCATCTCAAAAGCAAGGGGCGCAGGCGTAATTTCATGCTTTTTGTGAATAAAGCCCGCGGTTTTAGCCCAAACCCAGTTAGAAACTCTCACTATAAATACCAGCCTTCCTCATTCATAATTTCTCGTTCAGAACTGTGGCAGTTCATGAGGAATGCAACTTTGGAGCTTCATGAGAGTTTCTATCTTCTCCTTGATTTTCTATGGTATGATTTTATCTTTAGTAATTTGGTTTTAATTACTATGTGTAACTAAGGGCGCGTTTGTTATGGATTAAAATAAAAGTGATTTTGACATAAAATAATTTAGAGATTATTTTTTAGGGATTCTATGAAAAATAAGAATATATTTTTCGTTTGTTTACCGTAATAAAAATCACTTTTTTTAAACAAATAAGAGCCCGTTTGTTATAGCTTTTTTAAGAAAATAATCACTTATTTTTAAAAAATAATCACTTTTAAGAGTATTGCATTCGTTTGTTACAGATTTTTTAAAAAAATGAAAATCTAAAACCAGCTTCTCAAAAAATAGATTTTTTTTTAGAGGAGAGCGAAAATATGGTTCAAAAGATTGAACTAATTTTGTAACAAAAAATCCCTTTTATATAGTAGTATCCAAACAAATTAAATTATTTGTTTAAAAAGAGTGATTTTTATTACGATAAACAAACGCAAAATAGATTCTGATTTTTCACAAAATATCGAAAAAATAATCTCTAAATTAAAAATCCCTTTTATATAGTAGTATCCAAACAAATTAAATTATTTGTTTAAAAAGAGTATTTTTTATTACGATAAACAAACGCAAAATAGATTCTGATTTTTCATAAAATCTCGAAAAAATAATCTCTAAATTATTTCATGTCAAAATCACTTTTATTTTAATCCATAACAAACGGGCCCTAATTTAGTTTCAATTACCTTTGAATTAGCAAGACCCCGCACGTAAGGATCACCGTGCGATCAACAGGTGCAGTTAGCCATCGAAGGGATAGACCAATTAGGTTTAGTAACGTGCCAACAGTCTCATCACTTCTATAGTATGCCGAAGATAAATAAACGTGACATTACTGTTACTTATTATCCAACAATATAAACAGGGGGATTCGAAGAATCCTAACTGCTGTTACTTTTTTGCAACCAAAAAAAGGTAAACTGCTCTGTTGCAAACAAATAAAAATTGCAACTCTATCTTTTATTTATATCGTCAAAACAAAAATAAGTAACACGGATTGTTTGGACGAAACGGAAATCCCTATGGATATGATATTCTATTATCACTTTATTACTTGGTAAATGAGTTGGCACACTTGCCTAATCCGCACATCAAGTATTTGGCGCCGTTGCCGGGGATTGTTGATTTTTTCGACTAAGCAATTTAAATTACTTATTTTTATCTATCTTTATTTTTCAGTCATTTATTTTTCCGAATTTTCCTTTTTCTGTTTTAAAAAATTCAAAAATACCAAAAAAATTCAAAAATTTTAAAAATACCAAAAATATTATTTCAGCTGACTCTGTCCTACTAAGAACTTTGTGTAGTTTGTTTTATGCATAATACTAAAATAGGTATTCTGCACTTTGATCCAGACATAGACAAAATTGAACGAACACTTGGGAAAGCAGCCCGACTTGCAAGAGAAAGGACAAAACAACAGGAAATAATCCTAATTCCAGACTATTCAGCAGACGAGTCAGAAATGGGAAAGGAACGCCGTGTAACCCTATGAGACTATGGGACACTGGAAAATTTGGAAGAAGTATCACTTGGTTTCCAACTGGCAACCCCAATGGTGTTTGACATCAAAGACCAATGCTATGATGAATTTGAAATCTAACCAATTTTCAGGTAAGGAGACGGAAGATCGCAACGCTCATTTGAAACACTTTCTGGATGTCTGCAGCACAATCAACCCAGCTGGAGTGTCAGAATCAGACAAATGACTCAGGCTGTTTGGCTATTTTCTAACCGGATGGGAAAGGGATTGGCTAGATACTTTACCAAGCAGTTCAATCGAGACTTGGGATCAACTTAAGAGGGAGTTCTTGAACAGGTATTTCCCCACAACAAAATACTTGGCGCAGAAGAACGAAATTTCCAGCTTCAAGCAACAAGAAGGAGAATTCTTATATGATGCATGAGAGAGGTTCAAGCTACTATTGAAGAGGTGTCGTGGTCACAAGTTGTCAGAAATGGACATGATCAAAAACAATCTTTTCATTAAAACTCACATTTTCATCTCTTTTCATATTCCTCAATTAATCAAAATCTAACATGTCTTTCTCAGCCTCACAAAAACATATAAAACTTAATGAAATAAAATAAATATATCATTCTACGTAACATTATCATATACACATCATATAAAACTAATAACTTTTATAAAAGGTTAAATTTTACCATATAAATTCATATTTTAGTTGTTTTTCTCTTCAACTGACAAGAATCTCTACCTCTAATTCATAATATCATCCTAATACTTAGTATGGACGTATGGGGAAAAAGCCCTTACCTTGGAGCTTTCTTTCCTATCACACTCTAAGGCCACGAAAATTAAAATCTCAAGGGAGGCCAGGTCAAAAGCTTCAACATGAATTAATAATTGAGGATTAGTATTAGAGAAATAGAGCAAAGAAAAGAATGGAATTGGAATAGAATTCGGTCAGGTAGTACTTACACAAATGCGAAAAGAGATACTATAGGTATTGCTTGATGCACCCTAAGAATTATTTGAGATTAATAGGTGACTAGAATGGAGCCGTGGTTACCAAAAATCTCAGTCTTGGAAAAAGGGTTAAACTAATAATTGTGTAAGATGGGAAGAGGGTGATAATTGTGTAACTTGAAAATAAGTAACAATGGAATGTTAAGTTTTTGGGAAACAAAGGTTTGTGTAACTGAAAGAGAATGGATGCTGATAATTTAGAGAAGGATGGTTCGTATATAATTAATGGGAAGCCAACTGACTGTGAGTTAATAAGTAGCCAACGTGTGCTTGTTTTTAGGAACCAAATATATATTTCTTTGACTCCATAAGTCAAGGAATAAAATGGCATTTAGAGAAAGGAACTATACACGTAATTTGTACAAGCTAAATCTCTGGTAACTACTACTATTATGCCACAATAAAAGAACATGGGTTTATTTTTTATTTTTTTCTCCCAGTAAGGTCACTAACCTAATAACTAGGAGGTAGTTGCAATTTCTTTGGCTTGGCAATTAGGCTACTAAAAGGACGTGTATCAAAATAGAAAATCAAATAATAAAATAATTAATATTAATATAATACAAATAATTTACTCTAAATTAGATTGCAAATAAAAATATAACATTAAATTATTTGAATAAAAATAAATTATGTAAAGAATGACTGTCCTATTTTTGTCACACCAAATTGATTAATAAAAATGAACTTTTATGAAAGAAAATCTACTTAATAAACCAAGGTAAAGAATGCTAAGATTTTGTAAATTTCTCACACATAAAATAAATTGTTGAACAATAAGTGACAAATCAAGAAAATCATTTAAAAATACATATATAAAATATTGGGGTGTTACAGTAGAAGAGAACAATAGCACGTGCAAAATGATCATGAATGCGTCTCACATCGGTTTCACGATCATGAATGTGTCTAGCATGATCTAGCACTATCAAATTCAACTTTCAATCATAATTTCAATCAATTCAAGAAATTTGACATTACAATATTGATATAATTTATTTATTTTGGAATCTTAGAAAGTCAAGATTAAGATTAATTTCTTAGGCTCATTTTCAACTAAAATATAATTTTTGTTTTGTTATAAAAATGATCCCAATTCCTTAGATAATAAATATCACCAATATTTTTAATATTAGTGAGACACATTATTAGGAACAAAGGGCCCAAAAAATATCTCCAATTTCTTTGATAATATTTTTTTGGGTCATTATTAAGAAAAACTATTTTTTTATAGCGAGGATTTATATAGAAATCTGTGTTATACGAAGGTATATAGCAAATCTCGTCAAAAGGGCCTAAAATATTAACATAGTTGAGCCCATCTCTTCATCTTGTAAATATTTCGGGCCTTTTAGTGAACTTCGCTATATAAACCCCCCAACAATCAAATATTTCTATATACACGCCCTCCATAAAAAAAATTAGGGCCCCCTAACGGCATGGGCGCTAGGCCGTCGAACCTCCGACCTATGCCTAGGGTCGGCCCTATACGGGACTAAAACCTGATACTCGGATGTTACTAGATGCTTCTGCATGAGGAATCATGAAATCAAGACAACTGATGAGGTACGTGCGCTGATTGGCAACATGTCTATGAATGAATATCGGGGACACACTGAGGAAGAGGCGAACCCAAGGAAGAAAGGTATGATAGATCTAAACACTCAAGATGCTTTACTTGCTAGAAATAAACTTCTCAACATACAACTAAAAACCATAGCAAAGAGGTTGGAAGCTCGTGAAGTTGCACAACTATCTGCAAAAGCCAATTGTGACATCTGTGAGCAAGCTCATGAAAGTGGCGTATGCATACCAACAAGTTTCGGATTTTCAGAAGAGCAGGTGAAGTATATGGGAAATTATTCTAGACAGAAAAGGAATCCATACTCCAACACTTACAATCCTGGTTGGGCAGAACATCCAAATTTCTCTTACCGAAGCAACAATATTCTACAACCACCACGGACAACCCCCCCCAAGGAACTCAGCAACAATCACCAAGGTCATCTCATAATGCAAATAATTCACAAGGGCAAATTGATAGACTGGCTAAGGAGATTGATGAAATGCAAAAGCGATATGAGGTTTGCATGAAGAAATTGGAAGTGTAGATGGGACAATTGTCTACCCACCTTGCAAATGCTACACGAGCGGGATTCTCTGGAACAACTCTAGATAACCCTAGAAATGAAACTTAATATCCAACAATATAACAAGGGGAATTTGAAAAATCATAACCGCTGCTTACTTTTCTGCAACCAAAAACAGGTAAATTGCTCTGTTGCAAACAGATAAAAATTGCAACTCTATCTTTTATTTATATCGTCAAAACAAAAATAAGTAACGTGAATTATTTGGACGAAACGACTATCAATGTGGATACGATACTCTACTTATCATTTTATTATTTGATAAACGATTTGGTACACTTGCCTAATCCGCACATCAGATTCCAATCCTTGCAAGCGAGAAAATAATAATAATCATTTAGTGTGAAGCTACTATTTAGAGCTTCTAAATATCACATTAATTTATGCATTGGGATGCGAGAATTACAAGTCTAACGATAAGCCAAACACATGCTTAGTCAAGAGAATTATAAGTTGAAGTCGTTAAAAGAATAAAATTTTGCACAAGTAATCTACTAAAAAATTGGACAACATCATTAACATATATTAATCCAGGAACAAAAGTGAAAAATATATGAAACAAATATATAGAATAGAATAGGACAAACTGCTTAGGATGGCATATGATGTGATCATACATTAGCAAATAGTTGATAATTTTTAGCATCAAGGATTATTTGTCTCACTGCTGCAATTGCTGCAATAGCTCCCAATGCAGAGAAAACCACAGCAATAGTAACATTCAACCAGAAAATGAGGCTTCTCTTAGATGGCTTAAATGTCAAATTAAAGAAAATTACAGGTAAAACAAAGTCAAGTGGCATAAAACCAAAAGCTCCAATGAGTGA
>Ga0099826_10003263_pt1 | contig 10946 bp, 7 predicted proteins | sample Mtrugardesep15_FD_76830 | JGI IMG/M metagenome (GOLD analysis project Ga0099826, IMG submission 76830) | Root nodule microbial communities of legume samples collected from California, USA - M. trunc garden sep15 | ecosystem: Host-associated > Plants > Roots > Nodule | place: USA: California...
AACTGGACAATTAGGATATGTGCACTTGTAGTAACTTCGAGGATACTCGCTTCCTTTTACTTGCTTCTGTCCATATTTTCTCCAGTTATATCCATCATACGAAGGTCTATCAGCATTATTTGTGAATGGTAATGCTTTTTGGTCCTCCTCCATGTTCTGTGGTGCCATCGTACAAGATTCTGTGGCCTGATATGCTTCTGTAGGAAGGCTAATGTTCTGATGTAATTTTGAGCTCGTGTTAGCTCTAAAGTTGTCATAGTTAAGATGCTGAGGATTGGTCTCCATTGATTTCTGTGGTTGTTGCTGATTAATACTGCAAATTCCCTTCTCCAAAAGAAGATAAAAAGAGGCAAGTATCAAGAAAAATCCAAGTCTCAAATTGAAGAGATAAAGTCTGAAATTAGTTTACAAAGAGAGGCACCTCTCACTTTACAAGTTGATTTTGTAAGGTTGAGCAAGACCAAATAAAAAAATTCTTATAGTCACTGACACAAATATAGCGGATGATTTTTTTGGAAATTTCCATTAGAGTTTGGTTTTGGAGCTAACTCAACCTCAGAAGTTAGCTCGGGAGTAAGGGTTTGCCCACCCCACCTACTTATAAACATAGTTTATATCATTGCACTAACCAATGTGCTCACGTCCAAAACACAACATCTGGAGCGTAAAGTTTGCATGCCTAAACATCTGCCTGTGGTCCAAAAAAATCTATGATAGGTTTTGATAACATATTAGAATTTTGATTTAGACCTAACTTAACTCTATAAGCTAATGATATTATGCGAGTTACCCTCACTTATAATGTTAATCTTGCTTAATATAACTCTCAACCAGCTCAAAACATCAATATGGCTTGATGAATGAATTATGAAGAATAAACTTTCTGAATAAACTCATATCATTGATCAATTGGTTGAACGAAAAAGATTACAAACGAAGGATTATATATAGGATGAATAACAAAATATAACAGAAATAAAACTAACTAAGCTAACTTATATGCATGAGAGAAAGCAGTGTATGATATATGTGTGTGTAGATACTGACCATGTTTGCCAAGAGAGAGACGGTTGTCTGTGACACAAATTTTGCCATTGGTTTGTAAATGAGAGATTGATTGGTGTCAGGTTTGGGATCCATGTCAGAAGAGCTGCTAAGTGCACCTCCAAAAACATTAGCCTGTCATTGGTAAAAACACAACATTTGTTAGAAACCAAGAAGCATATCAAAACAGTATAACAATGTTTTAAAAACCAAATCGGAGATCGAACCAGCGTGACCTCTGGGTCATGATTCAACCGTCTTAAACCACTTGAATCGAGATAAAACTAAAATTGAACCGCCAAAATAACCAACATCATAGTAATGGTCCATTCAAGGTTGAATCAGTTGGAACTTTCAGTTCAGTTTTTAAAACACTGCATTATGGTATGTTGCACTGAATGTTCACCTGAGAAGGAGGGATATTCATTGCTGGCTTGAACCTCACTGTCTTTGGCCTAATGGCGGATATTGTTGTTTGAGAAGATGCAATTGGAGGAGTGGAATTGATTGCACCTGCTAGAAGCTCTGAGAAAGATTTGTATGAAGAACAAGTAGGCCTTGAAGCAACTGGTTTGGCAACGACTACTCTTTCTGCTTCTTCCATATCCATCATGAACTGCTATGTTTCGCAATGTATGATTCTGTTTGCGAGATTTTCACCTTCAAAAACTCACAAGGGATTTCTACTGATGACGGTAGCTTCAATTGAACCAATATAAAGATTACTAGGCAGGTAGGGAAAATAATTAAAAACATTAAAAGTTGCAATCTACAGACACAGGTTTAATTGTGGTTCTTAATGCAGCTGTTTATATTAAAAGTTTCAACAACTCAAAGTTTCAAAGGACAATAATACTGCACACATAATCATAGACTAAAAACTAAAAAGTCCAAGTGTTGTCCTAGGTATAGCTTTAAACGATTTAACATAATCCTTCTCATTAAGGCACGTGTTAACATTTTCCTTTTATCATTATCTCACAAATCAACGAATGGTGTTTATTTCAAAGTTTCAGCAAGCACAACGTCTTTCTTTCGAAATAGGAAAACCAGTGGATCTATGTTTATCTTTGGTTCGGCGATGATAAAAATTGATTTTGAATGAATTGATTTTGTAAAAATTATTCCAACTAAAAATGACTTAAAGTAAAGAAAATTCAAGTAAAATTGATTTGAACAATAAATTCAAGTATTATATTAGAATTTCAATCTACTATTGTAGTCCCCACCAATAAGGGAACTTTTGAGCAGAATGAACAACCTTGAAAGCCTAATAACCAAAGCATAAAAAAAGATAAGAGAAGTTGTTATGGATATGCATGTTTGGTATGATTAATTATCTGCTGAAATCATTGCGAACCATCGTGATATTAAACATGCACGATAATTAGGATCAACAAACTAACCTGCAGAAAGCCAAGAAAAAGCTGTAACTTAACATGCCAAAGAGTGACAGCTTTGATTCGGTGACTTCTAATTTCCCAAAATGCATGAAACTGAGTTAAACTAACCCCTCCTGCATTACAAGGGTCAAAATAAATAAATAAAAGTTCCTACAATATATATGACCATAAAAAATTCAAAAAATGCTCCATGAAATCTATAATTGGGCTTGGGAGTTGAGAGAGTAAGAGGGAAACAACTTACGTAAATAAATACTATGTACTAGTATTTATTTTATGTGTACATGCTAACCAGACAGAAAATGGAAGAGAAAGGGAGGAGATAAGAGAGGAAGTGTTTTGATTCCAAAAGTGAATAAACAAGTTAGAACTTGAAACACATGCTTGTTACAGTCAACAATTACTAAAACTATATTGGAAATTAAAAAAAATAAAATGAGAAGCATTGTGGATATTAAGGATTGGTTGTTCCAACCCCCCACATTTGTACGGACAACTAACTGTCAATATTTCTATCGTTTGACCAGTTGTTGGGGTTCACTGTCACCCTTGGCCATCATGAACATAATATATACAGTAAAATACTAGAAAGCAATAAAAGTGAGATTTTGTTTTGTTGTGTGGAAAAATGGGTTGGTCCACCTTCAAGTCCCTTATCCCACATTTTTCAAAATTTTGAACCCAAGTTGACTTGTCCGCTAAAAAACCAGAACAGTGAGGGTGGTTCGGCATGAATTCAGGTATGCTCCATTTAAGTAATATTCCATTTAGATTATGGTGCACAGCATGTGGCAAAAAAAATCTCATTATTCAGATTTAAACAATCAAGCGTGGTCTTGCAGCTGCCATCGAAAACCAATTTTTATCATCGTTCACCACCCATTATTATTCTCATTCCAATTATCCCTTTCCATCTCAATTTGTTCCAATTCAACACGACAAACCCGTTTGAATTCACATACTAGAATTTGAAACATTCTTTTGGGGAAAATTAAGATTGGTTAAAAATAATAATGTAGTAGTTATAAAATTGAGCAATGAATTGGATTGAAGAATTGGCATTAATGCAAATTTTTTATCTTTCTGTGCTGCTTATTTTTTCTTCTCAAATCCGATCAATGTTCTGTTCTAATTTCAACGGGTGCAGAAGATGTGAAGAGCGATGCTGGATTGGTTTGTGTTGGCGGTGACAAGACGAGGATGTGACGATAGGGGTGACCGCAACACACTGATGCGAGGAAGATGATTATGATTTATTACTATTATTTTATTAAATTAAACAAATAATTGTCTTCAAGTTTAAACCTTTGAATATTATTTTGCCGCATGTCATGCATTCGTGACCAACATACATAAACTCGGTTCAGCATTGGTCTAAAAAATTTCACTTCTTTTTCATTATAACTTGCAATATATAGTAATTTATAATTTCTCCTATTTTGATAGAGAATAAACAAACTTATTTAATTAAATCATTTTGTCTCATGATTTTAGCCTGTGTTTACGATCATTCGATGTACTAATAAAAAATTTACTCCAAAAGTGATATCTAGAATTGAAAACGATATAGCTGATCAAATTTAACTGAATCACACTACACTTCCACTGCAACCAATCACTGTTGGCCGCCCCAAACTAATACTGTAAAAACAAATACAACAATAATACAAAAATATGCACATACAACAGATAAGTAAACCAAATTATACTATTTTATACCCATAAAAGAAATTAACCTTTCTTAAATCAATTGCAACAGACTGCAAACTTAATACATAACAAAAAACAAAAAAAAATCTGGACGACAACTTCAACCACATGGACAGGACAATAGCTTTAAGATATGAAGGTCAAGCTAAAAAAATGTAGAAGGAAAAGGGACTCAAAGGTGCACAAGGGTGACTAAAAATGAACAATATAAAATGTAAGGCACAATCTATCTTGCACCAAGAAAACTTAATCAGTCAAGAGCTGGTAGTGTACCATGTCTTGTTTTAGCAGCAGTTTAAACTTCCTAGTTGGCAAATACTAAAGCCAACCAGCTCGGCCAGCTGCAATATTATAAAATTTGATCGGGGTAGTGAGGAGATAATTGAATATGTTTGAAATCCATACATCAATTAATCTTAAGAAAAGTAAATAAAATTATTCATACAAAGGTCATACGTGTGAAATTCACATCACTGCTAATAACAAAAACAGAATTGCTATAATGTGCACTCACATTTAACCTATAGTGACAAGCCGTTTAAAACAAAGGAGTCATTGGTGAGTATAGGGGAATCATCAAGCACAGGAAGAAACTGTCGACTATAATTACCCAGAAACTACACCAGTAAAAGTCTTGTGTATGAACTATAACTGATTAATATTTGAAAGTCAAGCAAAAAAGTAAAAGGAAAATGGACTCAAAGGAACTCAAGGGTGATTAAGAAGTAACAATATAAAATGTAGTGCACAATCTATCTTGCACCAAGAAAACTTATGCAGTCAAGAGCTGGTACTGTGCTCAGTCTTAGTTTAGCAGCAGTTTAAACTTCCTGGTAGGCAAATACTAAAGCCAACCAGCTCGGCCAGCTGCATTGTAATAAAACTCCACCCTGTCACAAATTGGATGTGGGAAGAGGATCATTGAATATTTTTTATAACCATTTATCAGTTATTTATTTTTTTGACAAAAAAAAACCATTTATCAATTAATCTTGAAGCCAAATAAAATATAAATTATCCAGACAAGAATCAGAAATGTGGAATTCACATCACAGAAAAATAAAGAGAGAATTGCAATAATATGGACTCAGATTGATCCTACAAAAATATGACATTCAAAACAAAGGATAGTCAATGAAAAGGAGTCATTGGTGAGTATTGTGAAATAAGGTTAGTTAAACAGCAGAGGACATCAATGGCAAAAGCCTTTTGTAAATACCTTGAACATAACATTAGTTCAATATATTTCAGTTACAACTTACAATACAGTGATTGTGCCAATCCTGTTGGCATTATTGCTGAAACAGTAAATAAACATTTATGCAAAAACTATATCAGAAACTCTGATACCAACACTAAAAAACACTAGTATATAACTGAAATAAACAAACAAATTAAAGAAACAAAAAGAAAATCCAAATAGGGTATAAGTTTAATCAGATTATGACACTTCCTTGTAACATTATTTATCAAAATAATACCAGTTTGAGAAGCCAACCTTCCCTGGTTCTATTTCCTGCAAAATTGTATAGCATGCAGTATACACATGCAAAGAATGAAATACATAGTTATACGGTACACTTTTATATCTTATGCTGCAGCAGACTGCTTCTCTTCATCATCTAGATTAAGAGCATGCAACAACTTTGGCCAAGATTCCGGGATCCCTCCAGGAAGCTCAAACTCTAACAGTTTTCCTCTGCTACGGTAAAATCCCTCCACAGGTTGACTCTACAATCATGATATTGATAAAATCATAAAACAATTAAGAACTGAAAGAGAGAAAAATTACTAATAGAGTTTGCAAGAAACAGAAATTAAACAAATATTTTATCAACTTCACTCAGAACTATCAATGCCCCCATAATTAAGATGCCATAGGTTCACATCCCCTTAAGCAACAACAATAACAGTAAGACGAGGAAAGTACCAATTCATTGTATATACGAAGCCTTTCCTTGACTACTGGTTCAGTATCATCAGAACGAGTGATGAGCTTGGACATACAATGCTCAGGAGGAAGCAGGGGAGCCATATTAATTCCAGGGCACCCATTCTCACCCTTGATGTTAATGGAGGCAATATTAAAATTTCCTCCACACTGACTGCAAGTTCTCCTACCGAGGCATTTTGCAAGCAGTGCTTCTTCTCGGATCTTCAGATTGACCACCAAGTCTATGTCTGTCACCCCTTCCAATATTTCCTGAGTTCATGGAAAAGTAATACAAATTTCCAAGTGTCATTTTTCGATGGAAATTTTGTTTTGAAAGTAAGAACCTACTATTAATATAAAAAGTTCTTTAAAACTAGGACAAGGGTGAGGGGGTAAACAACGATTAAGTACAAAGATACTCACTGCTTGCTTTATTGTTCGAGGAAAACCATCAAGAATGAAACCTGATTCGCCTTTGGCTTGTCCTTCGGCCAGTCTCTTGGACAACAAGCTCATAATAATTTCATCTGACACTAATTGGCCTTGATTTACGATTTCTGATAGCTGCAAATAAGACAGAAAAAATGAAAATCAGAAACCAAAGAGATGCATTTTTATGTAAATATAGTATTCACTTATAATTGCTTCCAAAAACCATGCTATCTTCAATTCACACTCACACAGGAATTAAAGCAAGCTATGCAATTATTTATTAACACTGAAATACCATTGCTATGTATATCAACAACATCAAAAAAATTAATATTAAAACTTTCAGTGGCTTGTTCACTTAAAAATGCAATAATAAAATTGAGAAGCAATCACTAAAAAACAACAAAATATGCTCCGTCACCATCAAACAGCAGAATGCAAGATATCAACAATCATATTGTTTAAGGAACTTAAAATCAATCAAATCTGAAGTTAATATACATGCTGTACAGATTGTCAAGAAAAAAAATTAATAACCAACAACAAAAAGTGACAAAAGACATGCCACAGAGTGTCAAGGAACTCAGATCCATCAAACCAGTTGAACTATGAATCACTGATCAGAGATTTAAACCAACATACTGATAAGTGACAGGTAGCAATTTTTGATCCCTAACTACAGCTTATAACATGCAACAAATATTAAAAAAAATTAAGACTTTCTTACATAGCCAGATTTAACAAATGAGTCCAAAGTATTGAAGGCACATAAATCCAAAACATGGCCAGTCGAAAAAGCACAAATTTTTAAGAGTATTTCATAAGAATGACGCAAATCATGCAGATGGGTTCATGATTTTGAAGCTTTGAATGCATTAAGAGACAAATAACAAAACATAGAATAACCCCTTTTACGCTAACAACATAGTGAATCTACTACTACTACTACTTGATTTGAGTTATATGCTGCATATTACATCAGAAAAACAAAATTCAATCAACAAAACCAATATATAATAAATAAATAAATAAATAAAAAGGTAACATTTTTTTTCATTTGGAATAAAAAAAGGGGAAAATGGAACCTGGGAAGAAAGGGGGCCATTGGAGGAAAGCTCATGACGAACGAGATCTCCGGTAGCGATGTGAGGAACACCGAGGAGGTTACAGAGGCGGCTGGCGTAGGTGCCTTTACCAACGCCGGGACAGCCTAAGAAAACCCACTGAATATTCCTGTTTTCACGTGGTGGCGCGTGAGAATATGAAGAGGAGAATCCACGCGCTAAGGGATAAAAGGATGTGGTGCGTTTAACGAGGCGGGTTATGGCCGCCATCGGAATCGCAACTGTATGCTCGGAGTAGCGAAGGAATAACAAAAGAGAGATGATGGAGGCAGACAAGCAGTGTTGTGTTGCTATGTCTATACCTAATTTCTGGTTGTTGTTTTTTTAATGGAATAAATTACTGGTTTGATATTTGTATAATCATATTTGACAATTTTGTGATAACTTTCTCTTTCATATGGTTATTTTTTTATTTTCTCTCTATTCGTTTGATTTTTGTGTCAATACCACTATTTTTTTTGCAAATTAACGATTGTATTAAAAGTTGTTATAAAAAGGGTCATTCAAATAACAAAACTCTTTTTTTTCATGACTTTTCATTTTTAATAAGAGTTTAATTCATATTTTCTTGAGATTAATAAGAGTTTAATTTATAAAAAATAAAATAAAATTTATTAATGGAGAACCAAAATTTCAATCATACAATATACATTGTTTTCGAGATAAAATTTTGTGTAGGAAATCTAGTAGAAAAGGCAAAGAGTTTAAATTTGTGTAAAGAAATGTGAAATTTACAAAGTCGCAGCTAATATATAAAATTCGCACATACAACTGTTAGATCCTAAAAGTAGGTATTCAATCTAACAATGTCAACAATGTTAGTTGCTCCATATGTAAAAAATTATGACTCATACATCTATTTTTATTTTTATGCGAGTATGTTCTTTTTTACATGACTATCATTTTTTTAAGTGAAGTCTAAATTAATTTAGAGATTTAAAGAATTGTTGATAATTTATTCAATATTTTATGAAAACATACCTCGTGAATAATTGTGTATATGGTATCACAAGCTTATTTTTACTTAATTTATATGATTAATTAATTTAATTTTCATTGTTTGTTTGATAAATTCCAAAGTAATTTAGAAGTATATACTTTTCATTTATGCTTAGTATTATTAAACCAAATTCTTATTTATTAATTTTGTTAAGTTTTAACCTAATTTTTTTCCTTCATAAATTCTTTATTAGATTTGTAACAACTCTATCCTAAAATTTTGCCTCTAAATTTGCATCATATATGTTTTTCATTTCTTTCTCTAATAACCGTGAATATTATTTAAAGCAAAAATTTAATAGATATCTTAATCATTATCTTTATTATTTATTAGTTTTATTATTTCTGCAGCAACTTAACTTATTGTTTATGTAGATATTATTTTTTTTGACAAAGTGTTGTGTACTTATTTAATACATTTACAAACAGAATATCTTAATTTCCATGCAAACTCGGCTACCCTAAATTGTTAGGAACCTGTATAAAAATTTTATGATTAACTATAAAATAATAAATAAAATTGATTTGTGCAACAATATAATTTTGTATTCTTTTTATCTTTTTCTTTATAATTTTTTTATTATCATTTGATTGTAATATTGTATCTCCAATAATTTAATTTACGTTTATTGATCGATCCACAATCTTACGAGTTAAAAATTATTTATTGTTCTTTATTATAGGCGAGAATACCTATAAGTACACCCGTGAAAAGTCTAGTACAATATTATTTTCGCTACTGGTTTGAAAGAATTTTTTATGCCACGGAATATGCCACGACGTTTGTTGATTCTCGTGGTTCCAAACTCTCCAACTACGTAACACATCTGATTTGTCGTTTTCTCAAGCTAAACCCGTACGTGTGTAATGACAATCAATCAGGAAAACAAAAGTTGTAGTTGAGCTTCCTAAGACCACGTTCTTCCATGGCGTGCTCTACTTCACCTTCTACAACCCTTTTGTCGAATTCTTTTCACCTAAACCAACCTACAAATAAATGTAAGCTACATGTATATCCCACACTTTCACTAAACCAAAAGCTTCCTATATATTCTAATAATCCACTCAAACTGCATCATGTACCCACCACCATACCCTGTGCTTCTGGTTCTGCAGGTAAGTTTTGTCTCACTCTTTGCTTCTTTCCACTTGTCTGTTTTGATTGCACTAGAATTGTCGATGAATTCATTTTCAAACAATAGAGATGATAAAAATGGTACATAATTTTTTTATGTCATCCAACAACCTTGCACTACTTACATACTATATATGAAGTACTAACATAAACATGACACTGACGTGTAGATACCGGTAATAATTTAACAAAATACAAGTGATTAAATTTGTGGATATTGGTATTGGACGCTAACACGTCTTCACTCTAAAGTCTCGGTGCTATCAATAATGTTAGTTAGATGGGAAGTTATCTTTTGTAACTTAGTTACACAAGAATTATCCTATTTTACTTTCTTTTTCTTTACATATTCACTCTATGCATCTCTTAATTTCGGTATAATAATGAAAATGAAACCTCTGTTGAACACTTGCCTTTTTGAGAGCCAACAATTGTTTCAATGTGTGAATATGACCAGGAATTGAGTCTCCAGTGCTGAGTGAGGATACATCAAGTTCACTGGAATTGGTGAAAGTCTTTGATTTGGAAGGAAATGGGATTCCAATTTCTGACTTGTGGAAAGATAGGAAAGCAGTTGTGGCATTTGCTCGTCACTTTGGGTGATTTTCTCTTATTAGATTCAAAAATCAAGCTACCCTTTTGTTAGATGTGTGCATGTTTAGATTAACAGTGAATAGGGAAGAATCACGTTGAGCCTGAGCCACAACAATTTTGGCAAAAACTATACTTTGAAGCTTCAATAAAATCATGGTGTTATCGTGATTTGACAAAATTCACTATCAATCCAAACATGCACTTAGCTCCTGAAATTGAGTTGTGTAACAAATTAACAATTGCATATGTTGCAGGTGTGTGCTTTGCCGCAAAAGAGCTGATTATCTTGCATCCAAGAAGGTAATGTTTTCTGCTCTTCTTATACTGTCTTCTGAAATGCCATCAAATGCATCACGGTCACACATGTTATTTCTTTATCCAAAAAAATCATTTGATTCTTGCTAGCTTCTACCTCATATTAAGATTGCTGTTTTTTTTGGAAAAACATTTGAACGTTGCTTCCGGTACTTAAAGTCTTCTTAGGAGACGATTTTGGTTCTGGACTTCTGGTTGTTAGAGTTTATAGTATCAACAAGATATGCATCTCCATTCAAAATGTGGGTCCAAACATG
>Ga0099826_10003264_pt1 | contig 10945 bp, 4 predicted proteins | sample Mtrugardesep15_FD_76830 | JGI IMG/M metagenome (GOLD analysis project Ga0099826, IMG submission 76830) | Root nodule microbial communities of legume samples collected from California, USA - M. trunc garden sep15 | ecosystem: Host-associated > Plants > Roots > Nodule | place: USA: California...
AAGATATGTAGTAAAAATAGAGATAATAAAGTTTCTTTATTTAAAACAACATTGATCGGTAAAATAAAATATTTAAGGCAAAATTTACAAAAGAGTAAAAACAAAGAAGCAAAATTTCCTTGTAAAAAAATGAGGCAATTTTTTTTAAAAAAAATAATTCTGAATCAACATAAAAGAGGCAAGTCTAAATGAGTGGCTAATATATTTTTAATTATTTTTTTTATTTTTATAAAATTAAAAAATCCAGAAAAGAGAAAGAAAAAAAAATGTAGTTCTTCAATCTTCATCTTAAACTCAGTAAATTCAATCTTTTCATCACCCTCTTCTTTATCATTTTCATTCACAAAATTAAATGTACCCATCTATACTAACCTAAAAGGCTAAAATCCAAAACTAAGAAGAAAAATCACTTTGAAGCTTGAATCAAACAAAAATAGTGAAGAAGGGGATGTAGAAAGTTTGGTGTAGAAGAGTAAGAAGTTGATTTCCCAGATCCAAAAACTTGAACCCCAACTTCTACTTTTAAGTAAGCGGTGGCTAGAAGACCCAAGAAAGAAAGAAGAAAAAAAACTTGTAATCCTGCAGATTTACGGTACAATAGAGTTCATCAACAAAAGATTTTGATTATTCTTTCCCTTCCTGAAAATGCGGGAGGTGCAGAACTTACAATGTCCGATGAAAAGGAAATGAAATGACTTAATCTTCTAAAGAATAGAGATGAGGTGATGTAAAGCAATAGCAGACAGAGGAGAGAAGATGTACACTACAAAAAAGACAAACAAAATTATAAAACAATTTTCAATTTTTTAATTCTTTTCTCAAACAGGTCATCAACTTCTCACTCCCAGACTAAACGCCACCATCATTTGAAACTGTAACTTAGAGTATACATTGTTGGGTGGCTCTAAGCATGGGTGGGAAGACCTACATGCTACAACTTACTAACGATACTTTGATTGCTATGCAAAACTTGTTTGTTTTAAAGGAAATTTATTATTATAATATTATTGACTTTGCAAATTGCAATGAAATAATGTAAGGAGAAGATAAAATAATTCTCAGTTTGCCGGAGGCCAGAGCACTCAAATGCTTAGGACCGGCCCTAAGTCCCCATGTCATATTTTGGAGGACCCTAACTCCTTGGTTTTTTTAAAGTCAATTGATGTACGGTTGTGGATGGAAGTTGTTCGTGATGTCTAATTGTTTATAAATTTTGTATTAGTTTGAATTTGAAGTGGATAATCATAATATGTCGTCAAACCCACCCTTCTCACCTTTGTTGCCTTTAAAGACTAAATTAGGGGACAATATAGATGCCTTTAAAATTCCAAATTCTTCTAGATCAAGGACCTAGGCAACTAATCCATTTAGCTCCATCCAATTTATAATTCATGAACGAGTCTTACAAATGTAGAGGTTGGAAATTTCAGTTGTTAAAAATTGAAAAAACTTCGATTGGAAATTTCAGTTTCTAAAATTGATCAAGTTAGAACCAAATAATTTGACTCAAGTAGTTAATGAAGTTTAAAAGAATTATTTAGGTGAACATGAGTTTAATTCCTGAATGAAACAATTCTTAATCAAATTATTATTCTGCCGAACTTCAGATTATTAGGGTTCTTTTCTCCTATCAAAAGGAGGGTTAACACCAAACTTTTTTTTGTTGACAAAGATACAAAATACTAGTTGATAAAGTTAAAATCATCAATCACCTTACTCTTTTTAACAGTTAAATCTATGAAGTTGTCTCACAAAGATAAATCTAATCGAAGATTTCCATTTTAAAAAATCATTTTAAATTTTGATTGATTTTAGATTAAGAAATAAGTTATAAAATACTTCTTTTGAAATGATTTCTCCCTTTACAATATAAACTATAAAGACAACTTTTTTAACCTATAAATATGATTTCTCCCAGACAACTTTTTTAACCTTCTCCACCAATAACTTCACCTTATGTAAAAATAAAAATAAATAATTCACCTAATTATTTCATAACTATTACTTACAACTCCAATTAATACAAGTACTCGTAGCAACAAAGGAACCCTTGAAAGTCAAAGCAAAGATAAATCCAAGTAGAAAAGGAAAAAAACATAAAAAGTCAAACCAAAAATCAAGTCCATTAAATAAAGCAGCCAAACTAACTCTTCCTCTAATTTTAGTTCAATGTTTGAAAGTCACCTACTTCAATGAAGGAGCCATCTCAACTCCTATACAAAACCATTTTCTACACCAACTCCAACGACCAACGAAAGCAGCCTCCTTTCTTGTATTCAATATGCATATATATACACCCCCTAAGTTAAGACCAAAAATGTGTCCTTGTCACCGTGACTATATTTGAAAGCTAAACCTTCAAGAAGCTGACAACATCAAACAAGAGAAGTGTTACATAAATTATTGAACAAACTTAGTCATATATATACAATATATGGCTTGTGCATTTTCTTCAACAACAATGGCTATGAGAATTTCTAGATACTGTGTTTTATTTGCAGCAGTAATAATTCTATTATTGAATTGCTGTGAATCAAGAAGTGAATTGACGGTTGAGATGAAGCAGAGGATTGCTAATAACAACAAAGCGTGTGATGAGATATATGTGGTTCGTGAAGGAGAAACTCTTCATACAATAAGTGAAAAATGTGGTGATCCATTTATTGTTGAAGAAAATCCACATATTCATGACCCAGATGATGTTTTTCCTGGTCTTGTTATCAAGATTAATCCTTTCACCAATCGATAGAAGTCTTGTCTTTTGGGGTCTTGTTGAAGGTTACAGTACAAAGAAGATGTATGAAGATACTCTTTTTTTTCTTAGAAAGAATAGACTCTTAATTATACTTATGTTCCTTCAAAATTTCTTATGTATTTTAGGACTGGAAGCATAATCCTACATAACATGTTCTGTTTTTATGATTTGTACATATAATATTTACTTCATTTTACTTTATCACGAGGACTTTAGTCCCGTAAATTAAATAGATAAATAACGAGTAAGAAGAAATATTTTCGTATGGAGTTTCTTAGTCCCGTGTCATATTTAATTATCTTCAATTTTACGGTCTAATTAATTTCTTTCGAAGTTACTTAACTAACCAATTCAACTACTACTTAACCAAGTTGTTTGGGTTTCAGTGGCAAATAGCTCTTTCTAAAGACGTATATGAAGAATATCAAGTTTGATTTCTAAGAGGAACAACGTTTGGCCAGTGCACACGTCTTTACGCATGAACCAAATTAGTCGTCTACCATTGATGAATCGAAAATCGGTGCGAAAGTCAAAAAAATAAAAAACTCAACTATTACTTATAATAAAAAGGCTAAATTAATCTTTTGATCTTTAATCTATTTATTTGGAATCGCTTTAGTCACATAATTAATTTTTGGCTTGTTTGGGTCCTCTAAATGTTTCTGCTATACAATTTGATCCCTTTCGTTTGCTTTTTGAAAAACTATTAACTCATGTACACGTTTCATTTTGATATTGGTTGAAGAATTAATTTATTTTAGGCTTAATTGAATCTTTGGTCTCCTAACTTATTTGTTGTTATCATTTTGATCTCATAACTCTAAAATTTTCCTTTTTGGTCTTTTATCTTTGCTTCCGTCAGTCAAATTGATCATCTCCGGTAGTTTTTCAATACCTAACATTTAAGATATGATTTCAGCCATTAGATTGCAAGACCTTTGTATGTAACAGTGAACCACCAACACCATTTTTGTTTGTTTTTCTTCATCTTCTCCCCTCATGTTCTTCTTCATCTTCATCAACAATAATCAACAACAACAATCCTTCAATCCAGAAATTCATCAACAATCAACAACAAAATCATCATCACCACAATCTCATCACTACGCCTTCAATTCTTTATATCTAGAAATTCATCGACAACAATCAACATAGACAAAATTATTATTTTTAACTCCTTTCTTTTGTACTATTGTCCTTCTTGATTCACAAAGATAACAAAAATTACTTTAAACCAATTTTGGAATTGAGATCTGGAAAGCAAACCCAAGATCAATAGAAAACTTCTTAGCACAAAAACGTACTCAGCTATATAACTTCATAGAACCCAACTCCAAAACAATTTAGGAAATAAGATCTTTAAAATCTCGAATGTTCTGTTAATATTCGTTGTTAACATAGTATATAAGGCGAATTCCAGAATGAAGGGGAAAAGTGAATTCCAAAAAAGTGAACGATTGAGAGGGAAAAGTGAATTCCATAATTAGGGGAAAAGTGAAAAGGGAAAAGTGAATTTCGAGCTCGAGTTTTCAGGCGCAACTGCATCAGTGCCCGAGTTTTCAGGCACGACTGCATCAGTTTTGGCACGCTGGTCGCCGGTGAAAGGTCCCGATCATGAAATAAATTGAGGGATTTCGTAAATGTCATAATGGAAACAAGATTTTTCATTTCTCAATGATGGCCGGAAATTAAGAGAGAAGGTGGTGATTGGGGTATTTCAAACTCTTACCGATCTAAAAATAAATTAGTGGTTATTGAAGAGGGAGAAGATAGGAATTCATTGGTGGTGGTGGGTTTTCAAAGGAGGCTGCACAGAGGAGTTATGGTGGCTGCAAGTTGGTGGTGAAAAAGGAAGAAGAAGAAGAAGTAGGTGAGAGAAAAATTAAGATGAAAATGAAGAAGGAGGGTAGAAGATGAATAAAAGGAGAAAAGAATTATATGTTGATGGTTCGCTGTAACATACGATATATCTAAATGATCTAGCCGCACCTTTTTTGAAAAAAAAGATCAAAGGGCTGAAATTAATAAATTAATAAGGTCTATGAATGGACCACCTACAATGTTGGTCCACCTAATATACTTGGGGTTAAAGTTAAACGGAAGCATATTTAAAGGACCAAAATGGAAAATTTTAGAGTTATGAGACCAAATTGAAAACAACAAATAAGTTAGGGGACCAAATGTTCAATTAAGCCTTTATTTTATTTATCTTCTCCATCTCAATCCTTCATCTCCTTCATCCATTCTAAAAAATATGAACACTTTTAAAAGGGAGAAGAGCAATTATCAATTAATCAACTCTAACAATATTTTGGATTTTACGCCATTAGTGGTCAGATACATCCTTTCTTTCCACTGTTTTTTTTTGTACAACCACTATTTTTTCTTTACGCACCCACTATTATTTGTTAACTTAAATGACTATGGCTGACCAAGACCAATATTTGATATTCCAAGAAAAATATAATTTTTCATTTATTTGAGGAAAACAAAAACAATATGCATTCATTAAAACTAATAGGGTAGAAAACACAAATCAATTCTGCTAAAAACCAAAAAAAATGAATAGAAGAACAAACTCGCAACATCCTAGTTAATAGAGCATAAAACATGTCTATAAAATAATGTGACAAAATCAAAACGTCAGACATAATAATTTACAAAAAATGAACACTACATCAACATAGAAAATCAAACAAGCATAAACATTTACAAAAAATGAACACGACATCAAAATGAAAAATCAAACAACGCCGCATAAAATGACCATCAAAACAATTCCGCACAAAACACGATCAAAATAGAGTGATGTACAAAACGACGATCAAAATAGTTTCACACTAAGACGACAGAATCACAGAAAAAAACCTAATCTAGATGAAAATCACTATTTAGATTAAAATGATGAAAGATACAGATGAGTGATTTCGGATAAGAAAAAAGACGCAAAACTACCCCATTTATCTCTCTAAAAAATTATAGGCCCAAAAAGTTAGATATCTATTATTATATTTTTTTGTTAAAAAAATTGTCATAAAACAAACATTAGATTGTTACTCAAGTCAAGCTAGTTTGTTAGGGGCCAATTCCAATCATAGAGGAATTCTTATTACAAATTTCGGTGTGAGCTAGCATATAAGAGGTCTGTGCAATTTAGCATCATAAAATACCTCTTACGACAATGCTCGAGTAGCAACTGCTTCGCTTTCAACAACTACAGTTGGAGTTGTCTAATCAACATCACTTGGAGCAGAGATTTTCATTGTTTTCTTCATGCTTCTGTTTTTATTTTAAAGTAAAACATGATTAAATTTTGAACAAAACATGAAGCATGTTAGTAAAAAATTTAGCTAACACAGAAACTGTGACAATCAAAAGATAACAAACATAATTAAGTAAGAATCAACTATAAAAAAACATTAAAGAACAAAACTTAGAAAATGACGTCTTCTGCTGTTATTTTACTTAAAATGAAAAATAATTTAGAGACTTCAAGAGTGACAGACAAACAAGAACTAAGAGATACAAGTTTGAGATTAAAAGAAGAAAATGAATTAGAATGAAAAATCATAGAGATTGAGATTTGATCCTTACGGTATAGTATAGAAGAGGAAAGCAGCGGCAATAATCTACTAGGGTTTCTAAATCTCAAAAGGTCAAACATGATGATTCAATTAGATTAAAAAAAATATATAATATAATTCACAATATTCAGTAATTAAATAAGGGGACATAAGGGTATAGACCAGACTTGATACCCACAAAATACCAAGGTTGAGCTATTGAGGGTGAGCTGGCACCATGAGAAATCCTTATCCCATCCTATACATATATGAAAAAAATAACTCTGATTTCATGCACTATTTTGCATAACAATATATATAAATAAAGACTTTAATATGTGTTTCGTCCTTGTAATTAGGCGTCAATTAAAAATTGGTCCCTGTAATCGCTAATCCTGACAATTTATCCTCGCATTGTTTAATCATTTAAAATTTCGTCCCTCTCCCCACTTAATCACTGCCATGTCACTAATTTGATTACGTGGCAATCACTGCCACACATGAAATTCCAATTTTACCCTTGGGTTTCCAATTCTTTCTTCCATCTTCTTTCCCTTCTTAAGGGCAAAATTGGAATTTCATGTGTGGCAGTGATTAAGTTGGTCAAAGGACGAAATTTTAAATGATTAAACAATGCAAGGGTAAATTGCTAGATTAACAATTACAGAGACCAATTTTAAATGACGCCTAATTGCAAGGACGAAACACATATTAAAACCTAAAATAAAAAAGGGTATGTTTGTAAAGAAATATCTAATACTATATTCATCAATGATTTCATGCACTATTTTGAATAACAATATATAAAACAAAAACGGGGTATGTTTGTAAAGGAATATTTAATGCTATATTCATCAATGATTAATTTACTACAAACACTTTCAATTCCACTACAATGACACTACCATCACGTCATAACAACATGATGAGGAATTCTTCTTCACCTCATTATAATAGGTTTGATCATAAATTAAAAAAACAAAATGATGTTGACATGTCTCCTGCAAGTGAAAACGACAACAAGGTAATAATATCCATTATGTGATTTGTCTGCTAAAGAATTCACATTTGACAACACACTCGGTGGCCACAACATATTATCACGCCAATTACCTTCTTCAACCTAAAATCATGAAACGGAGACATGGGTAGTTGAAGATCAAACACTCATGTTATGTTTGCAACAAGATTTTTTCATCCAACATAGTTTTGAACGGACACGACACAATATAAAGGGGTTTAAAGGAGAAAATTATTCATCCACCCACTACCGATCAAGATCAGTTTCCACCCATGGATTTGTGGATTACGGATGATGAAGCTCTTCATCATCTATAATATCTCTCTTGCTTTGTGTTTATTGGTTTTTTACGTTCTTGTAAAAATCCACCCTTGGATTTGTGTATTATGGATGACGAAGCTCTTCATCATCTATAATATCTCTCTTGTTGTGTTTATTGGTTTTTTACGTTCTTGTAAAAAAATACTTTTGACAAATCAATAGCTAAAAACTAATATAGCGAGTGAGTGAATAATACTCTTCTTTGAACTCTTATCAAAGCTTTGATGGATGAAAAAACCTTGTTGCAACCACTGCATGAATGTTTGATCTTCAAAGTACCAATCTTACACTAACAAGTGTATGTTTCTTGATTTAAGGCTGAAGAAGGTTGTTGGACGATAATATGATTTGTGACCACAGATGTGTTGCCATATGTGAATTCTCTAGCCAACAAATTAAATTTGTGAATTCTTGAACCTTGTTGTCATTTTTCATTTGCAAGAGAGAGATCATTATCAACATTGTATATTGGTTTATGATCAAACAAATGATGAGAATGAGGCGAAGATGAATTCTTCTTCATGATATCACGATGTTGACAGGGTTTGAATCAAAAGAAATAAATATAATGGTGAATTAAATATATCATTATCAACAAACCCCTTTCATTTTATATATATTTTTCTGCAAAAAAAATATATTATGACCACATGTTTAATTTACTTCACTTTTTGCAAAACAATAAACAAAATAAAAATGAGAATGTTGATCAAGAAATATTTAATTAGTTGATATATTCATCAATGATTAATTTACATCAAACCCTTTCAATTCCACTGCAATGACACTCACATCACTGCATGATGAAGAATTCTTCTACACCTCCTTATCATTCGTTTGATCATAAACCAAAAAACAATGATGGTGATTTGTCTCTAGCAAACGAAAACGAAAATAAGGTAATAATTTCCAGATGTGATTTGTATGCTAGAGAATTCACATATGACAACACACTCAGTGGCCACAAAACATATTATCGCGCCAACAACCTTCTTCAAACTAAACTCAAGAAACTGAGACATTATCATGGTAGTAAGATGCGCGTACCTTGAAGATCAAACATTCATGTGATGTTTGCAACAAGGTTTTTTCATCCAACAATGCTCTGAATGGACACATGAAATGTCACTGTAAAATGGGGTTTAAAGAAGAGTATTATTCACTCACCTACTACTGAACAAGATCAGTTAACACACATTGATATTTCAATATATTTGCGACCAGAAACATACATGATTAATAAACAGAGCAAGAAAAGTATTTTGGATGAGGAAGCTCTCTTCATCATCTATGGTATGTCTCTTGCTTGTGTTTATTGGTTTTGTACGTTTTTGGTGGAAAATACTTTGACAAATCAATAACTAGAAACTAATAATGATTAGTAGTGGGTGGGTGAATAATACACCTCTTTGAACCCTTTTCAAAGTATCATTTCATGTGTACTTTCAAAGCTTTGATGGATGAAAAAATCTTGTTGCAAACACCGCATAAATGTTTGATCTTCAAGGTACCTATCTCAATACACACTGATATGTCTCTGTTTCTTGATTTAAGGTTGAAGAAGGTTGTTGTTCAAAGATATGTTTTGCGACCACCAAGTGCGTTGCCAAATGTGAATTCTCTAGCCAACAAGTTAAATTTGTAAATTCTTGAACCTTGTTGTCATTTCTCATTTGCAAGAGACGAATCATTATCATCATTGTTTATTGGTTTATGATCAAACAAGTTAAATGATGAGAATGAGGTGAAGAAAAATTCTTCATCATAATGTCATGAACGATGATAAAAGTGGAGTTGAAAAGGTTTGAATCAAAAGAAACAAATATAACAAAGAATTAAATATATCATTATCAACATACCCCTTTCATTATATATATATATTTTAAAAATAAAAAAAATACTATGAGGGGAATATAAATTAATTATCTTTATCTTAAAGTAAAAATTTATAAAAACAAAAACCAATTAAATTCAATATTACCATGAACTTACTAATTTGTGATAAAAATTAAAGTGTTTTATATATTAAACAAGTTATTGGATGCTACATTTTCAAGTGAAACACACACAAAAAAGTACATGCTCGGTAAATTCTGTGACGGTGATGAAAACCAATATTTGTATTAAATGTGTAGAGATTGCCCATTTTCATATAAGTGGAAATGTCTTTGGTTCCCTTGCCAACTATGGTCAGACTAATAATCTCCATTATGCTGGAAAAAGTAATGTTGCGTACCAAAGTTAGAGGAATCAACTCTACTTTTTTTCTCTCTTCATAATATAAGGGTTTTTAAATACCTCCACATCTTTGATTCGACTATGAAACTAATCTAATCATTAATTTGTGCTTCTTCAAATAAATAAAAAGACCAAAGTGCCAAAGTACCCGCAAGGCCACAACAGATATAATACACACCAATTATGCTTGCGGAAGGAGAGCTTCAAGAATGTGGATCAAGCCAATAATTAAATTAGTTTCACAAGTGAATCAAAGATGTGGAGATATTGGCTCACCAGAAGTCAAGGACCTTTATAATGATTAAAAAAAAGAGTAGAGTTGATTCTTCTAAATCAATAATTTTCAGTATTTGGTTTTCTTTGAATACTGCCATACTGAGATGTATAATGGTTTTTCAACAAACCCTAAAAAATCTATGGTATCTTAATATCCACATAGAAAAGATTAATACTAGTAGTAATATAATTAAAAAAACATTCAGAGAAAAGCAAGAATTTCATGCACCTCGTAACAAGCATCACGTCATATGCCGTCAAGGTCAAGGAAAAATAATGAACCTCGAGCTGCAATTCTTTCATTAACTGGAGACATCTCTACCTTATCACTATATCGACATGCACCTCCTACACAAGAAAACCAATATATTTTAAACTTATTTTTTGACAAAAAAATTAAATAAATTGATATTATTCTACAAGTATACGTAGACAAATCTACAACTTTTTATCAGCTGTCGAAGGGTTAGGTTTACTAAACTCAAGTAGATCATCTAAGTGGCAATGCAGCGTGTCTTGCTTATCAATAAAAATAAGTATGGTGATCACTACTAAAATAAGATCTGAAGTCTCCTCAAGCGAAAAAGAAAAAAAATTGGAGTGATCACTACTAGTATTTTATGAACGATTTTAAGTTTATCTTGGTACTGGCCAAGCAAACAGAGAATATGGAGTCATCACTATATAGTACAACCTTAGATTGTGTTTAACAATTGAAAGAAAATATAATACAAGAATAGTAGGACCGTTTAACAGCTGAAATTATATAAT
>Ga0099826_10003265_pt1 | contig 10943 bp, 4 predicted proteins | sample Mtrugardesep15_FD_76830 | JGI IMG/M metagenome (GOLD analysis project Ga0099826, IMG submission 76830) | Root nodule microbial communities of legume samples collected from California, USA - M. trunc garden sep15 | ecosystem: Host-associated > Plants > Roots > Nodule | place: USA: California...
ATTTTTGGGAGGATACAATCCATCCAAGATGTAGTTGTAGCGGGTCTCGCTCGCATATATCTCGATGTATTCTCTCCTATGCTCTTTCAACTCTTTAATAAGTGTTCTCTGCACCATAACATGACTTTCTTCCGTCAAACCCACAGATTCGGCAATAACCCTAAACCCACAATGTCCGTCACCAATAACATCCACAATTCTCTCAATGTATGGTCTCGTGAATTTTGGCATGTAATACATAGGATTTGATGGATCATAATTTCTTGAAACTGAGATAGGCGTAGGAACCGGAACCGGAAAAATGCCGATGCGAACACCTTTTCTTTTGGGTTGTGAAGATTTTTTTCGTGGTGAAGATCGACTTTCCGGATGCTGAGAATCAATAGTCTCCCACGAAGATGGGATCCTACGTGTAGTTTTTGGTGTAGTTTTGTTTTTTTTGGAAGCTCCTTTGGTTGGCACCTTCTAAGTGTCTAGCGGCAGTTAACAGCCGCTACAACGCGTGACAATACAAAAAAAATCCAGAAAAATCAATCAAATGTAATGGATTTTAACGTTGTAATACTTGTTCTTTGATGCATATTGTGTGTGGAAACGTCCTAGCAATCGATCAACAATGATTTGGAAGCAAGATTTTGACGCAAAAATTTTTGAAATTGGATTTTTTAAGTTTAGATAATGGTGAGGTAAGGTGATGAGTGAATAGGAGAGGTAGGGGTTTTCTGGTTTTGGGGGAAAAAAGTCAGCGATAGTTAACAACCGTTGACTCCCAACGGCAGTTAACTGCCGACGGATCATCCAGTGATAGTTAACTACCGTCAGAGATATTAATGTCATTTAGTCGTGTCTATAGGAATTATTCTATGTGAAAAAAGCAATTTTCATAAATAAATTCAAGTTTGAATTGGTTTGGGTTGAATCCAATGATAAACGGATCCGGATATAATGCGGGTAGGTCACCTCACCGTGCTATTAAACGCAAAATCAAAACCTAAATTCCTCTTCCTCACTTTTTCCTTCTTTCTTCCACGCTTATCGGAACCCTATTCTATTTCTTTCTATGCACTTTCCTAACACGTTAACCACAGATTTTGAATTTGTGCAATATACTTTTGACCCTTATGGTCATGGCTAGTCAAACTGAAACCCTAGAGAATCCTCCTCCTCCTCCTCCTCCTCCTATAGAGGTGGAGGGATCTATGATTAGGGATGATACTGGGAAGGACTTGGTAGTTGGGGTTTTGGATTCTGATCTGTGCATACGAGGTGTTTGTGCTAATGCTGAGCTGAATCATGATGCGGGTTTTGATGGGTCAGTTCAAGAGGATAAAGATGTGGATGTTACTATTGGAGGAGTGGAAGGGTTTCAGGGTTCTCAAGCTGTTGGGTCATTTGAAGGTAAGATTGAGAAGGAGGTGGTTGAGTTGGGTGGAAATGAAGCAACTTTGTATAAAGATGGTGTTTGTGGTAATGTTGAGGTGAATAACGATGTGGGTTTTGATGGGTTAGTTGAGCAGGGTAAAGATGTGAGTGTTGCTATTGGAGGAACTGTAGGGTTTGAGGATTCTCAAGTTGTTGGGTCATTAGATGAAGGTAAGAGTGAGAATGAGGTAGTTGAGTTGGGTGGAAATGAAGCAACTTTGAAAACATTGGATGAGCAGAAGGAGGAGGAGGTAAGTGAAACACTGGAGAAAGAAGTGAAGAGTTACGATGTTATTCGGGTTGAGTCAGATGAAGGAAAAGTTGCTATTTCTGAGAAGATTGATTCTGACAAAGAGAAGGAAATTGAAGGTGAAGAAGTTAATGATGCCGAAGAACAGGAAAAAGCATCAGATGGAAAAGTCGTGAAGCATGCCTCCACAAAGAGCTAAGGGAAAAGTCGTAAAGAAGGGAAGTTTTCTGTGAACGATCTGGTTTGGGGCAAGGTGAGAAGCCATCCATGGTGGCCAGGACAGATATTTGATCCCTCGGACGCATCTGCGCAGGCAATGAAGCATTTTAGAAAGAACTGCTATTTGGTAGCATATTATGGGGATGGAACGTACGCGTGGAATGAAGGGTCTAAGCTGAAGTCCTTTAGGTCACATTTCTCTTATATTGAAAAGCAGAAAAATTCGGAAGTGTTCCGGAGTGCTGTAGATTCTGCTTTGGATGAAGTCAAAAGACGAGTCGAATTTGGGCTGGCGTGTTCCTGCATACCTAAAGATACTTATGACAAGATTAAACTTCAGGTTGTTGAAAACTGTGGGATTCGACAAGAGCCAAGTTTGGTACATAGAGTTGATGAATCTTTAAATGCTACCTCCTTTTCACCTGAGAAGCTTATGGAATACTTGAAAGCTTTATCCATGTTTCCAACTGGAGGCTTTGATCGATTGGAGCTTACAACAGTGAAGGCTCAGCTGCTTGCATTCTACCGTTTAAAAGGTTACTCTTGCTTGCCCGAATTACAATATTGCGGAGGTTTGGAAAATGACACTGACACCTTAATTGATGACACTGATAAAAGATTGAGTGAAGTTAACGAGCACACAATTCTTACAAGTAAAAATGGTGATCAAACTGGAACCGAAGATTCAAAAGCCACAAACCAATCCCGTCGCAAGCGTAAACATAATCTGAAGGTTGGTGATACAGCAAAAAAGAAAAGCTTGTTAAAACCAGCCAATGGGACTCCAGATTCTACCCACAGTGATTATCTGAATGATGATGAGGTCATTGCTAATCTGATTTCCCCTGTCCTTTCCAAGAAACGAAAGACTATTGCTCATCATTACGCTGACGTCTCAAGGATGAAAGGCAGAAGAAAGACTATTTCCCTTGAGAAAAGTTCAAGCACCACAAAACAATCATTTAAAATTGGTGATTGTATCCGTAGGGTTGCTAGCCAACTTACTGGGTCGCCCTCTATGTTGAAATATTCTGGAGACACTTCTCTGATGGCAGATGGTAATGGAGACAATTTATCCGAAAATAAATCTGACCCCTTCTCCCCTAATTTTGAGGAGACTCAGAAGTCAAGCTTGATTTTTCCTACAGAGTTTTCATCTCTAGAAGATTTGCTATCTTTACTTCAGTGGGCAGCACAGGAACCAAAGGGAGATTATAGTTTCTTGAATGTTATAGCGAGTTTCTTCTCTGATTTCAGGAACTCAATCATTGTGGCCAATGATTCTGGGAAAGAAATCTTACCCACAAAAGTTGGCGCTAAAAGGAAGAAACCACCCATAGGTGAATCACCGGAAACATTTGACTTTGATCTGGATGACACAGGTTGCATACAGAATGGTTCTGAAGAACAACAATCACAGAGAAGCAGCAAACCAGACTATGAGCACGCCCCTTCTGAGCCAGAAAAAACTGTTCATGTTTATACACGTAGGAAACAGTATTTTGGTAGCAATCGTGCCGAGGTTCCTGAAAAACCTTCTGGTTATATAGATGAGAAATCCCCAGCTGAACTTGTTTTGAACTTTGCTGACTTGGATTCTGTTCCCTCAGAAACAAGCCTAAATAACATTTTTAAGCATTTTGGGCCTCTAAAGGAATCTGAGACAGAAATTGATAGAGGAAGCAGGCGAGCAAGAGTTGTTTTCAAGAAGTGTGCCGATGCGGAAGCTGCTTTCGGTAGTGCCAAACAGTTCAACATATTTGGACAAAGTCTTGTAGATTACCAGCTTAACTACTCACCGAGTGCATTGTTCAAAGCTTCTTCTTTTGCTACAACACAGGACCAGGAATTGCATCTTGATCTTTCCAATGGTGAACTTAATGTGGTCTAAATCATATGGTAATAACTTTTAACTTTCATGTGCATTATTTTGCGGTTGAATTCTTTGATATATGCACTTGTTATGGTTGATGTGATAGCAGTACATACTGTGCTATGCTTTTGATCTGAGGGCTGATTGCATTATTTCCTTCCTAGGTCATGAATATTCTAGTGCCAATATTGTTCTTAAGGAAGCATGTTGGTTGACCAGTGATCGTGAAGGACCATTAAAAGTAAACCTGGACAATGTTCAGAAACCCCCACAATTTTCAATCCGGCTAAGACAAAATGAAACGTGTCGAGCAACAATATGAGACTAATAAAGAAAGATTTTTGGAAGACAAGAAGGTATACTTGGACAAATTTAACTAATGATTTTTAGGTTTTAATGATACCAAATGCCAATGCATCCTCTATTAGCTCTATTTTACTTTCTTAGAGATATGTGGCATTACAAAACGAAATTTTAATCTAGGACAGGGTGGTAGTGAGAACAGTGTATAGATCTATCTTGAAGTTTGCCGCTGAAAATGTTAATAAGTAAACTATCCAATCTGTGGTAGAAAATAGGAATTTGATTTCCTATTTGTTTAGCTACTCTTAGGCCTTCTAACTATTTGTCATGTAAAGAGATGCAGATACTGAAATGTCTGTTTATAGGATTTTATTGCATGCTAATGATTGCTCCATCCTTACATCTTGTGTTTGGTCCAGATTTCTGTTACCTTTTATTTTTCTGCCATGTTTATAAAGAAACCCCCTTTTAAAATAAATATACCCTGTTTTGATGCTTCACTTAGTGGGAATAGGCTCCGGTTGTTATTGATGTTGTTGCATCCTGCTTCTATGCTTGCGGTACGGCCATTGATGTTCTCAAAACATGGATCCAAGCTCTTAAATATACAACCAGAATCATTGCAAAATCAACTGGTGTCCTTACAGCAAAGGCATTATTACCCTGATGTTTCTTGGTTGCTTTAAATTTTTGCATGTATTATTACAGGAAAATATGAAATTTTAATGAAAATTTATGAGGTCACGGTTAAAAGATATATGAAGAAGGCTGTGTGAATAAACTTGTCTCAGTGCACACGTTGGAGTTGGATCCCCCAACTCAATTTCAAGTGCCTTTCAAACCATGACTTTGTATCATCCATGTAGTGAGAAGAAGCTTGGTTGTGATTAACTAAGAACAACAAAAATAAATGTCTTGGATTTCATCGCTTAATCACTAAAAATGTTTTTGGTTGAAGTCTTGAAGAAACCATGACATCAAGCTGGTAAGAAACACATGGAGAATTTCATTATTGGTTGTAGACAGTTTTTATTGATATTTTTTTTCCAGTCTAACTTGAAAGTCACTATGTTTGTATTGTTGAAGGGGCAACAAGATTTAGGAAACTCAATCAATCCCTCATATTTTGGGAGGTTCATTCATGTTAACGCATGCAACATGTATCACTACATATTAGCGTATCATTTCATCAGTTACATGAGTCCTTAGATGATCTTCATATTTGGCCACCTCTTCCTTCTCTTTTTCATCTTTTCTTCTTCAGTCTATTTGAATGTGGTAGCCGACGTAGCTTTTTGCTGGCAAATAACTCTTATTTATTTGAGAGAACAATGTTCTATTTTCCGTAATTTTTCCCCAGATAAGGATAACATTTAAGAAGTTAAGAGTACGGGATCTTTACTGGTTTCTAGTGAATCTTTTGACTTGGATTAGAATGAGAAGTGTATCTTGGCTATCACATTAATCTCCAGACAAATGAAATGGTAGATATATGTATTTTTATTGTTGATGAGAAATATAATTATTATGAAGTAAAATAAACTACTCATTCAAGTTAGGATATTATATTCCCTCAAAAAATAGTTGGGAGATTATAATTCCTTTTTTTAAAATCTACCCTCCTTTTTAAAGCTCTGCCCTCCTCTCTAAAGGTCGCAAACATAGCCTTATACACCATCGTCACACGAGTTAGGGGTCTTTGTTCGAAGTAACAAACATTCGTGTTTGGCATTAATAAGTTTCCAAACACTTTGGGAACTTTCTCTTAAAAACTGATTACAAAGGAAGAATAACCACTTATAACTACTTTGTTGAGCATCTTGAGAATAGAGCGTCATGATGGTTTGCAGTCTCTACAAAGCAATGTTTTTAAAACCGGACCGGGAATTGAACCGGTGAAACCTTTGGTTCAAGGTTCAACCGATCAGCTGTTATTGAACCGGATAATTAATTAATTAATTAAAAAAATATGTAATTAGTAACAAACCCCTAGAAAATGTAATTAGTGCAAAAAAAGTTTTATAAAAAAGTATGAATCCGCATTTATTTTAAGGGAAAAAAGTATCAATAAAGATGATTCATGATTTTCTTTTGCTAAAAAAAATGTTTCATGATTTTTCGTGTTTTGATTTTTATAAACTAGTAAGTAATATTTTTATAACTAAGTACCTAATTACATGTGCTTCTGTTGGTAAAGAACAACATGTGCTACTGGGCCAAAATAATAAGCCCCATTTCCCAATTCCAAAACCCTAATTAGAACTATATAAAGTACAACAACATGTTGTAGCCGCCGCACCCTAGTCACTTGTTTCCATTTCTCAGTTTTCTTGTACAGTTCTTCTTTCTATGCATAAAAAAACAAAAAGAGCAACATACACACACAAATTAATCCAATGTTCTTAATTTTAATACTAGGTTAGATGGGAAATGTTCTGTTATTCAAATTATGTTTTCTATAGGTGCCAATTTCTTTGCGTTTTTTAACAAGGATGGATCTATTTTTTCTTCTTGTTCATAGTTTTTATCTTTTTGAGGATTCTTCTAAAAAAATTGGAAAAAAGCGTTAACCTGAACCGGACGGTCAGGCGAAAACCGGAGCGGTTCACCGATTCTACTGGTTTCCACCGGTTTTTTTGGATTTTTGTCCGGTTTTGCAGCTTTACGGGTTTGTATGACTGTCCGAACCGGAGCTTGGTCCGACTCACGGTTGAACCGGCCGTCCGGTTTTAACAACATTGCTACAAAGTTCAACTTTTCCGGCCAACTCCAGACTCCTTCGTAGATATCATTCTAGAGAAATATTTGGGTGTTCACAACCTTAAATAAAAAAATATCTCAAGCAATTATTGTGTGGAAAAAAAGTGTTTTACAAAGTTATCTCACATTGATGATACATAAAAAATACATTAAAAGAATTGAAAGAAGAGATAATAATAAATAGGAAAAGGTATGAAAAAATAAACATCAATGTTTCATTTGGTATTGTCAAGTAACTTTTAATTCAGGACAATTTTTTTTTCTTTCCAAAGCGACAGAAATGTTCATAAAAAAACAAACCACTTGAATACTTCATTGAGTATCTTATATTCCATAACTCCCAATTCTCTACCGGGCACAGTTAAAATCCACATGGTGTTTGATGTGGGCACATTCATTACCTCTAATCAAAATCCTCGGAAGAATTTTGGTCTTGTCTGCATCAAACATTGCATGACATCTAACACAGCAAACAGGCACATTCATTCCCACCATTATGGACATCACCAAACACTAGTAGGGGCGAACGAGACCGATAGACTCATATGTCTAAAATTGTTTTAAGAGGAGTGTTATTTGAACAACCAATTTGATGACAATTTATTTGACAACCATAATTTAGAAAGAAAAAGTAGTATTGACACGGAAACCATAGCAATAGAGAGATAAAGTAGAAAATAATGTGAGTATGAGAGAGAAAGTTGTCACAAAAATTGTCACCAAATAGATGTTCAAATATCATTTCTCTTGTTTTAATGTTTATCTTTCCATCCTTGGATGACTGCTGGATTGTATTGAATACATTTGATTTTAGTTTATTGGTTCACTTTTCTGCCCGTGGACTTGCTTTCAGAAAACTTAGTGTGCCATCATTTTCAATTTCAAAATTTCACTATATTGTAAAAATTGAATATAAACCGATCAGAACTATGGTTTTCAGTTATTAAGTATGATTTGAATGCATTACTTTAATTATTTAAATTTTCTATTGAACCATTTATAAGTAAGTCTTAATGATGATTTCACTTAACTGAAGCTACCAATCCTTCCAAGAACATTTGTCCTTTGACAAGTCAACTTCTAAGAAATCCATCAAAGAGAGAAACAAACTATTTGTCCTAAATTAAATGAAATAATAAACGCAGTTTGTAATGACATACTAATACTAACATCTAAATAGAGTTCTCAAAACAGGCACTTCTCACCATGACAAGTTGCATGGTGAATCACATACATACAGAACACATATTATCTTCCCTTTGGTGGGCAAGGCAGCTAAATTTAATAATTGTATTCAAAATCTACCTGAATACCATAACAAAATTTTGACACCCATGTTTTCTACACACGAGCGCCTAAATTTAAAATCACCAATCCATTGTTTGAGTTCATCTTTTTTGAGGAGAAGCTTCTTTCTCTTTTTGGTAGGAAAATGGTAGAAGAGGTGCAACACAATGAAAATGGTAGGTGAGGAGAAGCATCTATCTATTCATGATTTTGCATTGAAGGCATAACCAGATGTTGTGGATGCACCTGCAAATCAGCAACAAATTAAAAGATGTTACAAGTCCTAATAAATATGTTCGTAGTGGAGAGTTGTAAACGAAGATATATTTCATTCATCACTTGAATAAAGATTTGAATTCTTATACCAAATCACTACTCTTAATTCTTATTAATGTAGGTATTGTGATCTTCAAAGAATGAGTACTCTGACGATATAACATGGTTTTGGATTCTTAGAACTCACGCAGTCATCGATCTGGATTGTCATGTCAAAATCAGACATATCAAGTTCCGACGTTGTATTTTGGACTCAATCAAACAAGCTCGAATGTGGGACATTCAATCTTGACCCGACATCCAGATTGGGTGACTACGACGAATGTCTGATTCCCTCACTACATGGAATCCAGATTTGATAAAAGAATATTATCAAGCATGTGATACCTTACCCCCCTCAAAATGACGCAAAGCTCTATGCCGGTCATAAATAACCACAGTAAGGATTTTCCGAGCAATTGTTGAATTACAATGAGGTCCAACAATGGAGAGGATAAAAAAGAACAGAAGCAATTTTCAGTCTCAACCGTAGAGTTAGCCAGATAGAGAACAACCAAACACATCGGCCGGAGTGTTACTCAATCGAATACAACAGTTCATGATACAAGTAGAGCAGGACAAAGGCAAATACAACCTATATAATACCACTGAACAGCAAAATTACAGAAACAATAGTAGTATCAGATTTGTGGTACTAAGTGTGACAAACAAGGTAGCAACTAATGGAAAACATTGACAAAGATCAAAGAGAGAAAAATGGTGCAGATGAAAATCAGAAGAGCACCGGGCAGAAATAATGACAGGATCATAGAGAAAGACAACAACCTATCACTAAATTCCACTCAGTATTTTATCTCAAGCAACTTGGTAAGCTAGATTGTTTTTGGGGCATGCATCTCCCAGTGACTCCTTATTATCAACCTAAGGTCATATGTCATGGCATGTCTAGCCTCGTGATTGGTGGCTTCAAACAAACAAAATTCAGTATGGATTATATTTCAGACCCATCTCTAAACATATCAGTTCTGGGTGAATTCCAATATGGTACTATCTTTTGGGTCTGGTCTAGGGATCTGTGTGTATCCTGCTGGATGCTCTGGGCAATATGGTACTATCTTCAGGCCTAAAGGTTATTAACACACCCAATAGAAGATGCCACAAAAAACAATTGTCAGTTGATTGTTCTGTTATGCAGCTGTTAGATTCGGTTAGATTGAAAGAGAATAATAGCTAGCTAAAGTTGGCAGTGTAAGATGTAAGTAATCAATAATGTTCTGATAAAGGTAGAGATTCAAAGAAAGTGAGAGAAAGAGTGAGAAGATTAGGGAAAACAGGGAGATAGAAATCGGAGACAAATCTGAATAAATATTATGTTTCATGCAAGTTGTTTCTAAACCAAGAGCAATCGCAATATATATGGTGGGGATCAACTAACTCCAAGAGTAACTCTTGGCATGTTTAGTCTTCATAATAATTCAATCTAGGCATTGAATTTCAACATAGACAAGGAAAATGAGAGCTTGCCGATACTCAAAACAGTATGGATCAATAGGTGTTCAACCCATTAGACCTGAATACCAGATTTTGATATAGCAAACATTGGGTGAATGTTATGGAGCAGAATAGGGACTGGAGATGAGTTTGGAGTATGAGATGAGAGGCCAAAAAAGAGATCTTGAGGTCACGATAAAAAAAAGTTCCTTGGACAGTTAGACTTAGAGATAAAAACCCTACAAGCAGGACAGGACAGTGTAACTTATATGGGAAGATGAGTACCCAAGAAATACACATCTTTGTGATAGGTATGCCTACGTTGGGCACAATCAAATATCCCAGGAGACTACCCTTGGGAACTATTTTAGCAATATGTATACCAACATTAAGAGAGGTTGTAGGTAACCTGTTAATGAGGTACACAGAAGTCAAAAAGACATGATCTCAAAACTGAAGGTTAACATTTTGAAAAAAATGAGCAACCGAGGTAAGGAAAAGTTCAACATCTCATGTTTTAGTTCCAGATTTCCATTTGGCTGATTGATATGTAAGCAGATAATTACGTGAATAATCCTGGCCAATCAGATAAGAGTTCAGTGAATGAGTTTAATTCCTGTCCCCAATCTATTTCGACTGAGTCAATGAATTGGTTGAGCTTACCATAGACTTAAATTGGCAACATATATTGTTTCATATTTTTATCTTTTAATAAGAATATTTCATAACTTCATGTCTTCAATCTCCATAAATGAGCATGAACTTGTTCACTAAAAAACATTGAGCAAGCATCTATTCAAGAGAGACAGAGAGATTGTTACCTGGGAATCAATATAGCTCAAAGAACCCTGATGAACAAACTGCAATATGTATAAACAAACATCAAGAGAAAGTACATATTAGCCAATAAACTGAACCTTGTTTTGACCAACAAGTCATCAGAATAAAAACACAAATCCAAAAAAGTTGTGCAATCACACCTGAGCATTTTGACCTGGAGGACCGCCAACTTGATCTCGTCTACCAGATCCATCACCGCTTCTAACAGATCCTTTACTATCG
>Ga0099826_10003266_pt1 | contig 10943 bp, 5 predicted proteins | sample Mtrugardesep15_FD_76830 | JGI IMG/M metagenome (GOLD analysis project Ga0099826, IMG submission 76830) | Root nodule microbial communities of legume samples collected from California, USA - M. trunc garden sep15 | ecosystem: Host-associated > Plants > Roots > Nodule | place: USA: California...
AATTGAAGTGCATGCCTAACAATGCACATGCCACCTACCCTTGACTGACCAAATATAGAAGTACATGCACGTCACACAATGAGCACGCCATCGAAAAGTCAAAACCTTAACCTTTGTTTTCAGTCAGTCCTACATATGAATTTTTATGCTTTCCATTGCTTTTTCTTGGTCAAACTCCTTATTGCAAAAGATAATCCATACAAATGATCAATATGCAAACACCATTTGATGTATGAATTCGAGTATGAATGATTAATCTCACATCGATTATAGTTGAGCAATATATTGAATATCTAAACAACAATGTTATTTGTCGCGAATATAACGTCCCGAGGCTTTCACGAATTAGGCATGTCTTTAGATTTTCATTTGGCGGAATAAACGGATGGTGGGATTGAGAAAACTGATTTTGCTACAATTTCTCATAGGCATACATAAACTGGTCGCGATTAATTCGCTAGAAATTTTCGCTTTAACTAACATTCTCCATATCTAAAATATGTGATACATATAATTAATTTTCGCTTTATTTGGGTTGACATGTGATATTTCATCCTTTCTTAGTACAGAGTAAAAAATTGAACATTTATGACATGAAAATGAGTTTCCTTATCGTTTCTAATATATAGCATGTTGTATTTTATCCCAACGTCAACTTTTTATAGTTTTTTTTTTTTTATGGAATTTTTTTCTAGTTGTGACGTGCTGATTTTCCTCAAAATTTTACAATTGTGCAATATAATCATTTTTTTAGAAATGTTGCTTTTGAGTAGTTCAAATCCTATGTTTGTTTGTATTGGGGGGCGAAGCTATGTTGTTTGAATGGGGTAGCTTTGCTTACCCCAAATTATTATTTTTATTTGAATAGGTTAGTATATTTAGTAAATAGCTACTTCAATAATATAAATTTTACTATCACGAATGAGTCTATTTGTTGAAATTTCGTACAAATAAAATTATTAATAAGATATTCATCTGTTTTATAGATATATTTTATCTTATTTTGACTTTTTTTTTATCTTAAACAACTATGAACAGAGCTTTAATAAACGTAAAAATTATCAAGACAATATTCAATATATATTTATCTGATTTCTGTATATTTGGTCCCTTCATATATAATGATGGCTAGCTTCTCTGCTGTTTGGATTTGCATCCTTTAGAGTCTATATATAAATATGTGATATAAACTTGTATACAAGTTAGTACAAGAGAAACTCTATAAAGAAAATCAATACAAGAGAACTTCTTCGTGATCATAAAATAAATGAGAGGGTTTCTTCTGCACATGAGATGAGATTGGGTTAAAAAAATGCATTTTTTGTCTAGATCTTGTCCACGTGATTGGCTTTTCGAACATTTGACTTCTTAAAATATTATTTTTAAAGATATATTTAAGATTTGAAAGGCATATGTTGTGAAAATCGATTTTAATGTATCTTGACTGATTTGTTCAAACCTGGTCATTAAAGAACAAATAAAAAAAGACTTTTTCTATCCACACTCCATATATTTTTTATTACACCCAGTTTTATTTAATAGTTTTTTATAATACTAAAATTGTCATTTTATATAAATTTTCTTAAAACCTTGATTTTATTCATTGTCATTGAGTTTCACCCTCTTTCACCCACAAACGATCATGTAAATTCAGTTTAAGTAGGTTCATGTCAACTTAGTCTACATGAACCTACTTAAACTGAATTTAAATTAACCTCAATGTAAATTGAAACCGTCTTGCAGTGCAGTTGAACAAGAAGAAGAAAAAAATGAAACTAGCATTATTGAAAAAGAAGAAGAAATTCACTTACTTATAAAGAAGTTTTATACATAGATTCATGGCCGTATTTATGAAATAGGAAGTTCGACTCTCTTTTTAAAATAGACCCCCAATAAAATAAGAACGCAATTTTTTTATGAAGTTGAGCTTGATTAAAAAATCATAATCAGAAGAATTTCTAAACATGAAACGAAACAAAGAAAAAATTAAGTGAAAGAGAGGTGAAATTCACCAATCTGAGTCGTTTGGATTTGTCACTCCTACGTTGTGAGAAAGGAAAAACGAATGATTTATGCGAAAAAAGAAATGATTGTTGTGATTATTTTAATGAAATAGCTTTCTAAATTGACTGATTAAGTAATTATATAAATTAGAGGTGGTTTGTTGGCATCATATTTATGTCCAGAAAGGAGAGCTAGAGTCTAGAAAAAACTCAAACGTGTACCAAAAAAAAAAATAACATACATTTTTTCTATTAAAATGGGGTGTGGATATTAGACTTAATTTTTTTTAGGCCCATAGATTTTTTAGGCCCGACTTGGTCGAGCTGCTTGCGCACCCCCAAGGTCGGGCCTGCATAGATTCAATGTTTATCGTTATTTTGCTAAGTTGTTTAATGAGTTTTTTTAAGAAGGTAAAATAAATTAGATTTATAACAACTTAGTCTCTCAAACATAAGAGATGTTAGTCCACATGAACTTAACTCAGTTAGTTAGTAGAGACAATGTATAATATATTTGCAAGGTCTGAGATTTAACCCCGGTCACCCAAAAAAAAAAAAACTTAAGAGATGCTAGAGAAGAACTAAGGATAAAGTATAAGTTACATCAAGAAACCAATAAGAGATTTAGTGTTTGAACCACAAAGTAGGCACGCTAAACACAGAGCACAAACTGTAAGTAAATGAAACTAAATAGGAGCTCCAAGACATAATAGGAGATTATGCCATCATATGTAATAATTAAAAGTAAAATTATGATGATTTGCCTTCAACCATAAAAAAGAATGTAGCTTAATTTTATCTATAAACTGATTAATAAAATCTCCCTTATATATAAGACTGTAACATTCTTTTCATGTTAAATAATCCAAACGAAAGAAAGTCATGTCAAGTAAAAAGCATGACAAGTGTTTTGTAAAACAAAGTCTCACGTATATTTGATAGTAAATATGTTTTGTACCTTTATGCTCCTAAAATGGTGAGAAAGATATCATTTTCATGAAGATTGTTTTCAATACCATCTCCAACAAATTTACAGTACCATCTACTACAAATTTACTTGGATAAAACATTCAGATGGTAAGATGGAATATCAAGACAAATGCTTCATTTTCATTTTTACTCCCTCAAATATCATAATTGTTCAACTTTGGCTTTCCTCTTGTCAGTTACTTCTAATATTTTCTCTCTTTTACAAATTACAATGGAGAGTTTCCCTGATTTTCAAGGACCTACCTTGTCTTATTATTGTCCCTAAAAAAATGAAAATAATATTGGACCCTACCCTCTGCAAATGTAATGAACCGTGTACTATTTTATTTCAAATAAATTACTATAATAACATAATTTTATATTGCATCCAGTTGCATTTTTTTGTTTTGTCGATGCATTATTTTCTTGGTACCATTACTTTATGCTATAAACAAACGTTTGTGTGCCCTTTATCAATTGATTATTATTTGTTATGCATCCACAACAAAAAATTTTCCTAATTGTGCCTTGCTGATATCACTCAAAGTATAACAATTGTGCAATTTAGTCGTTTACTTTTCCCTTGTGTGCTTCACGACATGTCATAAGGAAGTAAAATTTCATGTTCAATATAGAGTAGTTGTTAGCATCATCCTTCTTTTAACATTATTCCTAACACTTATCTTATCAATATGAGATTACATTCTAAAAATGGAACCACATAAAGTAGTGAGATTTACATTGATTTCATCTAATAAAAAAGTGATTATTAAATAAAGTGTTGACAAGAGAGGTTGATACTATTCATGTTCTTAAAGAAATTATATATGTATTTAACGATGTGTTATCACATACTCCATTAAATAATATGTGCTAATATGTTTAAGATACTTAATAGTTTAGTGGCTAGAATTCACTTTTTTATACGAATAAGTACGGTGTCTAAGCTTCGAACTTCGACTCCTGTATGTAATAATGTATTGTTCATACGAACTGAATACTGTTCATCGAAACAGTAGAAAAAATTACTTTTTGATTGTGCATATAAATTAAACCAAAAAAGAATTCATCCATTTGAATATTAAAAAGGACACTTTTATGTGTCAAAAATGACAAAATGTGTCACATTTTACTCCTCTGCCCACACGTTCTTATATGTCCCCATATCCTCAGTCATTGTCTATAAAAATAAGGGTCTCATCCCATTTCTTTGAAATCTGCCTTCTTTCAAGTTATCTTGTGACTTGACTCTAGTTTCTTTGGGAAACACACAAAGATGACTCTACCTTCTTCCAATGGCAAGACCAATTTCTCTCTAGAGATTCCCACCATCAAGTTCACCAAACTCTTCATCAATGGAGAATTTGTTGATTCCCTTTCAGGTTCTTCACTAATTTTACATCTTTCCTTTTCTCTTCTCACTCCTTTTCTTCTTTAATTCCCCTTTATTTCAAGTTTTTCTTCTTTCTATAGATTGAGTTTCATTGTTTCTCAACACACTTGAGTTGATCTGGTGGTATTAATTTGAGACCTGAAATGTGTTCTTTTTCAAAGTCTCAGGTTCGATTATTCTAGTACCAATTTAGACAGGATAATTTAGCTTCTTAAACAAATTAAAATCATTGTTTCTCAAGCTTATCATACCTTTTAGATTTTAGTATTAGTTTTAAGTTTTTTCCCTTTGTTGTCACATGAAAGTTGAATGATAGTTCACGGCACACAATTTTACACGTATGTATAGATGAATGAAATATGAAAGTTATGTTGCATATGATTGTTAGTTAAGGGCTGGCCACAACCGTAATTCACTCATTCTTAAATCGTGCTAGTACATGAGGCCTACAATACAACTAATGCATGTTAAATGGAGTAAAAAAATGTTTGATGTTGACCCTTTTCATACATTTAGATACCTAGTTAATCACATGCAAAGATATGATTGATATAGTTTAACAGATGATTAATTCAATTCAGAACTAAAATTTTGTGATTGATATGATTAATACAGTTTAACAATGATTAATTTAATTCATAACTAAAATTGTGATTAATTTAAGGGTCCTGTTAAACGGTGTCTTCGAGGCACTGGTTAAACATATCATAAAAGGGGAATTAATCATGTATCGTGCGGGTGTATTAAAAGTATTCGTATATACATATCACAAATGTGATCAATCGTGTTTTCCTTTATTTTAATTTTTTTTTATAAATTATATTACATTTTACTGAGTTATTTGAATATCAAAATAAAAATACAGGATGTGACATTTTATAGATTTATGTCAAAGTCTCTCTCTCTTTTAGAATTATTTTCTACAACTTACACATATTGAAACATACAAAGAAAATCCGAAGATATCATTTTTATTTTTTTATTTTAGGGGAGAAGATATCATATTTGCTGTCAAAGAATCATTTCCATGCCTTTTACTAATACTGTATAGTTCCGTTTGAAATGTGAAATGTATAATAATAGACAAAGAATAAGACAAAAAAAAAGGGAACACGCATAACCGTTTCATTTTTATGCCTTTTAATCGAATACAGAATTGAATTTGATTAATTTATTATTTGATAGTAACATTTTGTTTTTAGGTGAAATTTTAAGATATTTAATAATTTTAATGTTATTGTTTTTTTATTTAGTATATACATCATATAAATCGGTGTGTTTTAACTTATACATTTTTTTAACCCTCCAATCTCTATGGTAAAGGTGTTTTAATAATTTAATTTTTGGTCTAACCAAAAATTGTTTAACAAAGGAATCAAATTGAAATTCTCTTAAACAATTACTATATTGAAATAGTATATTAAACACTTAAACTAAACTCATTTATTTGGTTTTATCTTATAATAGGTTGACATTGCATAAATATGTCATTATCTATATGTAAAAATGAAAAATCTGCATGAATTGATACAATCTATTTTTTAACACTGTAATTAGTTCAAAGTGTTGTAATTCAAACCATATTTAATCGGTACTCGTGAGTTTAGTTCAGTTGGTATAGACAGTGCATAATATATGTACGATTCGGGTTTAAACCCGACCAAATAACCATATTTAATCGGATCTAGTATTATGTTGGAAAGGAATTCAAACAAAGTAGAATTGCATAGAGCAAATAGTCAACTAAAATTAGTTAAAAAATAGTTTTCTGATTCAAAGATGTCAGAGATATTTCAACTGATGAAATACACAATCAGAGACTAAACATCCCCAAGAGAAACATATTTTGTATTTTAAAAAGCTTGTTAAAAATACTAGTAAAACCTTTTTGGTGCTTGTGTTTTTTGTTTTCTTCTATCTAATATTTAAGATTGGAAAAACAGGAAGAGAGTTTGAGACAATAGATCCAAGAACTGGGGAGGTGATAGCAAAAATTGCAGAGGGAACAAAAGAAGACATCGATATTGCTGTAAAAGCGGCACGTGTCGCTTTCGATGATGGTCCATGGCCTCGGATGCCCGGTTTTGTATGTTATCTTTCTCTCCCACTTTTTTAATCTCATTTAATTTAATTAAATTTCCATTTTTCTACTCTTTTTTGGCTGAACCTTATTTTTAGTTTATGCAACAGTCTAGTTTGACTTCTTGTAATAAAGTATTCTTCTATAATCACAAATATAAATGAATAGTGTTCAAGCACAGAGAGAGATTTATATTTAAAATATTAATAAAATTTTTATCAATTTCCTTTATTATTAAAAAAAATCTAATTTAACTTCTTCAAAAAAAAACTTTTTATATGTATGTTCAAACATTATTCTTTTATGTTTGTGACATAGAAGAATATTTTCTCATAATAAATCGTTCATTAAATTTTGATAAAGAAAAAAGGTGATACTAACATGTTTCAAAAAAGGTGATATTAACATTAATCATAATAGCACATGTTAAGATCCACCAATAATAAATATTTATCAAACTGTGTTGGTGCTTTTTGATGGACTTAAACAAAATAAATACTTTTATTCCTCAACATTGATTTCATTCTTCTATTTTTTAGATTTGGACATCATCTCTTCCTCCTAAATTTTATTAACAAAATATTGATTAAAAAAATCATTCAATAAATTATAACTACTTTCCCCTAAAATAATTAAAACCACTAAATATAATTCAATTAATAGAAACATTACAATATACATAAGTCAAAGTTTAAACCTCAAATTTCCGATTCAGCTTAACTGGTGAATATATAAACCTTGAACTATTTAACCAAAAATAATATTATAACTACTGTTGTTAGACATTTCTTCCGGCAGCCCCCTTGTGCCTTGTTTGGCACGATATACACACATTATCTCTTTGGTTGGCACAAATAGTTTGGATTTATTATAAATAGAATCCATTGACCAAATGACAAGAATATATAGTATTTGATTTTTTCCAAGGGACGTGTTTGATATTTTTATACAGTAGAAAAATGTGTAGTGAACCTATTAAAGTAGACAGTAATATCTACTATTTGAAATTTTTTATTAAAAAATAATAATTTATCATTCTCATCATAGAATTCATTGCTAACCTCTTGATTAAAAAGAATGTATTGTAACTTGTAAGTTGATTATTAATTTGATAGCTTTTGTGTCTATATAAGCTTAATTTAATCGGTAGAGACATTATATAATATATCGAATGAAAACCGAAAATTGTATAATGACGCAGTATGGTTATAAAAAACGATTAATGAACTGCTACATGTTTGATTATTCATTAAGTATGTCACTTGATATTGCAATTGAATTATTTGTGATTTTAAATTTTTATTTCCAAACAACTAAATCTCATTGATGCAAGCAACAATTGTTTTGCAGACTTATTATCACTCAGAAATGGACTTTTCCAAATATAATACGTACACAGCACATTCTCATGTTCAATCTGGTCAAAATAGTGATAACATAAAATATTAACTCACAAATTAATTAAGGTTGACTACGTAAATATTAATCCAAAAATTAAACTTACAAAACAAAATCTTATTTCTGTCCAAAATAAATAATCTTATTTTGATCAGTTCCAAGTTCCATCAAATTAGTTAATCGAATATATGATGAATGGTCCCAATCGCCCTTAAAAGTGGGGATCACCTCCTATTTATTATTCTTAATAACCTACCTTCTACCCTAGAAATTGAAAGTAAACTAGAAACTGATATTATAATAATAGGACCCTCCATTCTTAGTTAAATAAAAGGTTTTAACTTTAGTCTATAATTAGTGTAAACTTTTTCTACACAAGCATAGTTTAGTCATATTAAATTTCATATAAATATTTTAGAGATATTAAAAACTCCCATGAAAATTGAATGCCACTACCAATAACTACTCACTTTTTATTTATTTATTTGTATTATTTTAATTTTATATTTTTACACTAAGTAAATTTTATAAAGAGTTAGGAATATCAAGAACCTGCCAAACATATTTATAGGAATAATATTTTGGATTATAAGATTCTTAAAAATAGTATTCCTCCCAAGTATACAATTCTATAACTTAAAACAAACACCCTCTATACGTCTATGCAATGAATATTAGAAGTTTATGATATTATTCATCTCACAATTTCGAGGATGATCTAATTTGTGCCAATTCGACAAAAAACAAGGAAAATAAATATTAGTGCACAAAACTTATTTCATATATTTTTTTGTCTATGTGGAATCAAATTAACCATGTCATTATATCAACCGTAAAGATTTGTAAGACCTTGAACTTCTCCTTGAAGGTGGAGATGTTGATCAAGATCAAAATTTTAAACAATTGTCAAGCATCGAAAACCATAAACCGTACTTGATACTTTCTGATTGTAGTACATTCATTCAAAATATATAAGTTCCAATTATGTTCTTGACATGAAGATGTATTAATGGTACAAAAATATTTTTACAAACTTTCTTAGAGCCTTTAAACTTTTCACGACCTGGTGAGCCCATAGGATTCAACCTTTTCATGATTAAAAGTGTTCAAAAAACTCTTTAATATTTTTGAAGTATTGTTTAAAGATTTAATTGATATTTTTCATTTTTTAAAAATTAAATAGTCTCTACTTTTTTTTTTTCAAAGACTAATATAATCATAAAACCTTTCCAAGTTGCATGCATAATGCATGGTACAACTACAACTGTTATAAGACAAAACAAAGGACTTTGATAAGATATATCGATGTGTTTCTGACATGTCATGTACCTTGACTTCAAAACCCGTGACTATTTCATTTTGAAAAATTCTAATACGATTATATTTTAATAATAAAGGGAAAATTGATAATAAAAAAAAATTAAATATTTTGAGGACAAACTTTTTATACGAGTGTGTTCAAGCAGTATATATTTAGTATTGTGACTAAGGAAGAATACCTCTTTAATTTTGGTGTATAAATAGTCCAACAATCCTTCTAGACCTAGGCTGTTACTTATAATGGAACGGGCCTACACCAAATAAATATTTTTCTTTAACTTGCATATCATTGTCCCTGGGTCCAAAATATTGAATGATATTTAGGGTCCTAAATATTTTATGTTTCTTTTTTTATTGGTTGAAATGGAGCAACGTTTAGAACACTCACACCAACCAACTTGTTGTTCTAGAGTTGGTATATTGAATGATGTTTAAGTGTTGATGTTTAACTCTTGACCATACAAAAATGATGGAGTTAAATGCAAAATACAAAATATAGTTAAGAAATGTAGTACTATTTATATACGTGATGAAATGTGCTAAGTTATATGTGATGAAATGTTGTTGGAAAAAATTTATATAGCATCTTTTGAAAAACCAATAACCAATCCAATATGAATCAAAATTAATTAAATTAAATTAAGTTAAAAACATCAAACTGATTGGAGGGTCAGGAAACAAAATCAAAGCAATTGAATTAGATGATTTTTCTTTAATATTGGTCCCCTTAATTTATTTTTACTTAATAATAGAAAGCAAAACATTTTGTCCCCATTAAGCTCATTTGGTAAGGGATAATGCATAATTTGTGCAGGGACCGATGTTCGAACCCTGGACATCTCACTTATTCATCTTAAAAAGATGAATTTCTCTAGTCACTAGGCTACTTGACCAAAAAAACAAAAACAAAACATTTCCTTCAAAAAAATAGAAAGCAAAACATACCATGGCAATTTTAAAAATAAAAATAAAAATGACATGATTAAAAAAAGTTACAACCTTATTTCGATGGACCTATTTGAATTCATCTACGGACATAAACACTTGTGAGATTGTTTACGGGAACATATGAAAATCACTTATGGCATGTACGTAAGCTATTTTTCAGCTCATTTCGATAATCTATTCATGATAGTTTATGAAAACAGATAATAGCCTATATGAAAACATGTTGACTTTATTTTACCTATGTTGTAGAAATAGCTTATACATAAGCATTTATATGATCATCGTTTATGCCATAAACACTTAATTAAGTTGTTTATCGAAACATGGCCTATATACTTTGGTTCAATTTATATTTTGCAGCATATATTAAACTTGACATATGTTTTGTTAATTAATCAGGTAAGAGCAAAAATCATGCTGAAATGGGCAGACTTAATTGATCAAAACATAGAAGAAATAGCAGCATTAGATACAATAGATGCTGGAAAACTATATAGTTTCTGCAAAGCTGTTGACATTCCTAATGTAGCAAATACAATTCGTTACTATGCCGGTGCTGCTGATAAAATTCATGGCGATGTTTTAAAATCTGCTCGGGAGATGCACGCATATACTTTGATGGAACCAATCGGTGTCGTTGGACACATTATTCCTTGGAATTTTCCTAGTACCATGTTTGCTGCTAAGGTTGCTCCTGCTTTGGCTGCTGGTTGTACTATGATTCTTAAGCCTGCTGAACAAACACCTCTCTCTGCTTTGTTTTATGCTCATCTTGCTAAAGAGGTAAGGTTAAAGAAAATTGGTTCATTTAGTTTTCAAGCTTAGTTCCTTA
>Ga0099826_10003268_pt1 | contig 10935 bp, 4 predicted proteins | sample Mtrugardesep15_FD_76830 | JGI IMG/M metagenome (GOLD analysis project Ga0099826, IMG submission 76830) | Root nodule microbial communities of legume samples collected from California, USA - M. trunc garden sep15 | ecosystem: Host-associated > Plants > Roots > Nodule | place: USA: California...
AAAAAAAAAAAAATGGTGTATATGTTCTTATCAGTATAATCAAGTACAGTTTTTCATGTTTTAGCATCCCCCGCCAAGTTCTGACACATGGATTTATTAGCAGGAGCTACAACATTGTTTCGAGAAATCAAATTCTTATAGAGTATAATGAACGGTGTAGTTTTATTTGAGCTCTTGTTGGTTGACATAATTGATTTGTGTATGTGTGTAGATATATTTGTAACATACAAACTCTGTATCTTTGCTGAAAATTAGCTCAACAGTTTGATGTAAAGTTGTATTTGAGACATTTATATGTATTGTTATTTTACATGTAACTGTAATTATTTTAGTTAAAATTAAACCTTAGCATTATGTAATTGAAATCAATTTTGTTGATAGATGAGTTAGTCAGGGACATTTTATCAATCACATGGGGGCACCAAATAAAAGTAAGTTACTAAGAGTCATTTCATCAAACATTAGGTGGACTTAGGTGAACCCAAAATAACGAGTTAATCAAAGGACATTTTGTCAATCAAATAAGGAGCAACCAAAAAAAGCAAGTTACAAAGAGTCATTTCTTCAAACAATACGTGGGCTTAAATGAGCCCAAAACAGTTTGTCACTCAAGGATACTTCTTCTAACATTGCATTCAAACAGAGACATTTTTTCAAACATTACCTAACCATAGTTGAACCCAAAAGATGATTTCATGTATGGTGGTTCATAATCTTAGGTAATTGAAAACAGAAAAATTTACCTTTTAGTTTTTCCCAAATGGAAGATGAGATGAACTCTGCTGCTCTTGTTCCATTAAACCCATCAAAAATCCCAACGAATAGAAAGTTGTCACCAACCTCAACATGACTGTAATCCTGCATTGCAGTGTTGGCTTGATAAGCAGCAACTGAGAATTCCCCGGATCGGTACCTCTCAAGCTCATTGAACCATGCCGTTCCATTGCTTTCAAACTCATCCAATTTCATGCAATTCCAAGGCAACATTTTGCCACAAGTTACGATCTAGAATGAACCAAAAAGAGCTTGAAAGGTTGAACAAAAACCTCTAATTATTTACATCACCAAACTGAGTGCAAAAAGTTGAGTGTTTACGAAATGGAATGAAGAAACCTTATTAAAAATGTATGGGTTAATTTTTTTCTAACACGCGGTAGTTCGAATCTTAAGTTTAGTGTCTGAATGTAAATGTGTTATAAACGTGGAATTAAGACCGTATCAAAAATTCCCGGGTTGATTTATTTTACTAATCCATTGCAGTTAAAATCTTTTACGCGGTAGGCACCCCAAAGTATTATCACTGAAACTAATATTTGCATCTGATTTATTTTTTCATTAAAGGTTAGACTATTTATTTGGACAACTTAAAGAATTCAAGAATCAAAATGAGTTAATTTCTCGGGAGAGATGTAGTGTGTTTATTTCAGTTTTAAAAAAAACAAAATTAGATTTTGTGAAAAGTTAATCCTAATCATTTTTTATTTTAGAATCAAAAACGATTTTTAAAAAAAATCTTACACAAACACTTGTAAAAAATGTAGATTTTTCTTAAAAAATCTGAAACAAACAAACCCGGAATGACATCTCTTTGAACTCCGGAGTGTTAAAAGTGAGGACGAAAACAATTTGTGGGTTAATTTTTAAACATCTAAGTTATTTAAATAACTTACGAGCTTTGCTCAGTCATACGTGAGGGAACTAACATTTATTTCATTTTGTGAGATCGAGAATGTGATTCTCATTCATTATTGATACATCATGGCCCTTACATAACCTTATTACACAGTCAAGTGATAGTTTCCACCTTTTCAAAAAAAGAAGTGATAGTTTCCACACTTGCTTACACTACAAGTAACCTCCTTATTAGGACTACCCATGACAAATAATGCTTAAAACACCTATTTAATACACTCTTTCTAACATTCACTATATTATTAGATGAAATACAAATGGCCCCCACCACTTTATGTGGGATCCGTATCAAAAGTTGTGGGACTTATGTGTATGACAAATAATGCTAAAAACACCCATTTAATGAGACTTGTTAGCATTACTCCTTACAAGACTAAGTCTTAACAAAATCCTCCTTTAAACTGAACACTCCTATAGCCGATCAGTTTACACAATCAAAAGCAAATTAATATAAGCTTGACAAATCAAAAATGCCAAGCCTTTCTCTCAGATAGCAAAAAGACTCAAGCTTCAAGGGCTTAGTCATTATATCTGACAATTGTTCTTGAGAGCTGCAATGAGACAATTCAGTCACTTCATCTTTTATGAGGTTTCTAAGAAAGTGATACCTAACATTAATATGTTTGCATCTTCCATGCATTATAGGATTTTTGGAAAGGTTCATGAACAAACTATTATAGGATTTTTGCATTAATATTTTTGCATCTTCCAATTTGATTGAGAATTCTCCTAAGCCATAATACACCTTGACAAAGCACAAAACTTTGCTACCACAAATTCTTCTTGTGTTGTGGAGAGTGTCGCAATTGGTTGCTTCTTTGAGGACCAAGATATAGACTAAAGTGGTCTTTCAATTATCAAGATCTCCTGCAGAGTCAGATTATGACCATCCATACAGTTCCATCATAGTGCTTCTTTTGTGCAGAATGTCAAGACTCATGGTGCCCTTTAGATACATGAGCACTCTCTTAGATGCAACTGAGTGTATTTCAATTGGTCTCTCCATATATCCAGCTATCAGACACAATGAGAATGTGAGATCAGATCTAGTAGACATTAAGCAAATTAGACACCTTATCATCTGCTTATACTTTGTTGAATCCACAACTCTGCCATTTACATATTTCAATTGCTTCTGGGGACAATATGATTGCATACCATGTTGCAATGTTCATGCCAAACCTTGTCAAAATCTCTTTGACATATTTATGTTAATGGATACAAATTCCACAATCATCTTGCTTTGCTTCAATTTCTAGAAAATACCTCATCTTTCCTAAGATAGTCATTGCAAATATTCCCTTCACTGAGATTTTGAAGGTTTCAAACTTCTTTTCATCAATTCCTCGGTAGATAAGGTCATATATATAAAAGTTAACAATTAGAACCATGCTTGAAAAACTGTGTGTTCATGTGGACATTTTTAAAACTTTTTTTTGATAGAAGTAGGATTAAATCTTGCCATACCAGGCTCTTGGAGCATTGTCTAAGTCCATACAATGCCTTTCTCATCTTATATACTTTGTTTCTCTCCTCCTTTTGATATGCTAGAGGTTTTTTAACATACAAATCTTCAATAAACTTAACATGAAGAAAAGCACTTTTCACATCAAGTTGGTACAGTCCAACTTTTGCAAGCAGCTAAAGACAAGATAGCTCTTACTGTGTTCCACCTAGCCACATGAACACAAACTTCAGTAGTCTTTTTTTTTTTTTTTTTAAACGGCAAATTTTATTCATCGACGAGAGGGTGAAAGATGCACCAACAACTCGCGGCTCGAAACAAAGAAAATACAACCACCAATAAGACAATCTAACAAGGAAAAAATGAGGCCGAGGTATACACCGGAATAAACAAAACACCAGATGAATACCCCTGCCTCACCTATTATACTCACGGCCTGCAGCAAGCAACACAACAGTACACGCACTAAAAAACCCCTAGCCGACCTGCATAATTATGCAGAGCTGAAAAAAGAAACCAGCAGCCCAAAAGGCACCCACGGATGTTGACAGCAGCTGGAAAAAAGGAAAAGGCATACCAGATAACCAAAAACCAACTGGCCGAATACCTGCTGGCTGCTTGCACCAATTATCTCATCAAGCAATCTCTAGGGCTCCATTCCCACTCATAAAACAAACAAGCCGGAACCTTAAATCTCTCCAACAACCACCTCCAAGTCAACACCTTAATCTCGTCCACCACCTCTTCCCACCGAGTCACACCCGCATTGAAAATACAATCATTCCTAGCTCTCCAAATAGCCCAAATTGTTGCTTGTCAAATCATTCTCAAACCCTTTCTAACCTTCTTATTCAAAGATTCTCCACTCCAACGCTCCCAATGAATAAACAAATTTTGTGGCATTAAGAAGTTCAAGTCTAAGCAATCCATTAACTTCCTCCAAACTTCAGTATAGTCTACCCCATACTGTTGAGTGTAACCTTAGCTATAAGCTGTTTCTCAATCTCACCATTTTCATTGTATTTAGTTTTATACATCTATTTCAGACCAATACTGGCCTTTAGCTTCTTCATATGTTCTTGGATCCTCATTAGAACCCAAGATTGCTAAGTTGTGAAATTGCTGCTTCTCCTATGTATCCATTGTAGTCACATAGTCCTTAAGAGATCATCTGAATTTGTCTCAACAGCTTCATCAACATGCTCAAACTATGTAATTTCAAAGCCTTCTTCGGTATATCCTTCCACCTCTTCAGGAATATCAGGTTTATGTCTAATTCATTGATGCTTTTCTCATCATCATCATCATCATTACTCGAACAAACGTTCCCATTGTTATAGATAGATTAATTGTAGTGAATACCAAACATATTCTGTTGAAAGCATAAAACAAGCTTGAACGTCTTTTGATTCTTAATCTTATTATGGGATTCACTTTGGAAACCATTGACAAATATTGAATGAAATCATCAATAAATGCAAAAACACCATTTTACATTGGAATATCATTCCAGCATCATGCTCATCAACCAATATTTATGCTTTGAATCACATGAACTTTTATGTACAAAGCTACTACTTTCAATGTCGGGAGCATCAAGTTATCATTATCATATCATATCACCATGCTTCAATATTTCTACCAGCCTAGTATGTTGAAACAGGGGCATTTGAAGTCCCCATCCATGTCATTTCCAATTCCAAAAACCTGAAATCATAATAAGGAGTATATGTTAATAGTTAGATAGTAAAAAAAGAAAATTATACTTGTGTGTTTGAAATCCAAACTTAATTGCTATAACTAAAAGTCCTAATCTAAATATTTCTTCAAATTGGTTAATGTGTATAGTTAAGAAAAAAGAATAAAAAAAACATATTTCAAACTATTAAAAATCGAGAGGAAGTTTTGAATCATTTCCTTTAAAATCATAGCATTCACTCCCTTGTCTCTCAAATTCTCCACATCTCTGACTTTTATCAATAACTTTTTTGCATTCTTTTATTCTGCATACTAATCAACCATAAATATTGAATTATTCACATGTATCTTTATTTTATTTTATTTTCTTTTGAAGGGTTCACATGCAATAATTCTTAGGTGGTGACAAGAATTTGGACATTTTATTTGGCCCCACACACAAAAAAGTAAACATGCTATAATCATTTAAAAATTATGAGTGTTACCAAATGAAGTGTCTAAATCTTTATGACCATCCAAAAATTGCTCGTTCACATGTATCTTTATTCAGTCGTGTGTGCATTGTGTATTGTAAAAGGAAAGATGAGATCAACAAATTTTTTACATCATAATTATCAATGGTAACAATAAGTCAATAACCAATATATCATTCGTTGACCAACAAATAAGCATTCTCGTTACATTTCCTAGTAATAATACTCTTGTACATAGGTACGTTCCATTAATGTTTCCACCAACTTCCTTCCACTTATTTAATATTGCTGCTCCTTCGTACCTTATTTTCACCAATCCTATGTACATTTTCATGTCATGAAGTAGCCCATGTCTTATGATGCAAAGATGAATCCCTACCCAGTTCTTCTCACCACTTTGGAACTTATCATTTATATGTAGCAACACATGTCTTATGATGCAAAGATGAATACCTACCCAGTTCTATCAATACAAACGGAACAACATATTAATGGTGATAATAATAATATCAGTACGATAAATACACAATGTCATGTCAAATTGATAAAACCTTGATGTTAAAATTGGCCAAAAATTTCTCGTGCTCGTATCTAGAGAAGTTCCAAAACCAATATAATAAAATTGGCTAATGAAAGATACAAATCGCCTCATTATGGTCAACAATTTAACATTAATAGAGCCTAATTCTACAATATATACCAAAGACACCCAAGAATCAGAGTCAAGGACTCATAAACCACATAATAATAGTAATTGAGAAGGATGCGACAATGTTATAAATTCAGGAGTAGTAAACTAATTTTTACCCTTCCCCATTAGAGCCATATTGTGCAAGTAAAACAAACATTTGATCATTGTTAAGAAAAATAAAATAGAATTAGCTAATCTGAACCATCATAGGTGATACAATTAGGTAACTTCTATAATTATGATATCAAAGTGAGATAGGTAAGGGAGCAAAAAGCTAGAAAAATATGATACTAAAATCAAGAAATTGGAATACAATTCATTTAATCACTTTCAGAATGCTACTTAAATGTTTGATTAGAGCATTATTCAATAGTTAAAGAAATTCTCCAATAATAATTAATTATAAACACTAGGTGAAAGCACTTGCTAGTGGAACATAAACATTATAGTTGAAATCCAAGCCTTTACCCTAGCTTCAATTGGAGCATAAAAAACTCAACTAACATAAATATTCCAATTAATTTCTTTTCTTTTCTTTCCATGCTTCTTTCTCAGCCTTCAAAGACAAGCCTAGAAATTTTTTCAGCCTTCAAAGACAAGCCTAGAATTTTTTTTGTTAAAAAGAGTATTTTGAAACAAATTGTGGTATATCTTACAACAAAACTAAAATTATAACTAAGTAATAACCCGCACTTTGCAGAATAACTTTTGGTATAACATATGTAATAAAACAAAGTAATAACTAATCCATGTAATGCAAGGAGTAAAAAGAAGTAATAAAACACATAAATCATGTAAAAAAATTGCCTCCTCTTTAATCTTTAATCCCTGTTGTTGTCTTATAAACCTCAAACCAAAGTTGTGAGACGTCCTTGAGTTGCAACTTGTGAATCCTTGGAGCTTTGATGCAGGACAGATTAAGATCAATCAAGCTTATGGTAAGTTAAATTAAATTAAATGTTAAATATTGCAAAGTTAAACATTGCCATTCCAACTATTTTTACAAACTCAATGTGAAGACCAAATGAGTCTCATACTCAGATTTACCTCCCAAAGTTGCCTATCTTCATTATAGTAAATTGATTATTATTGTTGGATATACAGGATCTCTGTGAAAAGGATTAAATTAGAAACTACATTAGTGAGCCGAACCTTATATCACGTTAAATATCAAATCATAAGTTCACAGATATTAGGGGTAATTACTTGTAGGACTTTAAAAACCAATAGACTTTCTAACTCATGAGTTTCACACTGTATAAAATGGAGTGAATATGCTTTTTCATCTTTCAATTTGTACGCAACGGTCAATTTCGTCCTCAAATTATTCGAAATAGCTAATACTTTTCTGAATTTTACAAACTTCAATCAATTTCGTCCATCCGTCAAGTCTCACCGTTAACGGTGATGACGTGTGACGATAAGCGCTGACACGGATTGCCAACTCATAAGCCACATATTCAGGGACGAAATTGAACTATTTTTTGATTTATTTTTTATTTTTTGTTTGTTGAAATGAAGTCATTACAATTGTTACATTGTCAAATCTATCCCTGGATTATTCATTAAAAATCAAGATGATCCTTGAATTATAGGACTTCCTATCAAATCGATCCTTGAATTATTTATCTTAACTATCAAGTTGATGAAATTGTCCAAGGATGCCTATGTCTTACAAATCAGCTAGTTGAAGAGATTTCCACGGTACAAAACAAGAGCTTTTGACATTACTGGAGAGAGTTATGCTGGTCACACTATGTTCCTCAACTTGCATCCACTATTCTTCACAACAATAAATTTTATAACAACACCATTACTAAACTCAAAGACATTTATGTATATGTTGTTCAAACTTCAAAAGACTAATAATGCAATATAACTCACAATCTCATAAATCTAACTTGGTTATTATCTAACATCATCTTTGGACTCATGCTTTGAACTTGGACGAAACTCATGTGCTGATTGAGAAGAACTGTGACTTTACCGCTGTAATTTTTTCATCAATTTTATATCAATGCAACACGTAAGGCCTTCATTGAGAAAGCAAAGATAGGCTTCTATAACATCTACATATGCTCCACTGTGTCATGACTCTTTTCTCAAAAATGGCTCAACTGGTTATGTAACTAATGATTTTGACCCTTGTTCTGATCACTATGGTATTGCCTATCTAAATAGACCAAAGGTCCAAAAGGCTCTTCATGCAAAACCTACAAATTGGACACATTGCACGTAATATTCTATAATCACTTTTAAGAAATTGCATAATAGTACTATTTGTTTTCACACTTATATAAATATATTTTTCTATGCTAATCAAGAGTGTGTTACTTTTTATGAAAATTCGTAGTCATCTTCTTACTGACTGGAAAGACATTCAAATTACCATCCTACCCACCGTCAAGGATCTTATTGACAACGACATTAAACTAAGGATATGCAGGCAAGATCACTTTCATTATTGTATAAAGTGTTAACATTTATGACAATACCAATCCACAAGAACAATAGTATATATAACATGTAGACTCTTGCTGTGAATAACAAGAGGTCGTAATTTTTGTTTTATATAAAAATCTCGACTCCTAAATTTTGATGGTGCTCTCAACGTAACCCTTGCAAACTTCAAATAATGAAAATACTAATTTACTCAATATATGGCTGATTTATTAGTTTTCTTCTATAACAAGTAATAACATTTTTGAAATGTGACCAAATCGGAACAATAATGACCGATTGGAGGGGTATGTTGTGGAATACAAAGGACTGACATTTGCGACGGTAAGAGGAGCAATACATCTTGTTCCAAGCTAGCAACCTGAGTGAGCTTTACAATGATCTCATCATTCCTCTTTGCAAGTTTGCCTCCTGCCTCACCATCAAATTAATGGGTTTCTAAACATGGTCCATGTTTCAAATTTAGTTCCTAGAAATGCACTTTGTGTGAAATCTACTAATTAGATTGTGATAATAATTCATAGACGAAACTTCATTTCAAACATGTAAAAAGTAATAAATAACAGTTCTTTTAGTTTTTAACATCAGTATTATGGATCAATTTGATAATTAAGATAAATAATTCAAGAATCGATTTGATATGGAGTTATATAATTTAAGGACCATCTTGATTTTTAATGAATAACTCACGGATCTATTTGGCAATTTAACAATCTGTAATGACTTCATTCCCAAAAAAAATATCCAAAAAAAAAATTTAAAATTTTTGATCAATTTCGTCCCTGAATATGTGGCATATGAGTTGGCAATCCACGTCAGCGCTTAACGTCACACATCATCACTATTAACTGTGAGACTTGACGGAGGGATGAAATTGATCGATATTTGTAAAATTCAGGGACATTTTATTTCGAACAGTTTGAAGACGAAATTGATTAACACGTGCAAATTGAAGGACGAAAAAGCCTACTCACTCGTATAAAATGTGGGAAAATTTATTTTTTAGGAAGGTTTTTATGAACAATTGTTTTGCGAAAGAAATTTTTCATTTGAAAAACTTGTTGAAGAATAAGCTCTGCATTGCTTTGAACAACGTGTATGTAATCCAGGAATACACGGTTTAAATGGTCTCAATTTTTTGGACAACATGACAACACCTGAGTTTAAGACATGGATATTTTTCCACTTTTGATACAAAAAAAATCCTCATGTTTTTGGAAATGAACTTTTGAATTGCGTGTACTTCCAAACGACAAAAAATTAGTGGTTTTTTAAGATGTGTATCTGAACTGCTGAGCTGCAGAAAGTAACAACCCAAGTTTTAAACGAATCAAGTCAACTTTCTCAAGTGGGTCTTTATGATAGTGTTATTGAGCAAATCAACTTCCAAACACATACTTCAAAAGGAAAGTTATTAGAATTGTTTTCTACAAAGAAATGATCCGAAGTTTTGTAGAAATAAATAAAGTTATAGACATGAAATATTCTTCGCATATGAAATATTTATCCCATATAATTTATTCATGCAAACTCGGTTCATTACCTTTAAAAGAAATATCATTGTCTAAAATTGGCAAGAATGCAAGTTAGCTACAATATACCGAAGTTCCAAAAACAAATTGACTCGTACAAAAGGAAAATCAGCACAACTGGTGCCGACTGAAATAGCATCCCTTATCATAAAAAAAATTTAGGTGCTAATATAAAAGCTTCAATAATATGATAGAAAGGAAAATAAATTACTATAAATTCAAACCCAAAAAAATGAATCTATATATAACAAACATGCCCACTCTCAACATTCATCCTCATCCCATTATAAAATTTTGATAGTATGTCCCGGTACTGACACAATGTCCCCATCATGTATGTATCTCAAATGATCGACAAGGCAAATATACAATTATAGAACCCTTAAAAGAGGGAAATTATACATGCATAAGAAAAATCCATGCTGCATGTATAGAATTGCATCAATATTATATTAATATAGGAATGGTTGAGAATCATGAATTGCAAAGATTCTAACCTCCAAAAAAAGAGGCCTCCCTTGAAGAAGGCCGTGGATGTACTTTTCTTCTTGGGATTAACATTTAAGGTCTTATTTTCCTCAGTAAAATAACCAGTAGGTGACATTAAAATGTAAAACGACCTTCAAAGATCCAAATCCATGAATTTAAATGTGTGTATGTTTGTAGATATTTATAACAAAGTAACTGGTATATCAATTCAAGCTTAACATACGCCAAAGATGAAAGAAGATTGTAGTGGTGAAATTCGTCACAAAATTGAGGTCCAACTTGTGTATTTGGAAGTTGTCTTCCATTTCTGTTTTATTTGAGTTTCAAACTCATAAATTGTGAATAGAGTCTAGGGTTTTGTCTATTTCAACTCAACACACACACACAGATATATATATATATATATATATATATATATATATATATATATATATA
>Ga0099826_10003270_pt1 | contig 10934 bp, 6 predicted proteins | sample Mtrugardesep15_FD_76830 | JGI IMG/M metagenome (GOLD analysis project Ga0099826, IMG submission 76830) | Root nodule microbial communities of legume samples collected from California, USA - M. trunc garden sep15 | ecosystem: Host-associated > Plants > Roots > Nodule | place: USA: California...
ATGAAAAAAAAAAAACGCTACAATTAGGGTTATTTAAAACTTTGTAACTACTGCACTTCACACAATTACAAAGGCTTGAATAACACTTGTTTATGAATGAACAATATTGTAATACCCATTCATTTACATTAAATCAACCAATTCAACTAGACTAAAGTAGTGACTTTTTTTTTTTTTTAAATTTCTTCTTTGTATTCATCATCAAGGTCATGACCACTCTGTTTTGTTGGATCTTTAAAATTAACAATCACCACTGCCATATCCTATATGAGAAAAGTAGGTGCCCCTGATTTTGAACTGCATGGGTGACACTAACAGATTGAGCTAGCGTTTGACACACCATAAACAAGGGGATCACTCAAAGCTGAGAGTACAATGAATAACACAAGTAATATTGATTTGTGAAATAAAGTATTTGTGAATACGATCATGTATTATGTGTTACTAACATAATCGTTCAAGTCGGTTACACTAACACCGATATAAAAAGTCAATTATTATAGGTTATATTAGCCACGGCCAAATCGTGGCTAATATGACTTTTTAAAAATAAGGTAAAGAAATTAGCTATCCCCTAAACGAGTTATCCCATGTGGCACTATTTCACCCTCAATTTTAGGTTGCATGAGGCATCAAATCAAATGCATATATTTCAAGACACTCTACATGACAATTTTAAAAGTGCACACAACAATTAGATCTATTCAATTTCAAAATATCATATACTAAAATTTAACAAATTCCTATGAATATGATAAGCAAATTCCTATGAATACTGAAATTCCACATGACTTTTTTATACTTTTGTTGGCGAATGTTATTAGCAAAAAATACTTTAATGCTCAGGTACAATCCATGAAACAAACCTTTGAAGCAGCAGTGGCAAGTAGCCATATTTTCAGCACAGGTGCAAATTTCTCATTCCGAATGATTTCAAAACTAAATAAAATTTACAGTTGGTATAGTCTCAATACAATTGCAATCATAATAAGTTGAAGAAATTAAACCACATTGATGTGAAAGTTTAATCATTATCCAATTACAGTTGTATACCATTTTAGGATCATAACGCCAATCTGTCGAGAATCTTACTTGATTTCTTACATTTGATTTTCAACAGTTGTCCGTTTCATTTGCAGCAGCCAGCAACTACTCCCTCAGACTTTTTGGTCTTTTTTCTCCTTGTTTTACTTCTCGACAAGGACTCTGCCCAAAAACAACATAAACTTAGATAGTTAGCAACACAGTATGTCAGGGGCAACTCGATGGTGGACAGGAGGGGCTGCAACCTATACCACCATTTTTTTAGGGACACCAAAATTATTATGTTTACTTAATAGTTTGTAGAAATATAGATATTTTTTAACTAAATTTATTGAAAAAATATTTTTAGAGAACCTTAATTATGAATTAATCTTTTGCAACAAAAAATGCAAGAAAAAAAAAATTCAAATAATTAAAATAGCACAACTTTATTGATTCGCCCAGGGCACCAAAAGTCTTAGGACCAGCCCAGCGGTATGTAAAGAGAGGAATACAAAAGATGAGAAGGGAGCAATGCAGCTGATATTATAGTTTTTCATTGAAGGCTCTTACTCATCATTGGATAGTTTTCCAACATCTCCATCCTTTGCATGAGAAACATTGTTCTGGTTGGTTGTACTTTTAACCTCCTCACCCTCAGAAGGCTTTTCATCTAGCAAAGCAACATTAGTCTCCTTTACATGAGCAATTTCCTCATCAACACTTTGTGGGGTTGTTCTCCTTTTGTTTCTGGTTCAGCTGTACGAGACTCGGATTTAGCTGACTGTTCCGTTTTCTTTGATTGCTTTGCTGGATCATCTCCATTTTCAGGCTGCTTATCACAAAATAAAAACCAGAAAATCATATAGAAGACCAGAATGAAAGTGTTGAAATTATGGATAAAATTTTATTTAGCTTACAAAAATATCAACAGCTAAACTTTATAGGCAAATGGAAGTTATCACAGAAAAACCAATAAAATTATTGAGAAATTTCCGAAAAGCTTCAAAATCATCAGAAGACAAGAACAAGAAGGACTGTTAAAAAAGAACGCGAGTGAATAATTTTGAACCCTGATGAACAGTAAAAACATCAAGAAAATTCATCCAGATTGCATGGAAAATAAAATTCAAACGCAAATGACAGTTGTCACAAAACACCAGCAAAAGTATGGATCACTCAAAACTGATTACAATTAAATAAATCCACTAATATTGATTTGTGAAATAATTGGATTTTTTTAGTACTTACTGCCAAGCAACAAAAACCAAAACACACAAGCGATAATCCAGTCCCAAATTTATGACGACAGACTCAGCAAAGGATGACAATAATTGACATGCTCTGTGCTCATGTCCTCCTTCCTTTTTCCATACTACCAAATGTGAACAGGATAACCATTAACCACCCATGACCTCTACTAACGTCTTCCTGCACAACCATTCCACCCGGCACAGGTGAGTGTGTATTTTTCCAACAATCACCTCCGCTTGAAAGCAACACAGTTCAAATGAAAGGGAATGTAGGCAAGCGAAGTTGATCAATGCAACTATCTAAGGCTGTGTTTTCTTCAACAGTGACATACTGAACATAGTGCTGTATTAAATGCGAAACAAAGCTCCTATTGTACTGTACTACTACCAATAGTCTTTGCACGAGCAACTACCATCCTCAAAACAGTGAAACCTATTTGAATCTCTCAATATAATTTTTCTTTGAACAATCTTTGATATATATTTCATTGCGGTGTGACAATCCACACAAGTTCTTAAATTTTTAAAAACCTTGATTGGAGTTCCTGGTGGAGTTGAAATTATTCCAAAGGCAACAGCAAGCTTCTCACTGTGGTAAAAAATATTTTGCTCTTTCTGCTCCTCTTCCACATCATGTAGCACAAAGTTTGTGTCTGGAACATAGCCTTCTTCCTTCATTTTCTTCGAGAGTTCTCCCAAGTATTCATGTATATCACTTATTTTCGGGTGTGATGCATCTCCTACTAAGAACACATGCACTTGTCTCTTAATCTCAATCCAGCTCTTACCTGGCTTCTTTACTATTCCTCTATTGTCCATATCGTTTCTAACTTTGGTTTCCTCAGTCCACAGACCAGCATTAGCATATATATTAGCCAGGGTGATATAAGTAGCTGGATTCTCTGGTTCTAACTCAAATAATGCTTTTGCCGCTTTCTCAGCTAGTTCAATGTTCCCATGGATTCTACATCCTCCAAGTAAGGATGCCCAAAGGAATTTATCAGGCTTCATGGGCATGTTATCAATAATATTCTCTGCCTCTTTGAATCGTCCAGACCGTGCCAATAAATCAATAACACATGCATAATGATCTGCAGTATGCACCAATCCATGCTTCTCCTTGACTGAATGGAAATACTTCAATCCTTTATCTACTAACCCAGCATGAGTGCATGCAGAAAGAACCCCGACAAATGTAATTTCATCAGGCTTTGTACCTGATCGAAGTAGTGATTCAAAAAACTGAAGAGCCATGTCGGGTTGACCATTCTGAGCATACCCAACAATTAGAGAAGTCCATGACACCAAATCTGGACGAGGCATCTGGTTGAACACCCTTCTTGCAATTCCAATGTTCCCACACTTCGAGTACACATGGACAAGAGCACTTGCAGCAAACGAATATGGGTCATACCCTACTCGTGTCATGTACCCGTGAACCTCCTTTCCCATCCGTTCGGCAGCAAGATCAGCACATGCATTCAAAACACCAGCAAATGTATACTCATTTGGTCTAACACCCGACGCCATCAAATCTCTAAAAAAAGAAAATCCCTCTTTCTTTCTTCCATCTTCAAAGCATCTATGAATCATAGTAGTCCACGAAACAACATCTTTATCAGCCATCTGATCAAAAATACCCCTAGCTTCATTTAAGCTCCCACATTTTCCATACAAATCCAAAAGAGCAGTCCAAACCACCTCATCCAACTCCAACCCACTCCTTATTAAGTACCCATGAATTTCCTTCCCACGATGCAAACTCGGTATAGCAGCAGCTGCCGCCAAAGCACTGGACAACGTAAACATATTACAATTGGAACTCTCATTCTCATGCATCATTCTAAATAAATCCAAAGCTTCCCTACATCGACCCTGACTAACATAACCTGATATAAGAGCATTCCACGAGAAATTGTCTCTGTGCGGCATTTCATCAAACAGGTTCCTGGCTTGATCAATCCTCCCCGCATTAGCATAACCTGATATGATAGTATTCCAAGAACACAAATCCTTTTGAGGCATTTCATCAAACACGATTTGGGCATCAACCAAACTCCCACATTTGGCATACATATGAATGAGACGATTGGAAATGACAATGCCGGGGATAAAGTTAGAAGCTTTGGTGTGAGCATGGACCCTTTTACCGAATTCAAGTTTGCGGTGACGGAGACAAGCGGCAATGAGAGTGGAGTAGAGACGAGGAGAGGGTTGCGGGATGCTGTGGAGGAAATCAACGGCTTCTTTGAGGCGATTCTGTTGACAGAAAAGTTGGATAATTTGTTCGTGTTCGGAATGGCGAGAGAGAGTGAGGTTTTTGTGGAATTGAGATGAAGATGAAAATGCTCTCCGAAATGCCATGGGAGAACACTCTTTTCCTTCGAAATTGATACTATACTTTATTCTGCTCAACAAAACTGTGATTAATATAAATCAACTTTATTGTAAAAATATCCAAACATAAACCACTTTAACAGAACTCACCTTTAACCAAAATTTAATAGTGACTGCAATGATGAATCCAAGAGAGGAATGAGATGATAAAGCAAATTGGCAAGTGTTACACATGAGATTAACAAGTGTACATTCCTATCTCTCAAATGTTATTTGTTCTACTAATATCAAATTGAGGTGTTGGCTCAGTGGTCAAAATTTAGTTTTCTTACCTTAAATACATAGTTCAAATTCTCTTGACGATCAATTTAAGTCAATTGATAGGGACATTACGTGTGTGTTTGGTTATTTCAAAAAGTCGCGTTTCTGCCGCACGTTGATTAAAAGCTAGCAATTGGAGCTTTAGGAAAGTGCGGTGAAAAGGGTCTTAAACTTGAGGTAGCGGTGAGCTACCGGGTTGCCAAACACCCACTACATGATATATGCAGAGGTTGAGGTTCGAACTTCGGACAACATACTTATTTATTTCAAAAGGTGAATTTCTAACTGCTAGACTACTTGACAGAAAAAAAATAATTTTTAATGTGTTTTCTTTCGTATTTTAAAATTAAGGATATGCAATTCAAGAAAGACCATCTTTAAATGTAACTGCGTTGATAGCCGCCTCATTGCCGCATAAAAAATATGGCAACCAAGATTGGCGCAACACTGCACTAAGTACCAGAAGTTGCAACCTACGAAATGCCAGACAGAACTGTATGATCATTAATACCTCCATCATTTTTGACATTCTTTTAGTTTTGTTTTGTTTTGGTTGAAAGGGTTGATTTCAAGTATGAGAAGTTGCAACTGTTTTGTTTTTTATTGTAGTGAGTAGTGGCATTGGTCGTGGAGAGATGGAACGCAATGCTCGTCAATCTGATATGAGGAAAGGAAATTATTACATAACCTTGGTCCTTGGGTTCGGGCACGAATGAGAGGAAGGAGGGTTCAAGAGGAAAATAAAGGAACCAATGATAACAAAGGCAATGGTGCCAAAGAAAATGTTAAAAATAGAACACTATTCTCAATTGATATTTTTTCCAAATTTCTAACCACGACTATTGAAGAAGGAAAAAGGCAATTGTATTATACAACTTGTATACAAGCATGTTGTTGCTCCGAGCCTGAAACTACACATACAAGTTATTAATGTAAGAACCATGAATCATTACTCATAATATTCCTCATCTTGTTCATGACCAAAGCAATGTAATTTTGCATGATGATCAAGAGGGAAGATATAACCCTCATGTAGGATAAGGAGAAAAGAAGAAAGAGCTTTAAATTAACTCTATCTCTGATAATCCTTACACAAACATAAATAACTAAAGTGATCAGAAAGAGCTTCAAGGAGAAACACTTCTAACCTCGTTTGCCTCTTCTCGTTATTATACTCGGTTCTACTTCTAAGAAACACTAACCCCCAATAATTACCAACTCTTACACATAACACATTGCATTACCTTAAAAGTCCCCAATCTTGAGGGATTTGATTGCAACTGTTGAGGATTTATCAGCAATGTCCAAGAACTCGACCTATGTTAGTTGCAAGATCACCCCAGAAAGATACAACAATTGTCTTTTTGCTGGAGTGTCAAGCATAGCATGTCTTGCAACATTCCAACTTGTAACAGGCCTGACTCAACCCTTCTGCATTATTCTATGCCCCACCAATATAACCTATACAAAACGCTATTTAATTAATCATATCATATCATATACTATTAACTTCCAGATGTTATAAGGTGAAGAAACAGGCATATCATATCATATCATGACAACATAGTGCACTTCAACAAAAAAAACCACTGCATTAGCCTAGTAGGAATTTCCTTTAGGTAGCATTAAGTCCAAACGAACCAAATTGACCACGTCTATATAATCCAATATACCAATAATGATGAGACTTGGAACTACGGTATGGACAATAGGACACCATATATAGTTTATAGTTTATCACTACTAGTTTTTTTTTATCTCTTATGGACTATCACTGCTAATTTTATCAAAATTAACGTCAAAACAAGTTCTAACGTGTCTGTCTTTCACTTTTTATAAACAAAGATTGATAAAACAAAAAATAGTTAAAAATAATAAAGTGAAAAATATAAATTTCCTTCTTTCAAAATAAGGTTTCCTTCTTTCAAAAATCTTACACTAAAACACAATATTTTTTTTGTATAACGTCAAAATAAGGTTTTTTTATAATGTAAAAGAAAAGATAAATATAAATTTCCTTCTTTCAAAAAAATAAATAAATATATTTTTGTTTAGGTAGATAAATATAAATAAATAAATTTCCTCCTTTAGGAATTTTTTTTTAGAAAGTAAATAAATATATTTTTGTTTTAGGAAATTTCCTCCTTTTACCAAATTTATTTCCTAAAAATTATATTTATTTATTTCCTAAATTTATATATTTTTTTAGGAAATTTCCTTCCTAACAAAAATATATAAGTTTAAATTTAATAATTAGGTAATTATTATCTGTTATCCCTTATCTTTTTGTTTGTAACAAAATCTGCAGCAATCCCTCATCAATTAAAACTCTATATGCAACAACAAAAAACGAACTATAACTACATAAGAAGTGTGATTAAAACTTTAAAACTATAAATAAAACTCTATAATACGTGTGATTGAATCATTAAAATTTCAATGATTGTTTTAAACTAACTAACTAAGTGGTGTACTTGTCGCAACAACTCTCGTCATCTCCGAAGACAAGACACTCACTGTTCCTTCGTTCACTCCTCACATACACTCACACACAGGTTCTAACTCTTTCTCTCTCTACATAACCATGTCAATTATGCTTTTTCATGCGATTCTATTTTCCCAATTCGTTTGCAATCATGGGTATAATACAATTCAGTTTCTGTGATCAAGTTAGTTTTTTTTTTTTTTTTAATAAAAATTAAATAAAATTTGGTCTTTTTTTTCTTTCTGTGTAATCTTAATCACGTCAAAGTCAACTTTCCATTCTGGGTGTTTGTTAAAAGTCAACCCTTGTTTATTTTTGTGCAGTTTTGCTTAATTTGTTAAACCCATCTAAGATTTTTCATTCATTTAATTCATTGATCACTGAATTCATATTTGACATCTTAATTTTCCTTGTGTGAAGCTTCTGTTTTGTAGTTTGTAACAAGGCATTGTTGATTTTGAGCTTATTTTTCACTTTTTTTAGTAGGTGATTGCTGATTAGAATTTGATTACAATGCGGAAGAGGCGTGAAACTGCGTCGGTGGGAATAAGATCAAAAGGGTCAAGCAGTGGTGGTGCTGCAAGTGAAAAAAAGACTAGTAATGATGCTAAAGTTCGCGTTGTTGTCGGTGGTGGAAACTCAAAGAGGTCTTCAATTTCGTGGCTGGCATTGTTCTTTATCATAGCGTATTCATGTTCAGCTATTTATCAATACCAGTTTCAGAACATGCCTCTCCCTCTTACTGCTGATCAGGCTGGAAAGAGGGGTTTCTCCGAGATTGAAGCATTCAGCCATGTTAAGGCTTTGACTGAGGTTGGCCCTCATCCTGTTGGTTCTGAAGCTCTGAATCAAGCCCTGCAGGTTGGATTCTCAACTTTGTTATTTTTTTGCTTTCGACAGTTTTGTGACTTTTTGTGTTGATTTGGACAAGTTAAAGTATGGTTTTCTCATATATTGGTGAATTTATTCAATGTATAATTGCTCTGTCTTTTAATTGATTTCTTGGATCTCAAGAAATATGAGTAAGATGTGTGCAATGGGGAGTTTTTTCCCTAAGGAAATAAACAAGAGGAAATTTGTCAATCGAATTCTTTTTCCTTTCCCTGGTTTGTTTTTCTGAATGTACAAATCCATTATATAGAAGTTTTGAGCTCATGATGGAATATTATTATGTGTGAACTGTAGTGCAAGGATATAGTCTATTTAGTTAACGTGAATGAATACGAAAATAATTAGTGGTCCGTTGATGTTATTGAACAACTATCATCTTTTGGTTAAAAAGTTATGATTTATGAATCTTTATTAATTTGATAAAAGAAATTTAAGTATTTGTTTCTTGCGGTGTTTTTGGGCTGAAAACTTCAGTGTCTTAAGGCTAGGAATAGTTAAAAACAGTATAGTCTTATATACACCTTCTGTGTTGTTACATAGATAATAAGGGGCTAATTCTTGGTTATCTTTATTGAAAATTGAGTAATGTCGTGCGGTTGGCAGTGGCACATTACTTCTTTATTCCTTGATATCTACTGTCAAATATAGCTAGGACTTTTTCTATCATGATTTATACCTTTTAAGCCATCTCGTGTTTAGTATGCATAAAAGCCAATAGCTAGTAGTTCGACTCTGTTATCAGTAACATTTTGGGCTAATATGAGCTGGAATTCAGAACTCGAAAACTTGATAATGAAATATATACTTTAATTACTTAAGTTACTGATTTTACTCAGCGATCAAGGGGAGTAACGAGAAGTTATCCTATTGATTGTGGTTATTTCTTAGTCCATTGTCTATTAATATATATTTATTTAATCATGTTTCTGTTCCAACTGCAGTATGTTTTGGCAGCATGCGAAACTATTAAAAAAACAGCCCACTGGGAAGTGGATGTCGAAGTGGATCTTTTTCACGTAGAATCTGGTACAAATCATCTAAGTAGTGGCTTATTTGTGGGGAGATCGCTTGTTTATTCAGATCTGGATCATGTCGTAGTAAGAATCTTGCCTAAATATACATCTGAAGCAAGTGAAGAATCCATACTGGTCTCATCTCATATTGATACTGTTTTTTCAACGTATGTTTTCTCCATCTAGTTGCTCCCATCTTTCTTTTTTAGGCAATCACTTTTGTATTTGTTTATACTATGATGTTTTTAGTTTTATAGGATGCATTTCACCAGAATATGTCATTGCATATGTGTATGTAATTTATGATGAACAACTAATGTAAAAAAACACATATTTAGGGAGTATATAGACACACACACACGTGCGCGCGCGCACACATATGCCCTGTTTGGAGAAACAACTTATTTAAGTGCTGATGTATTATCTATTTCTATTATAAAAGATAAAATAAAGTCAAACTGTTTCTATATAAGTTATAAGTTGTTTTCATTAGCTATCTTGGAGAACTTATAGAAATAAGCGGAAAACAGTTTATGGACATGGCATAAAACTGTTTCCATTAGCTCTCACAAACAGCCTCACTGGTGCTTATGTCAGTAGATAAACTCAATAAGTCAATCCAAATAGACCCACAATCTAGGGTGTTGGTTTGTGTGAAATGTCCTCAGGTTGGTTGCTTTAAACAGAGTGACATTCAGTTTCTGATTAGTTAAAAGCATTGTGTTATTTGCTGCTAAACTTGTATCATTAATTTAACAGTGAAGGGGCAGGAGATTGCAGTTCATGTGTAGGTGTTATGCTTGAACTTGCTCGTGGAATTTCTCAGTGGGCTCATGGATTGAAGAAAGGTGTTATATTCTTATTTAATACCGGTGAGGAGGAGGGTCTTAATGGTGCTCATAGCTTCATAACCCAGGTATGGAATTACTTGTTAATGCACCCTTTAGTACTTTTCCTATTTGCTTCTCAGCTGGTCGAAAGACATGGATCTTTCTACTGATTTATACACTTATGTTGGGATTAGAAGAAATCTACTGGTTTAAATCTTTTACCGAGAAGTTTATAGCCTATATCTAAATTATAACTGCATACGGAGTTCGTCCTTTTCTTTAACAATTTCAAAGCGAGTGTTTTTATTTGGAGGATTTCTCCTCCTCCTCCTCCTCCTCGCAAATGTCTATTTTTAACCGGGTCATTTTTTACCCGACCCGGTTTTGTGAAGCCCAGCCAAATCTGCTGGCCCAGTTTTTTTTTTTATTACGTTCCTGCTTCAGAAACTCGTTTTTTACCACAAAACTGACAACCCGGAATAGGAACGGAGCATGCCGGCGAGGCTGAGGCACGTAGGATCAGACGATCCTACGACCCGGCACTCGTTTTTGACTACCTTGCATATGACACTAGTGTAGGAAGAATGAATTTGTTATTTTTTGTTCTTATTATATTTTAGTGTGGGAAGCTCTCTCAAGCTGTTCTAAATTTTAGAGATATTTTCTTGCCACTATCTGAAACACAAATACTATGTTAAAATTCTTATCTTACTGTTTTTTTAATGCAGCACCCTTGGAGTAAAACTGTTCGTATGGCTATTGATCTAGAGGCCATGGGAAT
>Ga0099826_10003271_pt1 | contig 10934 bp, 8 predicted proteins | sample Mtrugardesep15_FD_76830 | JGI IMG/M metagenome (GOLD analysis project Ga0099826, IMG submission 76830) | Root nodule microbial communities of legume samples collected from California, USA - M. trunc garden sep15 | ecosystem: Host-associated > Plants > Roots > Nodule | place: USA: California...
AAAGGTTGTTTAAGCAACAAATTTCCAAAAAAGGCTACATACACTAATAAAAGCTCCAGTAAAGAACCTCATAATACTAAGAAAAGCGCTCCATTACACTAATAATAGTTCAAAATTCACAAAACAACTCAACATAAAATTGAAACTCGTCTCCTACAAATATGATAAAATGTATCTTCTTTAATTGTTAAGAGTCTCTTGCCGCCAAATAAACATTATGAGGTATTGAAACTACCAACAACTGAAACATTTTCAGCTACAAATCAAGACATTATACTTAGAAAAATTTACATCTTCAAGATGAATTAGTGTAATAAGTCATTCATATTCATAATCATTAACAACATCATCTATTATTGAAAAATTCAGGAACTAAAGAAAAATTTGATAAATGCTATTATTGAAACCATGGGCAAAGTTTTCCCTTCCAATTCATCCAATCCAATGTCAACTACAATTCACAAAATAAAGGAAAAAACATGCAAATCAAAACCATGGTCAAAGACAAAATTAGCTATTGGATTGTGCTTGTTTGTATAAAAAGAAAAATAGTAATAAGAATCTAATGCATTATGTAGTCCAAGACTAAAAATATATAGAAGAACAATGAACAAAAATGAACTCCATGATTTCATATGAAAAACACTAAACCCATGAATATGACTATACCTTCTAAAATTCCCTAATTGGTTAATCCATCTTTGTTGTTAAAAAAGTGCCCTCTTAAATGTATAAGCATAAAGAAACAACATTTAGGCAGACCTCAAAGAACCTTAACAAATTTTCCTCAAAGACACAATGATTTATGACAAATACTTGAATACATACATAGATCCATACATACATACAATTAGTAAATGACATTTCCTTCATACCTATATTTTTTGGCTGCAACTCATGTAGTATGTTACTTCAATATATATTGTGTGAACTTGTTAAATAGGTACATATCTGAAATGCCTACAACAAAAAATAATCAGAAAGCTGCAAATTCAGTTCAAGTAGATTGATTACATTGATCTAAATTATATATATGATGTATTCAACAACACAGAAATTTCAAATTGATATGCCAAGAATGTGGCCAAAGCAACGTTTAGGAAAAATCACTCTCTAAAGAACTCAATTGAAGGATTTGTGTACTATCACTTTGATATTTCACCAGTTTATTCATGAACCACAAAATATATAAAAGAAAAAAGAATTAAAGCACAAACTTAAACATATTGGCACGGATATTTGACATATAATAAATTGAAATTCAAACAAATATATGTTACTCATTCGATTATCATGTTCTCCACATCAGTTTTTTCTACATGAAGTTGGAGACACTTCAGTAAAAGGCAAATAGAAAGATAATGAAACTATATAAAATATTTTCTATATAAGAAAATATTTTCTTTCTATATAAACTCTTCCTCTATACTCTATACATACATTGGTTATTCACATACATATCATTCTTTAAAAAATATCTTCTGATTTTGAAATCAATACAACATTGACCCTCAACAAAAAAAATTAAGAACAAAAATTGATGTAATAAGCTTTGGAAGAGTGAAAAGCTTCCTCAACAACATAATAATTTGAAACTGAAATAAATTTTCTTCATCATATATTTTAGAAGTCAATCAATTTCCATTCTTAGAGCTTTTTACCTGCAAACTTTAATATAAACTTTAATCAGCACCAAATTAACATTTCGACTTCTAAAATCTAAAATTTTAAAATATTATTTATCTTTAGTTTTGTTCAATATTTTGATTTTTCTTTGTATTTTGATTTATTTCAGATGTGGACGCAAACTCCAATCATGTTAAAGGCAACAAGATGAGTTTGACTGTCTCAGCTAGGCAAGAGTGCACGAGGAAAATCATACATGTGACAAACTCGAAATGCCGACCACAATGAGAAACTAACTAGAGCTTAGAGACACGATTATATTAGGGTTCAAAAATAAAAAGTAACCGTACTATTAATTTTTTTTTTGACAAAAGTAACCATACTATTAATTGTTGAATTATTAAGGGAATACACATAACTACATTACATATATGACATCAATGTTTGTTTTTTTATTCACACGGAGGCATGATAGCCTAACACATACACAAAAAAGATTGTTAGTGAGTGCCACGCAGATCAAACCCTCGCACCGACAATTATCAAATGCCCTACAATCTCGTAATTTGAGCGGATTTGATGGGATAATTTTCAATGATTTTAAACAAGATGAAATCACAATCAAACGTCAAATGTCCTGCAATCTCGTAACTTGAGTGGACTTTACGTGATATTTTTCAATGATTTTAAATGAGATGAAATCGCAATCAAACTGCTCAAATAATTGAATAGTTAACAATTTCGATTTACAATTCATTAAACCATTAAAAAATTGATAATTTATCAAAAAAGGAGTAAAATAATTTAAAGAAAAAATAAGTAGAAAAGAAGAGTGTGTAAATGTAATATTCACAAAATTGAGGGAGAGTTAGTTGACCTGTTTTTGCCCTTTTCATAGGTCTCTCTCTCTAAAGACCATAATAGTAGATAATAGATTTAGATAATATAATACTCTTCTTATCAAGTCAAGCATAAACAAAAGGAAAGTAAAATATATTTCAATTTCATTTCATTTCTTCATTCATCATCACTCTCACCCAAATGACTCATCATTAACACCTTTTCCCTTCAATTCATCCCAATCTCAAAAAAACTCTCTTATTCTTCTTCTTCTTCTTCACCCCCTTTTTCCACATCACCACCGCCACAAAACCCTATCTCCACTCACTTTACTTTCCAACCATCTCTAGATCCAACCATCACAGTAACTCTTTTACCCTATCTTATCAATTATTTATTTATTTATTGAACTTATTTAATTAATTAATTAATTAATTTTGATTCTGATTTTCAGGTAGTAGTGTTTGATTGCAGCATCCAATATAAATATTGGATGTGAAATAAAGAGAAGGTTGTTTTGGTGGTGAAATGAGGGATGCTATCAACGTTGATGGACTTTCTAACTGCCTGTTGGCGGAGAAGATCTTCGGACAGAAAATCATCCGATGTTTGCGGAAAGAAAGAAGGTCTGCTGTGGTACAAAGATGCTGGACAGCATCTTTTTGGTGATTACTCCATGGCGGTTGTGCAGGCTAATAACCTGCTTGAAGATCAGAGTCAGATTGAGTCTGGTCCTCTTAGTTTTCTTGATACTGGTCCTTATGGTACTTTTGTTGGTGTTTATGATGGTCATGGTGGTCCTGAGACTTCTCGCTTCATTTGTGATCATCTTTTTCAGCATTTAAAACGTACTAATTCGTTCTAAATTTTATGTTTTTTTTTGTGAATTTATGTTTTTGTTGTGTATTAATTTAATGGGTTGATGTTGATTGTTTGAAAATGCTTATGGATTTGATTAATTCACTTTAAAGGGGTTAAGTTACTGTAGATGACAAAATATCAACTGTTGATGTGATGTTGCTTACTTGTAGGGATTTGACTCCTCTAGACCGAGTTGATTACTACAAAGCACTGACACACACCTGACATGTCGACGTCGTTAGTAATTTAAGAAAATGACATAATTGAATGAAATCACATGTGTCGGTGTCGTGTTAGCCTGTCAGGCACAAACACTTGTTGGACACCGACACGTCTTCGATCAGAAGTAGAGTGAAATATCAATCATTGATTTATCATCGATGATAGATACTGTTTCACTTTAAACTTTGAAGTAAGTTGCTCAGTTTACAGGAGTCAGATCCTAGTTGTTGTAGTTACTTGAAAAATCATTGTTATGGTTTGTTGAATATACTACCTTGATTTTCTCATCGCATGTTTAAAGTGAAATACTCACTTTAGAGGAGTTGGTTAAATTCATGTCTAATGGTTGATTCTCATTTCATGTTGCTTTGGAACATTTTTGTTGATTTTTTTTGTTTTTTTTTTTTGGTTTTATTTAAGGATTTGCGACGGAGCATAAGTCTATGTCTGTGGAGGTAATTCGAAAGGCGTATCAAGCCACAGAAGAAGGTTTTCTGGGAGTGGTTACTAAGCACTGGCCTATGAATCCCCAGATCGCTGCTGTGGGATCTTGTTGTTTGGTCGGTGTGATTTGTGGTGGTTCCCTCTACATTGCAAACCTCGGTGATTCCCGTGCTGTTCTTGGGCGGGCTGTCAGGGCAACTGGGGAGGTTTTGGCAATCCAGCTTTCGCCGGAGCATAATGTGGCCATAGAGTCTGTTAGACAAGAGATGCATTCCTTGCATCCAGATGACCCGAAAATTGTCGTTCTAAAGCACAACGTGTGGCGGGTGAAGGGTCTAATACAGGTATTTTCAGTCCTATTTTTTTTCTTGGAAATTGGTAAATTTCAACAATTTTTGCAGTATATAAACGTTTCAATGTAATATGTTATTAGACTGTGTTGTCTTGTCTGTAGTTTTTTCAGCTTAGGGGTATGTTACGTCACGTTCTCAATGGTTGACTTCTTGAGAGTATTGATGAATTATGTAGATTGACATCACCTTGCAAGAAGTCATGCGTGCTTGGTTTTTTTTTTTGTCCTTTGCAGTCGTCATTCTCATGATTTATATAATTTTCTGATTTATTATATTTGTCTTTTTGTTGGCAAATACAATATTTAAAGTAATTCAACAAATCAAACCATGGAAGTTAGTGACAATGCCAAAGCTAGAAAAGATTCCAAATTAGGGGTCATATCCTGTAATTATGAAAACAATCTAAACAGCATATCTGCTCACTTCATTATGAGAAAGAGGCTGCTTTAGAAGCACTCGACTCGAACATGGGGAGAATTCCCCAATGAGGTTTGCATATTGATTAGTATCTAAGAAATTGGGGAACCCTCCCTTAAAAGCTAGCTATCAAGAAGGAAGAACCAAGCCACTTAAATAATCCACCAAGCATCCTATACTACCGATGTGGGGTTCGAGCACCCCATAATACTCACACCCTTATCATAGCACCGCCCCTGAGCGCCAATGACCCGGCGGCTGACAGTCTTTGACGCTTTACTCTATCTGATCAGCCCCTTCGTTGGTAGCCTTTTTCGAGCCACCGACAACCAGCTCTGATACCAATTGATAGGTATCTAAGCATTCTGGTAACCCACCCTTAAAGCGTAGCTATCAAGGGGGGAAGAACCAAGCCATTTAAATACCCCACCGAGCATCCCATACCACTCGGTCTGGTACTTGGGCACTCCATGATACTTAAGCCCCTATCACACATCTGCATAAAATCAAATTAGTGCCATTCCTCTGAAGGATTGTTGTCCACTCAAAAGCCTTAATGGTTGAGGTGGCTTTGAACTTTCCAAGTGTATGATCTGATACACGAAAGAGCATTTAAGATGGTACAATACAGCATATAGCTTCTACTCAACTGATGTTTCCAACTATTAGTACTCTATTTTCCTATTGGGATTTCTACAGCAGATGATGGGTCCCTCCTTCTGTCTGGGCCTGTTTTTGTGTTTGTGTTTCTGCTTTTCGGAAGAACATATTTTTAAAAAACTACGATAGATGATGTTATATTGTTTTCTTTTTCCTTACAAATTAAACCCCCAGAAAAATTGTGTTTTTGTGTTGTAAACAGTAGCTTCTAAAAATTAGCTGATTAGAAAAGCGTTTGTTAGAATGAAAAACTTGATACTTCACATTGCATTTCATCCGAGCCACCGACAACCAGCTCTGATACCAATTGATAGGTATCTAAGCACTCTGGTAACCAGCCCTTAAAACGTAGCTATCAAGGTGGAAGAACCAAGCCATTATATACCCCACCGAGCATCCCATACCAGTCGGCCTGGTTGCTTCGGAGATAGTGTATGTTATTAGTTTACAATTACTATGTTCAGGTACCAATCATATTTGTCATCAGAACAATTGTGTGTTCTAGATACACACTTCCTCAAACCGTAATTTCATCTTATAAAAGAAGATACCTGAAAGATACCAAATATAACTCGAAATTCAACTTGTATTAAGTGTTCATCTTTTATTCCTCTGGAATTCTTGATGGATATGGTGATCATAAATGTTATTGAGGTAGAGGTCTAGGAATACACATTTTTGAGGTGTTGAGGGGATGCTATTGGGTCAGAAATTAATGAAGTAATGATTGAAAATTCTTTCAGTTGATAAATCTGATATTAAGGAACTTATTAATGTGAATTAAATTCATGTTTCAAGGATGTTGTCAACCTCATATTCCTTAAGAACGATGGATATAATCACATTGTGGGTGGACCTTATATAAGTGCAATATAATTTAAGATACAAACTAAATATGTTTTCGTCACAAAAAGATGTATAGGCTTGGCAACCAAATCTGTTTTCATCATAAAAAGATGTATAGGCTTGGCATTGGGTAGGCGGGTCTGAATTTTTGCTCGACCTACACATCCTAGTAATACTATGCATCCGGCCTCACTTTTCCCAGTTGAAAATATGCTAAGTATGAACTGTGGAACAAATGAAGGCAAATTATTATATTAGTGACTAAGAAGGAAGACTATAATGCTTATTTAAATAATGGAGTGCGGGGCAAACTTACACTAAACCTGCATCCGTCCTGCCATTTAGGTTGAGATCCTCTCCATTTCTTAAAATGAATGGACATCTCCATTACCATAGTTTTGGTGTATAAATGTCCAATTAATATCTCTTAATTCTAGAAATATGTGCATTTATATTTATTTACTTCAAAACCATAGTAATGGTGATGTCCATTTATTTTTAGAAATGGAGAGGATCCCAACCAGCCATTGAGTGGGTTTGGGAAAATTGCCAGCCCTAAGATTTAAGATGTATATCTTTACTATCTTATCATGTAGTTGTAGGTTTTGTTAAATATTTAATTCTTGATTCAAAGATCTTCCAGCGCAGCAAACGAAAGAAGTTTACATAAAGGATGGAAGTTTCAATTGAATTTGGGCTCCATATGATGGTAAATTATTTGGATTTGCTATTTAGAATCCAACTTATGAACTTTGTGTGTGCAGATTTCTAGATCCATTGGTGACGTATACCTTAAAAAGGCAGAATTTAACAAGGAACCACTGTATGCTAAGTTTCGCCTTCGGGAAACTTTTAAAACGCCAATTTTGAGCTCTGACCCATCAATATCTGTTCATGAACTACAAGAGCATGATCAATTTCTGATATTTGCCTCTGATGGTCTTTGGGAACACCTTAGCAATCAGGATGCTGTTGATATAGTTCAAAACCACCCTCACAGTGTAAGATATAAATATACTATAAAAAAATAAGATAAATGTACTATATGGTTACTTGTTTCTATTTTGTTTTATGGTTTTTATTGCTTAATTACTATATTATATCCACTCATGACTGCCTATTATCTATTCAATAAGTTTCAAATGTGTTTAATACTTGACTTGAATTTATTGCCTTTCATACATTTAACATGCTTTTACTCATGCTTACAAGTCATTATTGTTTTCGTTTAGTTCATGCTATTCTCCCTCATAAATGATACTGATTACAGTCAAAGGAAGATAAAATGGATAGGTTGTTGATTTCTTTTGTAATTGGCAAAAGCTCTGTCAAATTTTATTTAGGGTGCACATTTTGAAGGAAATTGACAATTTTAACTGAAGTAAAACACCTTGATAGCAGCTTTAAAGAGTAAAGGATATATGTATTGTTGTAGGCATTACATCTTTTCTATTTTGCAGGGGAGTGCTCGGAAGCTGATCAAAGTGGCTTTGCTGGAAGCAGCCAAGAAAAGAGAGATGAGGTACTCTGATCTGAAGAAAATTGACCGAGGTGTCCGTCGTCATTTCCACGACGACATCACCGTTGTAGTTATATTTCTTGACTCGAATCTTGTCAGCAGAGCAAGCACAGTAACAGGCCCCCCTGTGTCACTGAGGGGAGCTGGTGTTCCCCTACCGTCTAGATCTCTGGCACCAATGGAACTTCCAGGCCCTGGCTGATGTGGCTGTATGATCCGTTACCTTTGTATGTAGTGTTGTACTTTACCTTTAGCAGACATCGAGCTCTGGTGACCCACCAGCTTTGTATATCCAATTTAACAGAGATTAAGAATTAATACATTGTAACAAGTAACTTGGGGTATGTGGATTGTGGTTGAGTAAAGAATCATGGAAATAGAGCGTCGAAGCTATAAACATGAGCTTCAATATTTTATCATTTAAAGAAAATCTTGTCTGTCGCATGATTTTCTTCTTTTATGATGAAACTGAAACATATATTTTTCTCTTCTAGTGAGAAATGATTTCTGTAAATTACTCGTCGACTCTTTTGAATGCATAGCTAGTTACAATGTACACAATCGATCATTGGCGTGTCTCGGGGTTGAAGAATGACATCGGAAAATTTCTATTGAAACATGCAGTTTGCGAAGGCGAAAATTGCCGTTTTCAAATGCATTGATAGAATACGTTCACTGTTTTTGATTTGATTGAAATGGCGAGGGTCGAAAAATAAGTTGCTTATTGTTATGTGGATAATATGGTGATGGTTCTGGTGTTTGGGAATAGGGTGCTGCAGCATGTGCGTTGGACTGGTAAGTTAGTATGCAATCAATTGCAGGTGGGAGCAAGGGTACTGGTTTGGAAGTTAGGTGCAAAAATAATGGTGTCTTCATGTACAATTCTGAACAAATGAGTCCAATTAGATAGTGATATAAATTGTCATTTGCTACAGTGATATAATTTGTCATTTACTTATCCGGTTTAATCACTGAAAATGATCATATGTGTTGTCTTGATCTCTAAAAGTGTCTTTCTCTTCATATTAGTTTATTTTTTGATTGAAAGCATCAACTCATTTTAGTGCTTTTGTCCACTACCGTCAATAATGTGTGCTAGAGATTGGACTGGCAAGTGTGTCTCAGCTCTCGATCACATTAGCTATTGCAATTTTAATAAAAAATAACTATACTTTAAAATTTCAACAGAATTGTGGAGAGTCATCATGGTTTTCACACAGAAATTTTGCCAAATTCAAAGCCAATACAAACATACACTTAACTATGTTGAGGCTATTGCATTACCTTGGATTCTTGAATTGAAAGATAGAAAAAGGGTGATAATCGTAATTCATTAAACATCTTAACTTCTATTGATTTCTTGTCAAACTGTTCTTGTCAATGTCAATACTAATGCTATTATTTTCTAGGCACCTTAAGTTTATGCTCTTAAAGGAGAAGCTGTCCATATCAATATGAAATTTCTCAAGTCCAACACCTTCTATGCTCACAAAGCCCTGTGAAAAATCATAGTGTTCCACCGATCCAAGGGTTTCTGAATCCTTGTTAGTGAAGCTATCATCTGAGTAGAGGGCTTGCTCTAGTTCTTTACAAACTTGGGTCATTGTGGGGCGATGTTTTGGTTCTTGAGCTACACATCTTATACCAAGTTGCCCCACCTTTAACATAACTTCCATATTGCATGGCTCATTCTGACAAAATAGATTTGCATCCATGATTTCTGCAATGTTACCTTTCTCAATGCTAGGTCTTGCCTGCAAGACATACCAAGTTATAGAATGATGTATAGTTTATTAAACGATTTAGTATGTTGTTATTCCCTATAAAATTGAGAATGTTTGTTTTTAGTCCTACTGAAAAATATTTATTTACATGACAAGTTCTATGGTGGACCACTTCGATACCATTGAACAATATGTATAAATTGTCCGAAACTCTAACATGGTTGATTTGGTCCGTGAAAGTAGAAGTTTATGGTCCTTTTTGTTGTAACATTTGAGAAATGGACACGATCCATGTAATTTTAGTGAAAGTTAGGAAAAACAAATGAGTGTCTCAAAACTTAACTCACATTTGTTTTTCTTTGTTTTGTCAAACCAACATTGATTATGTCACCGTTTCAATTGTGAGAACAAAGAGAATCGTGAGCTTCATTTCTAAAGGACATTGTCAGTGTTATTAGACAATTTTTAGATACCAGTCCACGATGGACCACTAACTAATAGAAAGGTTTTTAACTCCCACTGATTATAAGTAAAAATGTTATAAGAACTAGGTTGAACATTTGAATTTATAATGACTAACAATATATTTTTCTCAAGGAAAAATGCAAATCTTTAGTGGATTAGATATAGTAAAGATTGAGGTTTTTTTAGCCTTACTTACCCAATCAATAATATGTTGGTTACTTGGGTTTTCAGCATTATCCACTGCAGGTCTAGCTGAAATAAGTTGCAAAAGTATGACACCAAAGCTATACACATCACTGAATTTGGTCAAGTGGCAGCTTGAACAATATGCAGGGTCAAGGTACCCTGGTGTCCCTTTGATTTGGCTACTGACATGTGATTGATCACCTGTAGGACCTGATTTTACCAGTCCAAAATCTGAAACCTTGGCCTCAAAACTTTCTCCTAATAGTATGTTACTAGGTTTGATGTCACGATGGATTATGCTTGGCTTCACCTTTTCATGCAAATAAGCTATGCCTATAAGATGTACCAAGCAAATTTCTTGTTAAATGAACTTGGAGTATCATTTGAAAAGTTAAAAAAATATACCTTTAGCTGCTCCAATTGCTATGTTTATTCTTTGCTTCCAAGTTAAGCTTCTCCTTCTGTTTCCTGCAAAAGCCAATATTCGTCAGTGGTGTTCGATAAGAGCCATGGTTTCAAATTTGTGATCGGCACCATAAATATTTTAGAAGTCTATGCAACCACATAGTTACCGTAGCTGTGAATGAATTGGTTGTATTTGTCTACAATGTTTTTTGCAATATGTTGAGAATATGGATCAGAACCTATTATTAGAGTTTACTGCAATATTCCTATGGTTATGACTATTACGATTTTAATTATAGGAATTATGGGAGGTTACAAATTTATGTTTGTCTGTTACAAATTTATAGGCAGTTTTTCTTTTGTGTA
>Ga0099826_10003272_pt1 | contig 10934 bp, 5 predicted proteins | sample Mtrugardesep15_FD_76830 | JGI IMG/M metagenome (GOLD analysis project Ga0099826, IMG submission 76830) | Root nodule microbial communities of legume samples collected from California, USA - M. trunc garden sep15 | ecosystem: Host-associated > Plants > Roots > Nodule | place: USA: California...
ACATCCTTTACATTGTTTACAGGCGATCTTGTAATGTTTTTGTCTGTATTTGTGTTTTTTGCTTTGGGATGCTCTTAGTATCTTCGGTTTGTAATTAAACTTTACACAGGTCCCTCAGGTACACCTTGTGCTCGTGGGTCTGTTATGTTCTCGGTCAAATTCAAGATTACGAGGACTCTTTCCACTTTCCTCTGAAATTCAAAAGGTTAACATAAAAATAAAATCAAATCAAATTGACGATTTTAAAAACAAAAACTCCAAACTTTAACTTAGAACTAAAATTTTACTCAAATATGTCTTTAACATGTCTTAATTAATGGAAAATGTTATTTCTCTAGAAAAATAACATCAAGAATTTTTCAAGACACAGTTGATAAATTTTAATTGCATGATTTATTTATTCACTTCATACTTTTCAGCCACGCCTCCTTGAATTGTGGCAAATAGTGCATTGTGATTTGCTGCTCTTTATTCTTGAAGAATTATTGATGTTATTTTTTTAGAGATACAACATTGCTCCTTAATTAATTGGCTTAATTGCATGTTTGATCATTTAGGTTTATTTTGGATTTTAAGTTTGTTCCTTTATATATGTTTTAAAAGTTTCAAATTAGTCCTTTACATTTTAAAGATTTCAAGTTAGTCCAAAACATTATTCACATTGAAATAAGTTAGTCTACTAATCGATATGATATTGAATCTAATAAAAAATGTTTTAAAACTGAATTTTTAAACAATCAAATGACAAAATAGACTAACTTATTCCAATGATTAAAGCTTTAAACAAACTAAAAACTTTTAAAACATGAATAATCAAACTTAAAACCCAAAATAAACGTAACAGACTAAACACACTATTAACCCTAACTAATTCTAAAGTAATTATAGGTTGATATTTTTTTTTTCACAATGAACAATCTAATATATGAATGAAGAAACACTTGAAATGGAAAAACAAAACAAAAGTCTCATTAAGTGACAACAGTACTATTCACCTATCAGTTTTTAAATATCCAAATTTATGATATGATGATGTTCAAGCAGTCAACTCCCATTGTACAATTTCCATTAAATTATCTCATTCACCATACACATAAGTCATAACCATACTCACGTGCCGTTAACTCCTCCGTTAACTTCCCACTTCACTATTCTAACACCAAACAGTCCCACTAACACAAACACAAACACAACCACAACAATACACCACCAACTCTGTCTCTTTTCACTGTCTTTTCTTTCTTTCAAGTATAATACTACTACATGAGATTGAAACTAAGATTGTACAACCAAGAAGAACAAGAACAACAACAAAAATGAAACCCTTTTGTAGGTTCTTGATTCTTCTAACACTTTTCACTCTCACACAATCATCATCTTCATGCAACAATGAAAACAAGAACCTTATTTCAAAGGCTTTTCAATCTGTCTCAGGATTCAACACTTCCTTATTCCAAACAAAAAGCTTCAAATGTTCAAAGGGTCAAATAAACATCATAGAACTTCCATCAAAAAACTTGAGTGGAAACATTTCATGGAGATATCTAAGAAACATGACAAACTTAGAGTTTCTTGATCTTTCAGGTAATTATCTACAAGGTCAAGTCCCAAACTGGTTTTGGTCAAGTAGTTCAAATTTATCAACAGTGAATCTTTCTAACAACAGATTTGGTGGAACCATTGCATTCAAAACAAAACCCATTTCTCAAAATGGTGCATCATTACAAAATCTCAATCTTTCACATAACAGGTTCACAAATCAACTTCATCTTTCATTTTTTCAAAACCTTAAAATCCTTGACCTTTCACACAACAATCTTAACACTCTACCTTCAGGTTTTCAAAACCTTACCAAACTTAACTACCTTGATCTATCAAACTGTAACATCATAGGAAATATCAAACCCATTTCTTATCTTACTTCACTCTCTTTCTTAAACCTTTCAAACAACTCTTTGAATGGTAGTTTCCCTTCTGATTTTCCATCTCTAAACAACCTTGAATTCCTCAACATCTCAAACAATAACTTCAAATCTTCAACTTCTCTAAACAACTTCATCAAGAAATTTGGAAAATCATCGTTCATTCATAACAAGTTCAATCTCAACCACTACAATACAACAAAAAAACCAAATATTCATTCAAATTCAATTTCAACTATACAACATCACCACCATCAACAACTTCATGTGACAAAGACAAAACCCATTCAAACCAAACCAAAACCAAAACACAAACAAAAGTCAAAAACAAAAACCATGATTATTGTAGCAGTTACCTCGGTGTCAACGGTTATTTTTGTCGTATTATGTCTATGTGCATTTTTTGGTTACAGAAGAAAAAGAAAACTAGCTCAAAAAAACAAATGGGCAATTTCAATATCAAAACCAATGACAGGATTAACAACAACCGTTAAGATGGAGAAATCTGGACCGTTTGCATTTGAGACAGAATCTGGAACATCATGGGTAGCTGATCTAAAAGAACCAACTTCAGCATCAGTTGTGATGTTTGAGAAACCTTTGATGAACATTAGTTTCATGGATCTTATGAATGCCACGTCATATTTTGGGAAAGATTCTCAGCTAGCTGAAGGTAGATGTGGGCCCGTTTATCGTGCTGTTTTACCTGGGGAGTTACACGTGGCAATTAAGGTTCTTGAAAATGCTAGAGAGGTTGATCATGATGATGCTGTTGATACTTTTGTTGACTTGTCTAAGCTTAAACATCCTAATCTCTTGCCACTTTCTGGTTATTGCATCGCAGGTAATCATTTTCTATGCGTTTCTTATCTACTTAGCATCGACATTTTTGATAAAAAGATGTATCTAGTATCTGACACATATCTTATATCAACATGACACTGACACATATAATTATATGTCGATTTGAATTACTATTGGTGTTAGTGTTGGTATTGTCTCAAGTGTATGTATGTGTCTATGCTTCATTCATCATAGTTTCTAATGGTTCCAAAGTTCTGATTTATTTTATGTGCCAGTGTCCTTTCGATATCAATAAATGACTTTCACGGGTTTTAAATTTAGTATTGTCACTCTCTTCATGTGGAACAATTTTCTTACCTAAAATCTAGCAATGGTTATGATTACATTTGGAAATCTATGCAAGTACTATCCAATTTTCTGCTTTTTACCGTGTATTGCAACAAATTTGAAAATATTATTTTAAATTTTATTTCCTATAGTACATAGTATTCTAGTGAAGTACTATATATACTAGCTGTAACAAAAAATAAAAATACTAGTGCTATACAAGTACTACTGGAGATTTTTTGGTAGCAGTACTAGTGGTTCTTTAAGAGCATTAATGTAGATAATTTTTACTCACATGTATTATTTTTTGGTAAAAGTTAATTATCAGTAACATTATGTTTCAACTTATATAGAAAAAAATGTAGTAACATACTAGTAACATGTAGTGTTTTTTCTAACTAAGGAAAAATAACAGTATTTTATTATTCATATTGAAATTGAATTTCTCTGACTTAATGAACTGAATTTATAAGATTAGATATTTTCTTTGCAGAAGATTAGATCACAAAGTTTAGTAGTAAAATACAAGTTTTACATTCTTAGTTTAATTTGTGTGAAATGTAAGAATTTGCCAACAACAGAAATGCTGCATGAAATATAAAATCGAACCATATACAATTAGAATTGCCTTAATATAGAACATTACATTGTCAAATTCATGTATGTTCTACTTATATTTCCAATCAGAAATTGTTCTATATATGTTTGGCTGGGTTATTAACTGGTTTTGTTAATTTAATTGAAATTTCAGGGAAGGAAAAGCTAGTGTTGTATGAGTTTATGTCAAACGGAGATTTAGGCAGATGGCTGCACGAGCTACCGACGGGTGAGACTAATGTGGAGGACTGGAGTAGCGACACATGGGAGATTCAAAACGGCACCGGTTCACGGGCATCATCACCAGAAAAAATGGGGTGGCCAACACGACACCGTATCGCTCTAGGAGTAGCACGTGGTCTAGCATTTCTCCACCATGCAGGATCAAGGCCTGTCGTTCATGGACATCTAGTAACATCAAATGTCCTACTAGCCGATGACTTTGAGCCTCGAATTGCTGATTTTGGGTTTCGAAAATTTGGACAACAATGTCCTCCAAACTGCAGCACCGAAACAGACGTATATTGTTTCGGTGTAGTGCTTATGGAGCTTCTAACGGGGAAGCCCGGTACAGCGGAGACAGTTGTTTGGGTGAGGAAGCTTGTAAGAGAAAGTCATGGAGTGAGGGCGCTTGACGATAGACTCAAACTAAATGGCGGTGACTCGGAGAGTCAAATGGTGGAGAGTCTCCGAGTTGCGTACCTTTGCACAGCTGAGTCACCCGGGAAGAGACCAACTATGCAGCAAGTTTTAGGCCTTCTCAAAGATATTCATCCAAGAAATGGACTCGAATGAATTGACTCGGCTACTGACTTTTTCTCTATTTTGGAGTGTTTTATGGTTCACGATATTCTTAGTGCGTGTTTGGTATCACATTGGTACTGTGAGGATGGCAAAACAAATGTGATATCAAACATGTATTCAAGTGTTTGAGGTTTAACCTAGTAGGAGTTTTGGATTTGGGCCATGTTTTTTGTTTTGTTTTTTTTTTAAAATATTTATTTTTTATGATTATGATTGCAATGTATATATACCAAAAAGTTTAGGTGAAAGAAGGAAAAAGAAAAATGGGAAGAAAGGTGGACAAAATGAAGTGGGGTAGCAACTAGGGAAGGGAAATGTTGGATAGGATAATCAAATATCTATGAATGCCTTATGGGAGTGTTGTGAAGTATATTTTTTTGTGAGCATGCAAAGAGTAGAGATTCCCACTTACTATTACTTGTCTCTTCTAAGAGGGGCTTCCATCATTTTATTTACTTTACTTTCCTTTTTTTTATAATTTTGTTTCATTATCTTTCTTCTTTTTTATCCCTATGATTTTGTCTTACTCTCTCTTTCACTTTGTTTTCTATTACTTTTTGTTTGGGGAGAATGTTTTATATCACTTTACACTTTATTCATATGGGTTAATATATTTTATCTTTAGTAAAGAATATTCTCTCAATAGAAACAAAGAGAGGTTTGAATGAGATAGATACACTTTTTTTACTCAAGAGATAGATGCACCTATCACCTATGTCTTTTTCAAGTCTCCCTTTGCCCTAGGATAACTTGCTTGATTTATTGAAATGAAACAAAAGAGTGTCACATTCACATATATGTGTCGTGTTCATGGGGTTGTGACTCTTCAAGTGAGGGTAAGTCCAATATTATTGATATGTCAATAATGTACGCTAGATATTATGGTCATGTGGGGGATATGTACAAATAATTATCTTTCAAAAGTTGCGTAGTTGTTTAGCATGATTAAGAGGTCAATTTTTAAAATGGTTTTTGTCAATCAATGGAATATTTCGTTAAGTGGATCATACAGACATGATTATCTGTATGTATGAACATGAGAAAATAATTAATAGTTCGTCCACCAGGCACCAACTATGAAACTTCCATGAATGGATGTGAAAACATTACGTTGCAATCATTTTCAGGTGTTAGCATTTCTCAATTCTAGAGATATTTTTAATTTAGCAGTGGCGGTTGTAACTATCATGTCTACTTGTATCAAATGGTTTATGTCAAGTAGCAAGTCTTCCATGGTCGCTAGGGTGAAAATAGAACAAGACTTTGCATTCTGATATGTAATCTATCATTATTTTTAGATTTGAGTCTTGTCTTTCAAAAGTATGGTATGATATGTTAATATATTTAAAAGTCGATTTCATATGAACGTATTTAATAAGTAGTATGATTTTATGCGAAATAGACTTATAAAAAATTATGGTCATAACTCTTGGGCATATTCAATAAAAGCAAAATGGAGAATTAATATTGTGTGAGTCTGCCTAGGAAATTTATATATGGTCTTGAGATCAAACAAGAATAATCCTACATCAAATTATCTTTTGGAGTTTAGATTTAAGTAAAATCTGTTTTTCAATTTAATAAAAAATCATTTTACTCCAACTTGTTTTCAAATTTAACTTTTAGAACAAAAACTCAAAACTGCCCCTAAATGGCCCTTTAGCTATTCACATTTATACCAAATTTGTCGGTATATTTTCTTGAATGAGTAAATCATCAAATTCATCATTGACTTTATAGAACATTTTTAAATAGATCCTAAAAATTATAAATATTTTAAAAAAGATTCTTACTCCGTCTAATTGATAGTAAATTGAAGGAAAATATAAGAACCGAATTGACCGTAAGTTGTTACAATGTAGAAATGTAATTGATAAGTGATTAAATATACATACCAACTTAATAGTTTAATAAAGTTATTGATCATTTTAAAATATTCATCATATCCAAAGTGGATGACAATTGATTATTCTTTCTTCAAGCAATCTCCACAACCAGCTTGTAAATTTCTTACAGTACACCTATATCTGAATTTACATTAAAGTGGAATGTTCATGTTTGGAAACTCTTTTGCTTTTGCTTTATACATACTACTAACAAGTACATCTTGTTGCCAAATATGCTACAAATTAATTTGAGTCATAATTGTTACTTTACTATTTTTCTGAAAGATTTTCATGGGGCAAAGTTACTTTTGACCTTTGCAATTTAGAATAAAATCAGTGATTTGTTTCGATTAAAGCAAACTAGTTTATGAATTTTGAGCTATGATTGTGAGATTTAGATCGATTCTGTCCTAGTCAGTACTGTGGGTTGTAACTATCTTTACATTTGAGGCAGACACTACTAGGGTATGCTTCTCTTTTTTGGTTCTTTAATTAGGAAGCATAAAGCCTAAACTATGCATCAATTATGGACAAACAGTATGAGCTGATGAGCACATAAGCAATACTGATCTAAAAACTTGTTTTTGAAATATCATTTTCTCTTCAACTTATTTCTCAAAATGTATAAAAGGATATATAATATGTAAAGTATATAAAATTAGTAATTTTAGTCTTTTTGTTGTTAAGATACTAAGGATTTGTTTGGTACACATGATAGAAATATCATATCCTGATTCAATCCGGTGTTTGTTGCACCAATAAAAAAGATATATTAAACTCATTTATAATCATATCTTACTCACCCTTTGTTATTTTTATTCTTAGTTTTTTATAGGTTAGCAACCTAATAACATAAATCTACCCGCTGAATTTAAGCATATCAATAAGCAGATGAAAAGAAAGTAACGAGGATTCCCTTAGTAACGGTGAGAAAACCGGAATAAGCCCACCATGAGAATCGGTTGCCCTCGACTTTCGAATTGTAGTCTGGAGAGGCGTCCTCAGCGGCGGACCGGGCCCAAGTCCCCTGGAACGAGGCGCCGAAGAGTGTGAGGGACCCGTTGTGCTCGGTCACTGTTACACCACGAAGCACTGTGGCGAATCGGGTTGTTTGGGAATGCATCCCAATCGAGCGGTGAATTCCGTCCAAGGCTAAATATTGGCGAGAGACCGATAGCGAACAAGTACTGCGAGAGAAAGATGAAAAGGACTTTGAAAAGAGAGTCAAAGAGATCTTGAAATTGTTGGGAGGGAAGCGGATGGGGGTCGACGATGTGTCTCGGTCGGATATGGAACGGTTTGTGTCGGTCCTTCAATCGACTTTGGATATCGATCGACAAGGATTGTAATGGTGGCCCAAACATGGGTTATTGAAATGCTCGGGGAGACGTCATCATCACGATTGTCAATGATAGCGTGTGTTGATTCGGCATGCCTCGACACTTGCGCACTCCTGACGTCGTTATGTGGGCTCCCATTCAATCCGTCTTGAAACACTAACCAAATAATGTGGCATGTGTGCGAGTCGACGGACGAGTAAACCTGTGAGTCGCATGGAAGCTTATTGGTGGGATTCTCTTGTGGTTACACCGCTGACCGACCTACGTATCTTCAATTACTCAAAATTCCTCCTTCAACTCCCACCATCTCCGGCGATTCTATTCCAAAATCATGTTTCAGTTTCTTTTTTCTCTTAATTTTTATCGCTTCTACGTTCTTCAGGTTTTTCCTTTTTTTCATCCTTTTTTTTATTTTTTATTTTGCTGCCAATCAATTCTATCCCTCAATTTCAATTTTTCATTCCCAATTAATTCCGACTATTCTTATGCTTCTTAACCTTTTTTTTTTCTTTTTATTATTCATTATTGACTTTCTTGCCATGCATGGCTTCAAGTTTACATTCAATTCAATTTTTTTTAGTAGATAGACGAAATGGCAAAGTCGTTATAAATTCACAGTGGAGGTACCGGGGTTCGAACCCCGGTCATGACATCCATTCTTACAATTTTGGCATTTTGCCGGTTGAGCTAAGACTTGTGGATCAATCGATTCAATTTTGTTCATTGATTTTAGTCTTTTATTTTGGTTCATTATTGTCGGGATGATTTACATGTTAGAGCAAATAAAATGATATCTTTTTTTTTCTTAAAAAAAGATATATCCTTTTGTTTGCTCTAAGAATCCTTATTGTTTTTTTATATTGTTAATTAAAAATTTGAAGAAAAAAATTCTTAAAAACAATATGTTTTTGTTGCACAACAATAATTTTGTCATTTAAATATAATATATATTTTTATCATATTAATATTGATAACAAGTTTGTACTAAATATATGATAGGATAAAATAATGCTATCATATTTTTAATCATGTGTTCATAAAACGTGTGAGAAGATAAATGTCTATAATCTTTTTTTTGATAAGCATGGAGAGTGGACAGGTATCAAGAGGCAACATCGACATCCCAACTAGGTTGGCACCTCAAGAAACATTCATCATATGCCGTCAAACTAAAATTTTATTAAAAAAGGGGGGAAATAATTACAAAGGAGGGGAGACTAGGCCAAAACCCTCCAAAGAGAAAACAAAAAGCAAGAATAAAGAAAACAACAAAGAAAACACCAAAAAACTGATTATGGAAATCAGTATTTGGGTAAACCACATCTATCCCTAAAGAAATCAACATTCAACTCATTAGGGAGAGAAGGCAGCCAAACTGATCCTTGCACTGAATGGCCCATGCTAACTGTTTGCCCGCACAATAGTTACCTTCTCAGTATCTTGCACTGAATAACCCATACTAGCTGTTTGTCCGCACAACAGTTACCTTCTCGGTATATCCTTCCCCAAAGAGCCCAAAGATTAGGCAATAAGGAGTCTCTATTATTAATGTAATATTTTGAAACACCAATAGACGACCAATAGCAAGAAGAACTTGATCAAAATTCACCATTGGTTCAACAATAAAAATTAGAACAGATTTATGAGACATATATAAATTCTTTAAAGCAATTTGTCTATCATCTCACTATTATATTCTATTTTTACCCATCTTTTAATCATGTCATGTCTCTTAATATGATATTTTACTGACTAGAATTGCATTATAGTTTATATACTTTACCGACTATAATTACATTATATTTTATATACTTTAAGAATTACTGATTCTTTTTATATATTAATTGTAGAAGCATGGTTGTGCCCAAGTAAAATAAATAAATTGAATAAAGACGAATTATTTAGAAATAATAAATTAAAAATTTGATACAATTAGGATAGGATACACTTCTATATAATGATTCCAATGTAACTAACATTATAAACTTTCACCTATGCATAACTAACTTCTAACTACTTTAAACCAATTCTAAAAAGTTTCTAACTATATCTAGCATATATTTTAACCACTAAGTGAGAGTGGGTAGTAATTAAGAACTAAATAGTTGCAGCACAAAAAAAATAAAAACTAAATATTTGATTTTGTTAGGTGAACTAAATAGTATTATTTTATAGGCTTAATTACACTTTTGCCCCTTAAGTTTTCCAAAGTTGTGATTTTGGCTCCCTATAAAAAACAACTCTTTCCAAGCCCCGTAAGTTTACTTTATGTTGCAATTTTGGCCACCCACGTCAATTTTGACCCAGTCAACAGACACGTGGGCGCCATGTGTGTAATTTTTTTATTTTATATTTTTAATTTTAAAAAAATATTTGTGTAATTAAAAAAAACTTGTTTTCTTTAATTACAAAAATAAATAAAAAATTAATTTTTTTATTACAAATAAAAAAATTAATTATTTGTTTTTGGTTTTTTTTATTACAAAATTTTTAAAAAAAAATTATTTAATTTTTTAATTACAAAATAAAAAATTAAAAAAAAATACATAAATGTGTCCACGTCAGCGTTGACCGGGTCAAAATTGGGCTAGGGGCCAAAATTGCAACAGAAAATAAACTTAGGGGGCCTGGAAAGAGTTTTTTTTTATGGGACAAAAATCACAACTTTGAGAAACTTAGAGAGCCAAAAATGTAAACATTAAATTGTAAACATCACACTATAATTTTTCAAATAAAAAACATTTTATATATACTATATATAAAAGAAACTACCCCTTTCAACACACTTTTGGGTTGAAATTTTCTTTCCATAATTACCCTTAATTTTAAATACAAGTAACACATGTAACAAAGAGACAAGAATAAATTTAAATATTATAACAAATGTAACAAACACGATATGAATACATGTATATCAGTTTTTTATTTATTTATCATTTAAAAAATATAACAAACTAGATGAGTATATTTATACTTACTTTTTCATTATCCCAATTATACTCTTAAACAACTTTTTCCATAATAAAGATTGTTGTTCATGTCATTAAAAAAAGCAACAAACATTTACTCCCTCCGTTCCTTTTTAAGTGTCTTTTTAGAAAATTTCCATCAAAATAGCAAAGTGTATTTTTTCACGTTTTCTTCCAATTATATCCTTCTTTTAATTCAACAATAAATTCATATTTTTTTGCACACACTTTATCTTTCCAATAAATTTAATATGTTATCTTTTTCTCGTAACAAACAGTTGTTAG
>Ga0099826_10003273_pt1 | contig 10934 bp, 3 predicted proteins | sample Mtrugardesep15_FD_76830 | JGI IMG/M metagenome (GOLD analysis project Ga0099826, IMG submission 76830) | Root nodule microbial communities of legume samples collected from California, USA - M. trunc garden sep15 | ecosystem: Host-associated > Plants > Roots > Nodule | place: USA: California...
ATTTAGCACAGATACCTTAGTGTTGTCAGTAAGTAGCATGTTAAACTAACAACTTGTCAAGGATCTTAGTGAAATTTCGTTTTTACTGTTAGGGACCTAACTGACAGTAAGTATACACAGTCAAGGACCTAAGATTAAGTAGATGATATTGATTTTTGATTCAGGGACCTAACTGACTGTAAGTATACACAGTCAGGGATCTAACAGTAAATTGAGCATATTGATTTTCGATTCAGGGACCAAAATGACCATTTTTTTTTACTTTCACTTTAGTCTCTGTGACATGTTATACTCCTTGTCAGCATGCCACATCATCACTTAACAGATTTTTTTAACGGCAAGGACTAAAGTGATAACGGAAGTGTAGAGTCAGGGACTTGTTTGTATTTAATCCTGAGTCAAGAATCTATGTGACAGCAAGGTGCAAAGTCAGAGACTAAAGTGACTATTTACTCAAAAAAAATTATTAACTTTCACTCTTCTTCCCCCTATAGTAGACTTCTTGAAGTTATTTTAAACCTCGTATAACGATGAGAAGTTATTTTGACAACTCAACAGTTGTCTGACATCTTGTCAATTTAATAATAATTTTGATTATCTCTTTTAATCAAATTAACACTTACTTTATGTGTATTTTTATATAGTGTATCAAAAGTTGTATAAAAATATCACTCTTTTCATATATAGGAGGTCTAGAGCTAAATCTCCAATTAATAAATCATTCTCTGTTAATAAATAAAATATTTTTACACTCAATTAATCATAATTACATTTAAAAGAGCACATATATATTATTGGCAGAGATTTGTTTATAGTGTGCAACTTTTTACACAAACAATGTATAAAAATTAAACTATAAATTAACCATGAATAATGTTTATTAAAATGTCAATTTTTGGTTTACGTGTCTATTTCTCTATAAATAAAAATATTTATTAGTAGATTATAATAAGGGTTGAGTACTCTATCATGGGATACGGTATGTGCTTTAGAGACTTCTCGGGTCAGCTATTATTTAGAAAATCAGATGAATCGCATTTCACCGCCACGGTACTAGAAGTCTCTAGTTGATGCACTTGTTGTTCCAAATGTTCCTACCAATGAGTTTGGAGATATTATATCACAATGTAGGAATCTATTGTTAGATAATCCCGACTTTGTAGTGTCGTATGTTCGAAGGCAGACAAATAAGGTTGCTCATAGTATTGCTAGAGCGTCCTTATCCATCCTAGCTCCCATATTTTCTATGATGTACTATCTACTTTGTATCTTTTGATTATGAATGAAATGCATTAATCTTTGCTTTGAAAAAAAAAGGTTGAGTTTAATGAAAGAGACAATGTTTTGCAACGTGATGAACTGATATTTGAGTTTCGGTTAAAAGACACATGTACATTTAACTAATGTTCGACACGTTTGAATAGAATTTTTTCAATCAGCTGATGCCATATGTCTCCGAGGTTAAAATATGGTTTTCATTGTCATTGCTTGCAGGTGAAGTATCATATAATTATATGTCAAACCTCAAAGTTTGGTAGACGGTAATTCCATCCTTAACTACTATGAGGGAATCACAGTTCAGTTGCTATGATATCGATCTTATTTGAGGGTGAAAAGATATTCAGGATATGCAATAAAGAAACGGGCACGGACCATAATTTAATTTTCACAATTCCTAGTCCTCACCTCACCTTTATCAAGAGAAACATAAAATAAATAGCTTATTATATATCATTGATTTTTTTAAACTCCCTATGGACCCCATAGATGATTTCCACAGGATGTGCCTGACCATGCAACAAAAGCAAGACGGTGAAGGCCAAGCAAACATAATTGAGTTGATGTAGATTGTGTGCACTCACAATCAATTATGACGTATGCAGTCGGTCATATTTGGATCGTCCAATTAAAATCAAATGGACTGAATTTCAAGTTTGTTATTTAAATTTTAGACTATTCGATAATTGGACAACTAAAACGTACTCCCTTCGGTCACATATATAAGTAAAATGTAATTTTTTAGGTTTATTGAACGGCTAATGTACATGGTTTATAAATATGACCAAATGCAATAATTATTCAATAAACCTAAAAAATTGATTTTGCTTACAAATGTGACCGGAGGGAGTAGTTGACTATGGACAATCACACTAGACACAATTTAAATCCGTTGAATAGGATGTAAAGAATTCTTTCCTCTCTGAATATGTGTACGTGGAAGCTAGTGGCAAACCCAAAGTGTTGACAAGGAAGAGGTTTGGGCCAATTCCTTTTGTGAAAAAGGCAAAATGATGAACCATAAGTGGATATTTTCCTAATTTACAAATTAAGAAAGTGGCTTGGATTGAGGAGTAAATTTAGGCAATGGTTATTGTTGAAAATAAAATTTAATACTCTTATACTGTCATTAGTGCAGCTTGGAACTGATTCCTCCTCATGCCAAGAGAGAGAGAAAGTGGTCCTTGAAGAATTATTGAAGTAGTTAACTATAGTTGTATATATGATTGATTGATTTAAGTAGTTAATTATAGTTATGTTTAGTTATATATATATATATATATATATATGATTGATTTATTTAAGTAGTTAATTATAGTTATGTTTAATACGTTGGTTTGTCGAGTTTGGTATGATTATTACACGTCATTATGTGTGAAGAGTGTTTTCATTCACATTGATAGTTACCTAAAATTAGGAAAGTTGATTGGTTTACCCAACTCGAGTAATTACAATTGCATATATCCAACTATAAAGTATAAACAACAACCATTAAGCTCCTATAGGCTATTCACATCAATAGATTATAGAGTTACCTAACAATAGTCTTCTTTGTGTTCTAATGTGTAATGCCCTTCACGTCTCCACGAAATGTTTAATGCTGCCAAACTCATCATGGGAAAACTTAACTGCTTGCATTGCACTCTACCAACTTAATTAGATTTTAATCTCTTTAAAATTTGTTTTTGGTCAAAATAAGCTCTTTAAAATTTGTTTGATATTGTAAAAGTTACAAAAGTAGTTATAATAAAAATTTGATATTATTGCCTCGTGAGCTTAACTTAATTGATAGGGACATTGTATAATATAAATAGAGATCGGGGTTCGAATCATAGACATTTCACTTCTCCACATTTAAAATGTGTGAGCTTCAGCCGCTAAGCTACTTGATAAAAAAAATATCTGATATTACTTGTAGAATTTATTACACTTGTTTTTATGTTTGTCTCTTTTATAACATCTATCTATTTCAATCTCTGTAGATAAACAGATCCATCAATTTTCAACCACATATTAGATATGCTAATTTGGGCATATATCAAAATAAACCTAGCTCCACATTGGTATAAGATGACGTTTTAAAGGAGTTAATAAGTTAATTGATTCAGACCACTCACTATACTATTCACTCATGATGCATTATAGTATTAAGAGACGTGAGCAAAAGATGAATTAAGCCAATATAAATTAATAAAAATCTAGTGCATAAAAAATCAAATTGCTTCCTTTCTAGTTCACCATCATTAAGATGAGAGGCAGATAGAAAAGTTGGATAAATAAAAAATATACACACTCCACATGATAGGAGACTTTAATTATGATAATAACTTATCCATCATAAAAACCATCATGGTGTTGGACTATAGTCTAAAAAAATTATATTAACAAGTGGACTGATTGAAGGTATCAACTAGGGATCAGCATGTGTGAACACTAAACATGTTGTGGCAAAAATAGCAAACAAAAATTGATTGCCTCATTAGACATGTCCATAAAATAATGAAGCAGTAACAGAGCAATCATGATTCAAGGTATGCAAGGCTATTAAATAATAAAAGGAAATTTGTCTTAAGAAAATGGATTAATAGTAGTACAAATTGATAATTCAAAATAGTTTTATGTTTGGAATTTAGTAATGCTATAAGCAACATGCAATACAACGAACACAAAATAAGACCTATAAGAAGTTGGTAGTAAATTCCAATCAATCTTTTTTTTTTTCTAGAATGAAGAAAAAATAGCACATCCTCATACTATGCAAAGAAATAACAATTCCTATCCAAAGTAGTTAAGATAAAAGGAAGTTAACCAACTCCTGAGGAATGATGACAAGGGGATAGCCAACTTCTCTTTTTTTCTTATACAAGTAAAAATAAAATTATGAGTCAGACCAATAGCCTGTTAGCAAATGTACCTTATATATATATATATATATTCACTTATAATAACATGAGTTGAGTTTGTCACAGTGAGACTTTCCATTGTGCATTGATTGGCCTAATTAATGATCCCAAATATAAACAGAGCCTTTTATTTAAAATAAATGAGATCTCAATCTCACCTCTAAATAAATACTTAAATATTAAAATACTAATATTTTATAGTGTAATGCTTTAATGAAGGGATTCATATGTAAGTTCCACGACACTAAATCTATTAAGTTTTGTTAGAGACAAATTATTCGATAAAGCATAGACTTGGAGTTGGAAACCTTTCTAACTTTGGATTATTCATTAATACAATTTTTTAGAAGTCAACAGGTTTTTGTTTTATTTGGTAAACGGGGTGCAGATGAAACTGCAACAACCTAAATAGAATAAAATAAAAGTAAAGAGTACAAAGGGATATAGTATGACAACAAAATATCTAAATTAATATTAGTTTGTAGACATAGAGCATGATCTTCCGCTTATAAAGATATAAAATTAGAGATATAATTTCTCATTAAAATAATTTTACTCTGAAATTTAAATCAAATGCCATGTTGCTTTGTTTCATAGTGGGCTCAAAGAGTCTAAGATGTGACATGTAGAATAAGTTGAGGTGTTTATTAGGAGTCAAAGATTCTATTTACGGTGAGTTAAAGAATTTTTTTCAAAAATTATGATAAATGAAATTTTGTTAAAAGATAGTATTTTTTTCAACAATTAAAATAAGATAGTTTTTAGGAAAAATGAAGCATTTCTTTTTCTAATGTCTATTAAAAAGTTTCACATTTTATATGGTAAAAGTTGCTTTTCCAACATACAAAACTTCATAATATCACATGAAAATGACGTTTTTATCTCAATGGTAGTTAACTACCGTCCCAAATATACAGCATAATAATAATAATAATAATAATAATAATAATTGCTCCAACGGTAATTAACTACCGTGGAGCATGTATATTGATTTTTATTGCCAAGTACAGATCAGGTGCTATATATAACATGGAAGCAGCATCTCTAAAACATTACTACTATTTTTCAATAATGATTATCAAATTAGTAACCGTCCTTGCATAAAGCAAAAATTCAAAGTTGATTTCATAGGGAAAGGTGACTAAAGGTGCTGATTCACTCAAAGGCAAAGCCTATCCAATAATTAAGTGAAAACATGAACTAGGAAGTAGGAATTGTTATATGGTAGTTAACTATTGTTGGAGTTTTTTTTTTCTTTATGCTGTATACTTGGAACAGTAGTTAACTGTTGTCGGATAAATTCAATGGTAGTTAATTATCATTGGAGGTAAAAATGTCATTTATATGTGTCATTATGAACTTTTGTATGTCAAAAAAGCAATTTTCTTATATGATTATACATTTTGGTTGCAATATATATCCGTAGGTGTATTGTTCTCCCAATTTGTTGGGAATTTTGCTCTGCACCCAGCACAAATCACTCGCACCCTGCAGTGTTTCCATTTTTACCCTTGCGCAAGTTAAGTCACGCAGCGTGCCTTAACTTGCGTAAGTTGTATTTTGTGCGTGACTTAAGTGGCGCTGCGTGAGTTAACTCACGCAGCGTTAGTTAAGTCATTTATCAGCAAAATAGAAACACATTTCCCTCATTTCCTAAACTTCCCTTACTTGATAATCATCACTTACTTGATAATGTGGGAGAAATTGGCTTTGAATGACACAAGATTGATGAAAATCGGATATGGGGGAAAAATTTCGAAGTTGGGAAGTTTAGGAAATGAGGGAAATGTGTTTCTGTTTTGCTGACAAATGACTTAACTAACGCTGCGTGAGTTAACTCACGCCGCGCCACTTAAGTCACGCACAAAATACAACTTGCGCAAGTTAAGGCACGCTGCGTGACTTAATTTGCGCAAAGGTAAAAATGAAAACGTGCGAGTGATTTGTGTTGGGTGAAGAACAAAATTCATTTGTTGGTGCTTTGGGCCTTGACGTTTGCTCATAGATGGACCGTAGGACACAATGTTGAAGAAGGAACTCTTTAGGCCTCCCACATTGCTCACATGCCACCGATAGATTCAAAAATTGCCCTTATATATAACCATTGGAAGCTGTGTTCTGAATCTGATACTCTCTCAAAATTACCTCAAGTGCATCTTTCCCTTGTCCCATATATACTCTCGTTGGGATTTTGTTAAGGAAATCGGAGATTAAGAAGAAAAAAAATGGTGTTCTCGATGTAACCATTCTCAAGAAGTCAATAAGTACATTCTCGGATATAGGACAAGGGAAAGATGCATTTGAGGTATAATGCCAACTGCAAACTTATTGCTTAATAATTTAAAGTTTAAACTCTAAGATCATATTCTCGGGAGATAACTTCCGAGACTCCCGAAACGTATTTCCTAAGAGCATAGGAACGCAACTTCCAATGGCTACGTATAGGAAACATTAATGAAATTTTGGGGGGCATGTGACCAATATGGGGTCCTATAGAGCAATTGCAATTGATGAAAGTGATGAAGAGACACGTTAAGAGATGTTGAATACCAAGCAGGTCAAGTGAATTTTGTTATTATAAGCCCACAAATGCACAAACTAAAGAAAATTTCTCTTCTCCCTTTTAAAATTGTTCATTCCTTTAATTCAACGCATTAATTATCTTATACTCGATATTTTTCAACGTAAGTTAATTCACGATGATACTTTTAAGATCGATTGAATTGGCTTAAAAAGCGATTGAACAAATCTTAAAAGTATGAGTGTGAGTTAACTCACACTGAAAAATACAAGAGATGAGTTAACTCGCATTGAATTAAGAGAATGAGCAAAAATAAAAAGGGGAAGAGCAATTTTCCAAACTAAATAACGACCAAAACAAAATGACTTCGAATTTAATTCAAAATAATTTGCACCTACAACTTTTCAGCCAAAAAAAATGCACAAGCCAAACATTGGAATATGAGTCCATGGAATAGAATGATGTAAGGAAAGGCATTCATTTTTCCCCTAAAAAAAAAGGGAAAGGCATCCATTAATTTATTCAAAAAAAATGTTATGTGAAGTAAGCGGTTAGGGTCACTTAAATATGTGTTAGAAATTTGATAAATTGTCTCATGTTTATTGAAATTTACGATTTGGGAGAGACAACTTTTAAAGGCACTCCAAATCCTTAGTAACTACGCATAGAGATAGAGGATACCGTGAGAAACATAAGTAAAAATTGAAATATATGTTTTTTTAGAGATGTTCTTATTCTAAACATTTGTGAAAAAATTTATTAAAAAATATAAAGTCTACACATGAGTTGACTTAAAATGAAGGACCAAATATGGTTATGAAAATTTTAGAGGACTAAAAGCTAAATAATTTTTTTAGGGGAACAAAAAAAAAAGTTAGTGTATTTATAAAGATCAAAAACATATTTAACTCTCTTTTTTCAAATGTGGGTATGAAGACAAGTACTATATTACTGTATTACCCTAGTGAGATCCTACTATTTGTTATTCCTAACAATGAATGCTCTATTTTTTATATTATTTTTTTGTCAAGTAGGTTAGTGACTATACATTCATGTTTATAAGATTAATAAATGAGGTGTTTGGGATTTGAACTCTCATCCATGCATATATTATGCAATATCCATGTCAATTGAGCTAAACTCATTAAGACCCTCTATTTTTTTATATCTATTGCGTAAATTTTGTTATTGTTGAACCAGGGGCGGAGCCACCCCCCAGCTAGTCTGGGCTAGTGCCCAGGCTCAACTCCAACTTTCCTTGTAGCAAGTCCAGCCATTACTAGAATTTATAGTTTTTCCTGCGGATTTACCTGCGGATTTTTGGGCAAATTCCGCAGGAAACACATTTTCTGCAGATTTTGCCATGGATTTAGGTTCTCAGGTGAGATAATACTAGGATTTTAGGATCCGTAGGAAAGATATATCCGCAGGAAATGTGAAATTATCTGCAGGAAATATGAAATTAGGAAGGAACTAACGTTTTACAATATTTTTTTTGCCCAAACTCGATAAAATTTCTGGCTCTGCCACTGTGTTGAACTAAGAGAAACGGTGTATTCACAAGATGATGCATTGTTTTGTGATTTAATTGTGAATAATATTAACGACAAAGTAAAGAATAGCACTTAAAAGTTTGTGAAAATAAGTTTAAATAATTTATAGACATTTCATAATCTCTCTTCAATATTATCAAAAATATTGATGTCAATAGATAAGCTTTAAAATTAACTATGTTTGCTATCATGAGTAAGTTGTTTTCTTTCAATGTTCAAAAGTAACTTGTTAGAGAAGCCATATACAATTATCTAAGCTTATAATATATGCCTCGTTTTCCTTCAAAAAAAAATAAAAATGCCTCGTTTAGATTCAAAGAAAGTTTGCAATTATAAAATTTTATGATGCACCCAATGACGCTCTTATGTTTATTTTTCTAATGCAAGACGCGTTATAATTTTTTTTTTTTAACGAACATAAAAATAAAAATGCACCATATATAAACATACATATTTGGCAACATTTCCGTCAACTCTCTGCATAAATTCAGCTATTATATCTTAGGCATATGTCAAGTTCTCATTGTCTTCAGAATCCACCTAACCTGAACTCAGGGATACATGGAGTTGGAACTGTCCTCGAACTTGGAGGACTTCAATCCTATGTCACTGGACCTTCTAGTTCCAAATTGGCACTCATCCTAATTTCTGATATCTTTGGTAAAATTCAAAATCCTTCTTCAATTTCTTACCTTTCTACTTGGCCTATACTAAATTTTAAGGTGTCCTTTATATTGGTAACGAACTATGCTTTTGAGTACTTATCACCTATGTGCATTTCACCACCATCATCATTGATATTATTTATCAAACAAATCACTCTTGTTTCTTATTTTTTTATTGAGTTGAATATGTTTTTAGTCGCTATAAAATTACCAATTATATGTTATAAGTTCTGGTTCAACCAGTAAAATATTGAAATTACTAGACCGGATATTGTAACCGTTCGAAATTCGACCCTTCAATTTGTGCATGTGAGTTTTAATGATTATTTATCATTTTGTTTGTATACCAAAAAGAAATTACTAACTATCTTCTTACCAATTTTTTTTTTACCAACTTTTGTTTTTAATCTGTTTAAAGCTTTTTAGACTTTTAGCCTCTAAAATATTGTTCATCAACACATTTGGTCTCTAAATTCTTTTGCAGACCGGTTGCATCACTCACAAGACCATCTTATATAATTTTGGAAATTGCTCTTTAACTTCTTAAATTGTTCTCATAGATCAAAAATTATTTTAATATCTCCAACGAAAGTTAACTACCGTTCGCTCGTGAACTAAATATTAAGAAGCAAATGACAGTTAATTGTTGTTAGTATATTAAAGGAAATTTTGGATACTTGAAAGCAATTTCAAAAGTTTAAAGAACAATGACCTATAATTTTGAAGGCTATTGGTTCCTTTTGTGTTCTCTTTGGGATCATATTCACACAATTGATTTGAGGAATATAAGGGTTATTGATCTTAAATCCCAGTATTTCATATTATTTTAACTATAAATAATAATGTGAAAAATTTGCACATGATAGAAAAACCCTAATTAAATTAATAAAAATATATGTTTTTTTGTTTGGCTTTCGTACTGGTGGACGACTAATCCCGCTCATGCATAGAGGCATGCGCACTGGCCAAGCGTTGTTCCACCTGAGAATCGAACCCGGTATTCCTCGGGTACGTCCTTGGAGGGAGCTCCTTGCCACTAGAACCCAAACAACTTGGTTAATAAAAATATATGTTAAGAAATCATGAACATTTCACATCATTAAAAAGCCCACGTGGACTTTGGCTTGCCGCATGTTGAGATTTAAAACGAAAAGTGTTCATGAAAAAATATTTTGAGTATTAAAAATTGAAGAAATATTTCGTAGTAAATAAAAATTTAATAATTTTATAAATAAGAACTAAAAAAATGCAGTTATTCAAGAAACATTGCATTTGAAGTTATTCTGAATATAGAAATTTAATTAGAAGTTGTGTTTAACTCATTTCAGGGTACGAAGCACCAATTCTAAGGTAAATAGTTTTTTTTCACTAGTGTGGCTCCTTTGAAAAATATCGGATGACTTTGAGTTTTTTTTTTCCACTTAAAGGTTACTTGCTGATAAAGTATCAACAGCTGGATACTTTGTTATTGTTCCTGATCTTCTATATGGTGACTACGCTGATATTGATAATCCGAAATTCGATCGAGCTTCATGGAGAAAGGCTCATGGAAAGGTCAGTTTCTTGCTCACAAATGCAATTTTTTTCTTTTCTTTTTCTACATATGATTTCATAGTTCATATCAAAAAAATAACATTCATTTTGATGATCACTTGTTTTTCTGCGTAATTAGGTAACATGTGTCTATGAAAAATTGCTTTATATATTTTTTCTTATTACAGGATAAGGCATGTGAAGATACCAAGCCTTTAATTGCTGCTCTAAGGAGTAAAGGTGTTACATCCATAGGAGCTGCAGGTTTTTGTTGGGGAGGTAAATCATTTTTATGCTTACACAACATCATTATTAATCACCAAAATGAAAAATCAAGTGATTGGACTCAAGTAGTTAATGAATTTCATTAAATGACGAATTGTTCAACGGAACCCGAGTTCAAATCCTGACTGGAACAATCTTTAACCAAATTTCACATGGTTGAATTCCGGATTACCAAGACCTTTTATATCCTAGGAAC
>Ga0099826_10003275_pt1 | contig 10926 bp, 6 predicted proteins | sample Mtrugardesep15_FD_76830 | JGI IMG/M metagenome (GOLD analysis project Ga0099826, IMG submission 76830) | Root nodule microbial communities of legume samples collected from California, USA - M. trunc garden sep15 | ecosystem: Host-associated > Plants > Roots > Nodule | place: USA: California...
AAAAAAAAAAAAAACACTTAAGATTTTTTTAATTACACTAAAAAAAAAAAAAAAAAAACTGAAGAGTTTTTTAATTACACTAAGCTAAAAAAAACTGGCTGTTAACGAAGCCTTTTAATTACACTAGCTTGTATGTACTAAAAAAATAGATGTTGGCTTATTTATAAAGGATTAAACTGGGAACAATATTAAGGAATTAGAGTAAATACAAATTAGTGTAATTACATGTATAATGTATAATGTAATGTTCTTACCAACTCGTCTAAGTTTATGGGGATGACATATATTATATATTTTCTAAAAAGGATAAATTGTGTTTATTTGAATGGAACAACTATTAAATGAATTAATGAAGGCTCTTTGCATTTTCTAATGCGTCGAAGTTTTGTATCTTGGAATATGGGGTGCAATTTTTATTGCAAAAATTGCAAATTTTTGGAGAGTGAAGTAAATGGGAGAGTGAGATATATTATAATTTATTTATTTATTTTAAAAAAAGGATATACCAAACAAAACAAAATAATCACTAATATTAATCATAGTAGTTGTTGTGAGTCCTTGATAGGTCATTAAAGGGGTCAAATTTCTCTATCTTATGTATTAGATTTAGAAGGTAGGCCTAAACATATCCAAGCTATGTGGGTAGAAGCAGATGGACCTGGATTCTCTGCAGTCAAGAGAATCACACATTCAGGCAAATATTAGCCGTTGGATGCATCCAATGATCACAATCTTTCAATCTTTTATTCTGCACTTTCAACCCTTACGATGTGGTCTAACTTTGTAGTATTCACTTGTTTAGTCGACGGTTCTTCATCCTTCCTCTTCACCCCACGTTTTCTTCTTCCTTTAATGGTGAAAAAATTAATGGCACTTATCTTTTTGTTAATTTATATGATTGATTGAATTCATCTTTCTTCCAGTCTCAACTATATTGGTACAAAAAATCAAAATCAACTATCTCAACAACAATTTGTACAATCTTCTAATGTTTTGATAAAGAATAAATCCATGACTTGAATACACAAAGAGGTTCAAGATTTTGATTTGGGAATAAAATAATAAATGAAGGTTGGGATGAAAAATGAGATAGGTTTATGATTTCGATTCGGGTAGTAAACAAATGGAAGATGGGTTGCTCCAGTGATCCAAGAAAGAGAGATCCATTGAATAGGAGGAAGTTTCGGTCGGCAGTGAGGCGGACGGAGGTTAGGTCTCTTCCGTTGCTTTTCGTTTTCTCAATTAACAGATTGCGTGTTTAGTGTTGACAGTGGAGAAGCACCAAATGAGTCAATCTATACCGTTAGATGCATCGAACGATTCATGTTTGCTTGACTGTGTGAATGCAGGATTCTCATGACTAATGTGAATCCTCATCCGAAGCAGAGGCATGTAAATGGCACGAAAGGGTATGTTGATTTTGGCATGGGTGGCTATTGAACGTTTTGCACTAAAGGTTGATTTATTGGTGATTTATTAGTATTGGAAGAACATTAAGGTAAGGAAAATGAACTGGGACTTGTCTATATTGTTCTTGAAGTTTTCAGGGGATTTAAACATAAAAAAGTTTGTCGTAGAACTGGTGTATATTATTAAGTATTAACCAAAAATGATATAGTCAAGTGATTGTACTTAAGTGGTTAATGAGTTTCACTAAAAGAGTTTATGTGTGGAACCATTTACCAAGTATACCAGATATATTTACCTCATGACCGAACTCCGGATTATCAAAATATTTTTCTCTAGGAACATGTTAACACAAAACAACCAAAAACAAAGCAAACGAATTTTTTGTGTGTGTCTATTCTGCTTAATATTTTGGGGATCAGTACCCAAAAAAGCAGAATGATAAAGTTCAACCTGACTGCAAGTTAATAGCTAGGTAGAACTAGAAAGGAGATTGTTAATTAGGAGAAAACACATGTGATATTGGCGCGGCTCAATCAGATGACAGGGTCAAGAAGACTTACGATTAATTGAAGCTATGATCAGTTTGAACCGTTCCAATACCACCGGTTGATTGCTGCCTAACATTTTTGCCCCCAAATACTTTATAGTTGTTGTTTGGGGACTGAACTGAAGAACATTGTGTATATGTAATGCATCACAATTTGTTCAGTGACTTCTTATGGGTCTGTGAGTTGACAAAACAAAGACAACCCTCCAAACAAATGTCTTCCCTGCCGGCCTGTTTCTACATAACATAATTACGTATGTAACTCCCCGCCGGACTTTATTTTTCTTAATATTTCTACTTTAATTTCATAATTGACATTCTCCCACTTCAATTCTTTAAACACCATAATTCATCTTGAATTCTAACTTCGTAGCTTGCTGTGAGATTTTCCGATTTTTAAAAAGCTAAAGTCTACTTCTTATGGGTGAAAAAACTTGTAAAAATAATATTCTAGTGAATGCAATATGGACATCGACCATGTAGGTATTAGGTAAATTGACCTAATCATCATTTGTCAAAATATTAGAAGAATATCAGGAATGTCAACACTGCAAAGAGATGGGAAAGTGTAGTAGTTGTGTCGTTAACCAGCATTTCCTCCTCTTTTTTTTAGTGATATTAGTTCTTCTATTTTAAAAATGTGTAGTGTCATTTTTTATTAACATATTTGGGGTCCAACAAAAGATTTACCCCCTTCATCCCTTATTATACAACTCACATACAAAATTTACGGCTATTAAAAAAGTTTTGGAAATAAATTCGTCAAAAATTGCAATTTTGAAAAATGTTTTACATTAAGTAACAAAAAAATCTCAAAAGTAGGTCTTATAATAAAAGAGTATAAAATAAGTTTTTTTTTAAAAGAAGTTTAAAATAAGTCATACACCCTTTTTAAAAACAATAGTAAAGAAAAAATGGGTTGAATATAAAATAAGCTTAATTTTATTGAAGTACTTATAGGTGAAGTTGGGTTGAAATATTCAATACATCATCCGATCACTATTATACGTAAAATTAAACATTTTATGTTCATTTAAAATGTAAATTTTTTCTTAAAATAGTGATCAGAGAGTGTAAATAAGAGTATAATAATAAAAAAAAAGTTCATAACTCTCCATTTTCAAATAAGTATCGCTCTTGAAAACAAAGATGTTATAAAATAAGTGTCGTTTTATTTTTTTAATGCAAAATTAATTAATATTGCTTGCATTTTATAATATTATTTTTATATCAATTACTCTCTCCGTCTCACAATATTAGTCGTTTAAGGTTTGTGCACGATTATTAAGGAAATGATTAATTGTGTTAATTTTAATGGTAAAATTAGTAACATTTACTAAAACACCCTTATTAATTGTAGTTAATGGAGTAGTTAAGTTTGATGAAATTCAATAAATAAGGGTATAGTAGTGAAAAAAAATAATAAATGTTCAATTGGTATTGTAAAATGACAATTATTTTGAGAAAAAGAAAAAATGTTAAAGAGACAATAATTGTAAGACGGAGGGATTATAATTTATACATAAATAGAAGATAAACAGATAACAAGTTGCGTCATTAATCCTTTTTTATGGAAAAATCAATCCTCTTAAAATATAGCGTTCAGAGATGTAGGTGACACCACATTGATATGCATGACACTTTGAAATCTTTGTAAAATGTCAATAGTCTATGGTGCTATAAAGCAAAAAGTGTCAAACATAAATGGTATGAAAGAATGTTGATTGTCAAAAACAATGTCTCATGTTTGACTACTTTGCTTGTAGCGGCTTTGAGGGATGTTTGTCCCATAACAAAATCCCCGACCCCACAAGTGGGGAGACCCACTAACCCAGCCAAGTCCGCACATGCACATTTCTCTCTTATCAACCTGTTCATAAGAACATCTGCTGGCATAAGTGTCGATCTTCTTTCTTCTGGGTCAGTCAAGAAGTTCACATGTGCCTCCTTCTTCACAAATATTTCCAACCACCTAAATATATCAAAAATAACATCTCTATAAGTCGTGTATGTATTTGAAGTCGGAAAGCTCCTTACAATAAATTGTGTGCTCCCCAAAGGTATTTAGGCACGTCTTACGACAAATAAGGCACACCTCATTAATAGGGAAAAAAGAAATCATAAGTTGATATCTGAGGATAGTACAATACCATATTGGCGACATATGCTTACATAATTCATCAATATGAATAGTTAGAAGAAAATCTTGAGCATTAAGTGCTTGCAAACACCAAAGATTGCTTTCTATCTTGAGCATGGCCTAAGCCATTAGTTAATTATTTAATTTATAAATTCATCCCAAATTAATATTGCGTACACAATTTTCAAGTTATTATATCTCAATATGCATTTTGACGATTATTAATAGTCAATAGATAATGGAAATAGTTTTGTAAAATTGCTAGACTTATTCATTCATTTATTGTTTTTTTTAATTGTCAATTTTACATTTTTCTATGTCTCAAAATAATTGTAAGTTTAAAATATCAATGTCCATATTAGTGAAACTAATTTGAGATTGAAAGACATTTACCATCACTGACATTGGAATTTCTCTCGCCTCATGACTCAGATACCTCTCAATACTCAACTCCAAATTCAAAGTATCTTCATCGATGAGTCTTCCCAGGACATCAAGATTTGGACTCATTCCCCATCAGGTATTTACTTTGTTAAGAGTGGTTGACTTCAAACTCTCTTTGTTTTGCAGGCCAAACTTAGCAGAAAACTTGGCAATGGATTTGGAGGCTCAACCTCCCAGAAAACCTGAAGCATTATATTTGGTTGTCTGTGCATGGTAACCTTCTGACGAACACCTATGGTAATATCTTTATCATAACATTTTAGGTCTTATCGAAGACACGAAATCATAAGGTTTTTAATGGAAATGATTGGGTAAATTGGGTTTGTCTTGGCCATATTTATTCTCTTCATTCAGATGTGGCGGTGCACCTTTCCAAGGATGCAACTCATAAGCTCATTAGACAGGTTAAATGGATCCCTCCTTTGGATAATATCATCAAAGTTAATGTTGACGGTAGTTCTCTTTCAAATCTTGGAAGATTAGGTTTTGGAGGTCTTATTAGAAACAATAATGGTGATTGGTTGTTTGATTTTTCTGGTATTACTTCTTGCTTGGCAACCGAATTGTATGCCATTTTCCATGGCCTTTGTATTGCGTATGATGCGAGCCACACGAACATTATTCTTGAATCATATTCTAGGGCGCTCTTAATCTAATCATGTCGGATGTCCAACCTCATCATCCTTATGCTTCTTTGACTAGTCAGATTGTCCCAATTGCAACATCGAGATTGGATTGTTAATTTTCAAATTACCCTTCGTCAAGGTAACGAGTGTGCGGATTGGCTTGCTAAGTATGGTGCTTCTTCTTCAAATGCTCTAAAGTTTTGGATTTCTTACCCTCCTCAACTGCATCATTCCCTTCTGGATGATGCTCTTGGAATTGATCGCTTGAGATTTTAGTTTTGGTTTTGTCATTTCTTCTTGATAAAAAAAATCAATGTAACATTTATTATTATTTTTCACTAATATATCTCTATTTATTAAAGTTTACTCCACTAATTTTTTTATGGAAAATGCTAACCAGTGTCGAGGGCACTGATTAATGATATGAAAAAGGAATTTATATAGCAGTTAATGCATTGAAATTGTGTAATTAATTGATAGTAATGTCAAAAGCAGCTACCTTTTATGGTAATAAATCTCTGTTATGGTATGTTTAACTAGTGTGCCCCAAGGGCACCGGTTAGCAAGACCCTTTTTTTATATATGATACCAACTTACCATTGAAATCAAGTCAACTAATCATTTCATGAACTTCACACAACTTTAAATTCAACAATTAATGGAAAATAGAACGGAAGAAGTACAATACTAGTAAGGGTCTTGTTAACAAGTGTCTAAGAACACTTTTTAAAGATTCCATATTAAGTAATTATTCATTGAATGCATAAATTTACTATTTAAAATTAGTATTAAACAATACTCTAAAAACACTCATTAAAGACACAAACAAATAAGTATCATACTAACTTGTTTCCTAAAGACACACGTAAACAACAACAAAAAAACAATTTTACATTTGAAAACATAATACATTAAGTCATTAACTTTTAAAAAGTTGAATGCACGACTTTTGATAAATATATTTCTATAATAAATTACTGCTTAAACATGTGCATTTGAAGGCTCATGTTAGCATTTGGCAACAAATAATTCAAAGGTGACATAATATGAGCAGAGAGAGTAGGTTTTTGTGAATTAAATTTTGAGTGAAATTCTAAGTAACTAATTTCGAGTTTGGTGTGAAATACATGCAGAAGCGGACAATCATGATTGCTAGCTGCCATGCCAGCTCTCTGTGTTAGAGTTGAAGTTCAAGAGAAACAACAAATATAGGAAGTTAATTTTGTCTCTGGTGCTGAGTGAAACAAAACTACGTCATTCTTCGGTAAAATCAAAGAAATTTTAACGACAAACCCAAAGGGAAACAGAAAAGGACTTCACCAAAGTTGCCGCCATGATTTGGTTCATTTTAACCATTACCTTTTTGTCCATATTTAACTACCTGCCTCTCTTTTTATACCTTTCGCAACTCAACTTTAGCGCTTTAAAGTCCCTTAACATCAGCAATTAAACAAAGTGCCATAAGAAGTGATTGCTTTGCTACTACACAATGGCAAGGCTTGAGAGGGATGGCACAAATAAAAGCCTAGAGAGTCTAATGGACTCTCACAAGCCAGGAGGAACAACAACCAATGTGAACCAACTCAGGACCCAGAAGTCCATTCCTGGCTACGGCCTTGAATTCACTAACCTCTCATACAGTATCATTAAGAAGCAGAAAAAGGATGGAGTTTGGATCAACAAAGAAACATATCTGCTTCATGATATCTCTGGCCAGGCAATTAAAGGTGAAATCATGGCAATCATGGGGCCTAGTGGTGCTGGAAAATCTACCTTTCTTGATGCCTTGGCCGGACGGATTGCTAAAGGGAGTCTACAAGGATCAGTTAGAATTGATGGAAAGCCGGTAAAATTAACTCCTCTTGTTTCATGTTTTTTTGTTGCATTCAAATCTAATTAATATAGATTTTTTTTTACTTTTCTTCAGGAAATTATAACAAATATTTTTCACTTTTCTTTCAAATTTAAGAATTCTCATGTACGCATGCTCTAATTATGCAGGTAACTACAAGCTACATGAAAATGGTGTCATCCTATGTGATGCAAGATGACCAGCTTTTCCCTATGTTGACAGTTTTCGAAACATTTATGTTTGCAGCTGAAGTTAGGCTTCCTCCTTCTATTTCCAGGGACGAAAAAAAGAAGAGGGTTCATGAGCTCCTCGATAAACTGGGCTTACAGGTAAAATAAGACTTTGTCTCTCTCACTTACCTACACCCATAAAACGATAGATTAATCAACTTGATGATTGTCCATGTTCAGAGTGCTACACATACCTATATTGGTGATGAGGGAAGGAGAGGAGTTTCTGGAGGGGAAAGGCGAAGGGTATCTATCGGCATAGAGATCATTCATAAGCCATCACTTCTGTTTCTGGACGAACCTACCTCTGGACTTGATTCTACTAGTGCTTACAGTGTAGTGGAAAAGATTAAAGACATAGCTCAGGGTGGTGGCATTGTTCTCATGACCATACATCAGCCTTCATTTAGAATTCAGATGCTTCTCGACAAGATCACCGTCCTTGCAAGGTGAAAATTTCAAAACCTATATTCTTATAGCTGATAAGCCCTGATATAATGTTTATCTGACTTTCTGTAGAACCCGAAATGAGGAGATATATAAATCCTCCTCATAAAGACCGTCTGAAACTGACAAGGGAACCCAAAAAACATAGTATATTGAACACACTTATTACATCATAAAATGTTAAAAACTGTATGCTAGAAACATAGAAAAAAAACCATTCTGGAACTTTTAGCTCGCTGTTAAGATTAGAAGTCAACTGGACCACAACTTGATGCCTTAATACTATAAAGAAATCTTTGCAGCAAGTCTATGCATATTGTATTAGTCCTCAATTTGAGTCCAAGGATTTACTTTAAGTTGCACGATAGGGAATATCAATAGTTAATGACAAAAAACATCAATAAAGAGTAAATGAAATGCACATATTGTAGGTTCATTCAGTTTACTTAAATACGAAAAAATATATCTTGACGATATTTGTTTTGCTATTTATAGGGGAAGATTGATATACATGGGGAGGCCAGATGCACTTCACACTCACCTTTCCGGATTTGGAAGGCCTGTACCTGATGGAGAAAACAATATTGAGTATCTCCTAGACGTTATAACTGAATACGATCAAGCGACGGTTGGACTTGACCCTCTTGTCCAATACCAGCATGATGGCCATAAACCTGACCCAGCAGCCATGACCCCTGTTCCCAAACCTCCAAGAACACCTTATAGAAGGAACACCCCAGCATCTAAACACATGATTAGCCTGCGCAGCCAAGGATTTACTGCTGGTACCCCACAACCTGATTCTGCACAGTTTGGCCTTGATGACGATGACAATGATGATGACGAAAATTTTGATAACTCCCTTGAAAGGAGAAGTGTTCAAACATCAAGAAACATTGTGACCAGTGGTGTTTATCCACGTTTAGCTTCTCAGTTCTACCAAGATTTCTCAGCAAAAGATTTTTCTGTCTGGCTTTACAATGGTGTAGTAGGAACCCCACGTCGCCCACCATCATGGACTCCGGCAAGAACTCCAGGATGGACACCTGGGAAAACGCCCTTGTCAGGACCAAGAAGTTTTGTTTCCAACCAACATTCTGCATCTTATCAGGATCCTTATTATATCCAAAAAACTAATACGGTGGTTAGTCAGTCTATGGACTACTCTGCAACTTCATATGCACCTTCATACGAAGAGTTTGAGATTGAGGAAGTGCTCGATGAGCCGGACCTTGGGCCTAAGTATGCAAATCCGTGGTTGCGTGAGGTTGCAGTGCTCTCATGGCGAACGGTACTCAATGTAATTCGCACTCCAGAACTCTTCGCCTCCCGTGAGATTGTGCTGACTGTCATGGCACTTGTCTTATCAACCATTTTCAAAAATCTGGGTGATACTACTTTTAAAGACATCAATAGGCTCCTCAATTTCTACATCTTTGCAGTGTGCCTTGTTTTCTTTTCTTCCAATGATGCAGTCCCATCTTTTATCATGGAAAGGTTCATATTCATAAGGGAAACTTCCCACAATGCTTACCGTGCTTCTTCATATGTAATATCTTCCCTCATTGTTTACCTCCCATTTTTTGCTGTTCAAGGCCTCACATTTGCTGTCATAACCAAATTAATGCTCCACTTGAAAAGCAATCTCTTCAATTTTTGGATGATTCTATTTGCCTCCCTCATTACTACCAATGCATATGTGATGCTTGTTAGCGCACTTGTGCCTAGTTACATCACGGGGTATGCAGTAGTCATTGCCACAACAGCACTCTTCTTTTTGACCTGCGGTTTCTTCCTCAAGCGAACTCAGATACCCGCATACTGGAAGTGGCTCCATTATATTTCTGCAATCAAATACCCATTTGAGGGGTTGCTGATAAATGAATTCAAGAACAATCGCGGCTGCTACTCAGGAAACAAAGCAGATTTATCCCCCGGACCTTTAGGAGATGTTAAGCCCAGCAAACACCACAACGCCAGTCTTCCGCTTAACTGCTTATTAGGGGAAGATGTCTTGTCCACAATGGATATTACAATGGAAAGTCTATGGTATGACATCTTAATCCTGCTAGCTTGGGGTGTTCTTTACAGGTTCTTCTTCTACTTGGTTTTGAGATTCTACTCCAAAAATGAAAGAAAATGAATAATTTACCGACCCCAATTTCATTGGATAATCTATTACTTAAATAGCCGAGGCCACAGTGATCACATTGTTTCTTGTATTATTACTATCATATTCATGTCGTCACATAATATTTTGTTGATGAACTTGACGAGTTTTCTGCTATGAGAAAGCGAATAACAGTTCTTTCTTATGTTTATGGCAATTTCTTTGAAGAAGTAAAAACACATATTAGGTGAACATGTTACAGAAAGCTGGATCCAACCCCCAGCACGAACGCTATTAAAATCAAACTACCTCAAGTCGCGTGCGAGAATGAAGTTTCCTAAGAACAAGGCCCTCACTTCAATAAAGACAAAAAAAAAGTGTAAAACTGATCATTCTAATTCAACAACTCTCGAAATAAGTAACCATTTCATTACAATTTTTTCCCATTATTACAGTTATAAAATCAATAACGGAAAGAAACATCAAAAACCACTATATTGGAACTTTCAATTTTGACTGACACAATGGGCATGTAAACAGAAGACACAACATGGAAATAATATTACATTAGAGTTCTAACAAGGTAATAACTTAAAGAGGGCCAGCATGTTGAGCAATCTTCCTTTCAAGTGTATTTTTGTCTGCCCCCACCACACTGTCAACCTCTTTGCCATTTTTTACAAAGAAAAATGTTGGAACACTGCTAACATTCCAGCGTGCTGCGACATCCACTGCCTCATCTATATCAACTTTCAGAAAAACCACTCTCTCATACTTCTCAGCCAAGCTTGTATAAAGCGGTGAAATGTAGCGACAAGGGCCACACCATGTTGCAGTAAAGTACAGAACTGACAAGCGAGATGTCTTCGATGCAGCGCTCAACTTCGTTTCTAGTTCACCAACAGAGTGAATACCAATCACTTGCCCTTTTAAATGCCACCAATGCAATAGGTCACTTAATTGATATAAATCATTCAAGTTTCAAGTTGAATACCAAGTAATGGCAACAAAAATATATAGATCCCAAAGATGCCTCTTAACTAAATAGATCAACTTGTCCAAAAACAAAAAACTTAGTAGATTAAGGGAAGAAAAATAATGAGGTGGCAAAAAGGAAAAA
>Ga0099826_10003276_pt1 | contig 10925 bp, 8 predicted proteins | sample Mtrugardesep15_FD_76830 | JGI IMG/M metagenome (GOLD analysis project Ga0099826, IMG submission 76830) | Root nodule microbial communities of legume samples collected from California, USA - M. trunc garden sep15 | ecosystem: Host-associated > Plants > Roots > Nodule | place: USA: California...
AAAAAAAAAACTTTATGGTTGTGATAAATATAATTGTAATTTTCAAAAATGGGACCATGCTCTACTATAGGCTATAGTCAAGATTTTACGTATTTAGATGAGGTCATCGTTCGATCAAGATTAGGTGATTTAGATTCAAATTTATTATATAATTATATTTCAACGTCATTACTTGGACAAATTACTCTTCTCTCCTATAGGCTATAGTCAATATTCCACGCATTTGGCGAGGTGATCGTTCAATCAAGATTAGGTGATTTAGATTCAAATTTATTATATAATTATATTTCAACATCATTACGTCATTACGTGAACAAATATCTTTATAATAATTATATTAGTTATTTATTTATTAATAACATTAATTGATTAGTAATCAAATAAAGGGAAACATTGATTAGATTTCTATTTAGATAATTATTTGTTTAATTAATTGATATTAATTCAATATTGAATCGATATTTCGATGACTCGTTAACGGAACAATTAAAAACCCTAATTGGCCATAACATGTTGTCCCCCAATATACTGTAAATAAGCATAATCGCTATTCTTCCCATTTAAAGAGAATTTAAACCATAAGAATACCAATTGAGGAAGAACCAAATTAGCCACCGCTAACCGTTCTTTTTATTATGGATTCTTGCCAAAGAACTTTTTCATCATTGATACAGGTATTTCTAATACCTAATTCTTTATAATTCTTGATAGATCAAATATGTTGTATATCCGATAATATCCATGTTCATATGTTATATGTTTATTCCGCCACTAAAATTATAACTATAATTTTAATCTATATAGAGAGCATGATTTATATTGATGAATTATTAAATTAATTCCAACAAGTGGTATCAGAGAGTGGGTGTTCATGTTTGTTTTATTGGGATATCGATTGATCATGATTTATGCCGAAACTTTTATGGGTCTAATGATCTTCCCTAAGTTCAAGCATTTTGAAACGACAAACACAAGGTAAGGTCCAATTCCCTCGATTTCTAAATGTTTGGGTCGTAATTTCCTTTTTATGTCACTACACTTGTTCAGATTATATTTGTCGAACTAGATTGTCTTTAGTTCGACTTATATAATCTGAATTGAAACAATATCTATTGTTTTTGGTTTATTGTGGATTTTTGTTAGTTGTATGTATGTGTGATGTAGTATGTTTCAAATATGGACTGCATGGACCACTTTAAAAATGAATATATCTAAGATGAGAAGGTGAATAAAAAAAAATTTGTTTTAGAAGGTGAATGAATATTGGTGATAGTTTTTTATATCAAAATTGGAAATTAATTTAGATGGAAGAGGGGTTCACATTTTTCTTTGCTACTAATAAAACAGGATTATGGGTATAACAGATCACAATGAATGCTTTCTTTGTTTTTGTCATTTAATTTGCCAACCTCTAACCTCCCTCTTTTCTCCTCTTTCTTTATAAAATTTAGTAAGAAAATAAAAAATTGTTTATATAGGATAACAAAATGATTTCAGTGTTGCTACTTTATAGTATACTAGTAAATAAAAAGAATCGCTGTATTTAAGGATAGTGAGTAGTGTCATTTGCTTTTTTGCTTGTAATTTAGTCAAAAAAAAAACTTTATGGTTGTGATAAATATAATTGTAATTTTCAAAAATGGGACCATGCTCTATTATAGGCTATAGTCAAGATTTTATGTATTTGGACGAGGTCATCGTTCGATCAAGATTAGGTGATTTAGATTCAAATTTATTATATAATTATATTTCAATGTCATTACATGGACAAAAGACTCTTCTCTCCTATAGGCTATAGTCAATATTCCATGCATTTGGCGAGGTGATCGTTCAATCAAGATTAGGTGATTTAGATTCGAATTTATTATATAATTATTTTTCAACATCATTACGTCGTTACGTGAACAAATATCTTTATAATAATATATTAGTTATTTATTTATTAATAACATTAATTGATTAGTAATCAAATAAAGGGAAACATTCATTAGATTTCTATTTAGATAATTAATTGTCTAATTAATTGATATTAACTCAATATTGAATCGATATTTCGATGACTCGTTAACGGAACAATTAAAAACCCTAATTGACCATAACATGTTGTCCCCAATATACTGTAAATAAGCATAATCACTATTCTTCTCATTTAAAGGGAATTCAAACCATAAGAATACCAACTGAGGAAGAACCAAATTAGCCACCGCTAACTGTTCTTTTTTTTATGGATTCTTGCTAAAGAAATTTTTCATCTTGGTATTTCTAATACCTAATTCCTTATAATATTTTTATTATGGATTATTGCCAGAGAACTTTTTCATCATTGATACAGGTATTTCTAATACCTAATTCTTTATAATTCTTGATAGATCAAATATGTTGTAGATCCGATAATATCCATGTTCATATGTTATATGTTTATTCCGCCACTAAAGTTATTGTCATACCCCAAATTTTGACTAGGGTCTTCTGTTTAATCATCATTTTATGTGCTTTTTAAAAACTTATGTCATTCGTCTTCAATCCCCTTTTTATTCGCATTTTTTATCTGCATTTTAACCGTACTTTAACGCTCGTCGCGTTCGTACTTTAATTCTCAATTTAATTTGTTTTTTTAAAACTCTTCGCACTTGCTTTTTTATTTCTCGTTTTTATTTGCTTTTGAAGGTTTTATTCGTCGAGTAATTCCGTCGTCTCAGACGAAATTTCAGCAGAGAGGTATTTTAATATACCTCATTTTTGGTTTCGAATGGACAATTTTAATTACATTTTATTTTTATTTCTTATTATTTCTTTTCTTTTGATTTTATTTTTATTTCTTTTGGTTTTTATTTTTGTATTTTTAATTTTTGTTTTTTTATATATGCATATTTTTATTTGTTTTGTTTTTTTAGTCCATTTCTTTTCAATTCAATCCATACAGTGTTGTCCAAGCCAAGGGTATTTTGGTCCAATATTTTTCATCTCAAGCCTAGTTTGTCCCTATAAATAACACTGTCAGATCCAATGATTAGGGGGCACAATTTTCCATACAAACAGATTCCAAAATCGGCAATCACAAAAATTGGATCAAAACACTTTTTTTTTCAAACTTTCTCAAGAACACATCATCAAATCATCAACAAAATTTCCAGCATCACTCATAAACCACCAAAACAAATCTCAACAACACAGATCATCATCAATCAATTTCAGCTTCTGTACCGGATTCGCACATACATAGCCAAAACCGAACCGGATTCACGCCTAAGAGCCAAAACTGAACCAAATACATACAAGAACACCTCAAATCCATCGCAAATCGGACCGGCCTTGCATCAGACATACAAAATCGGATCGAACAAGAACAGAGAGAAGGTAGTAGCATCCGTTGTTAATCTCTTTTCTTTTTTTTTGTGTGTCAAAATTTTTCGAAAACTTTGAAGCTAGATCTAGGACTTTTGGTTGTTTCGTGTGAAAAACTAAGTTGATATTCGAGTAGAGGGAGAAAAAGGATATCTAAATGTGTTGAAATTTTTTGAATCAGAGGTGCTTCACTCTCCGGTACTGTGGAGTCGCCGCCTGTTAGCCGGCAGCCACCGCGCCGGTGTTCGCGAAGCTCATCAGAGAAGAAGGTTGCACTTGCAGACCTTCTCTCACTAAAAACTTTTTAGAGAGAGGTTTATCTTAAGTTTTGTTAGTTTTTCTTTGATTAATTATCCTTTTATACTCTTTTTATTAGTTGTGTTCCTTCTAAAAACTTTTTTTCTAAAAAATTTAAAATCAACCCAACTCACCAAATAAATTTTTGAGGTGAACTACATAGTTTTGATCCCACTTGTGGCTATATAGGCAAAAGACTTATGTCTTTCCAAATCAATAAAAACAACACAAAAAACATACTTCTTCTCCCTCCATTCATTCACTTAGACTTTAGGCAATATTTTACAAATAAATAAGCAAGTAATTAACACAAGATAATTTAGGTAAGAGGCTCCTTCGGAGTACCGAATTCGTTTAGGGTGCTTAACACCTTCCCTATTCGAAACCAATCCCCGGACCTTGATCTCATAAGGGTTTTTACTCACTTTTTCCCTTCCCACGAATAAAAGTTGAGAGTTCAAAGATTGAAGGTTCAAAAGCAATTAATGGATTGATACCCGAGAATTGCGAGCACAGTTATGATTATTGTTTTAATCTTTATAGATCATGATTTATATTGATGAGTTAATAAATTAACTCCGACAAGTGGTAATAGAGAGCGGGTGTTGATGTTTGTTTAATCGGGATTGATCATGATTTATGTCGAAAAATTTATGGGTTTAATGTTCTTTCCTAATTTCAAGTATTTTGAAATAGAAAACACAAGGTAAGGTCTCATTTCCCTCAATTTCTAAATGTTTGGGTCGTAATTTCCTTTGCATGTCATTGAACTTGTTTGGATTATATTTGCCGAACTAGATTGTTCCTGGTTCGGCTTATATAATCTGAACTGAAACAATGTATGTTGTTTTTGGTTTACTGTGGCTTTTTGTTAATTGTATGTATATGTGATGTTTCATGTTTCATATATGGACTACATGTACCACTTTAAAAATGACAGACCTTCCACGACTTCTGCTAGACGAGAGCAGTACTAGAGGAATGAATCAAAAGGGAGGATGGGCGAGCACATAGGCAGGGGAAACCCCTTAGCCTGAACCCCAACCCGAGTAGCACGATATGGAGGAAGAGGTGGCGGTGGAGAATAGGACTGATGATGAGAAGCCGCATGTGGAGGTGGAGGTAGAACCACAACTACAGGATGACTATCCTATTGGTCCACATGACGTATTCGTGCTCATCCAATACCATATTCATGTGGTCTATAACATGTCTGAGGGAGTACTAACACTTTACAACTCTTGTAATATTTTTTTTATGTAAACTGAATGCTATGATTATTTTTATTTATGTAAATTGAACTGAATCATATCATGATATTAATTTTTTTTATTTTTTTTTTATTTTTGTAGTGGCGTGTCAATTTAAAGTGTGTGAACAACGGTAAAAAGTTATAGTCTATACAATAACCAAATTTGGACAACATGCAACAATGATGGTTCAAAGATGCCATGCGAGTTAGTGGATTTCAATGGCTCCAAAATGCCAATTATCATATCATTGACTAAGACATGTTGTCTGCTTTTTGTTGAAAGATTGCACAAGGAGACATCTAGCTTCCATCTTTCGATTGGAGAGATGATAGTGACATTTGATGATTTGTCATGTTTGCTACACCTCCTCATCGAGGGTCGGATCCTAGACCTCAGTGGTCCTCTTTTCATGTATGAGGCAATTAATACGATGGTTGAGCTATAGGGGTTTGATGTGGTTGAGGTTGAGTATCAGGTGAGAAAAAGGGTGTTCATGAACATTTCGGTTGGTTGAGGGAAAATTTAAGAAGCGTCATCAGGAACATGGTGATGATGAAGAGTTCCAAGTGAAGCGGGATCAGACTCATTGCATCTATCTACTCTATTTGGTGGGTGTCACGTTGTTCAATGACAAGAGCGTAAACTGTGTGGACGTAACAAACCCTAAGTACATCAGGGACCTAGAGCTAGTTCCCGATTATGCATGTGGAGCAGCTGCACTTGCTCACATGTATAGCTTGACAGCGGAGCCCATTCTAAGACTTCACAACTAGATGGACACTTGACCTTGTTATGAGTATACATTATAATGAGTTATTTACATGTTAAACATGTTTATTTTTTTTATTCTGATACCAATTTGTTTTTGTTTATGCAGGCTTGGGTTTTTCAACATTTTCAGTCAATCAAGGCTACAAATCATTTGGATGGACATAGGGAGGATTGACACCCATGATCCATGATGTTTGTTTTCCTAAAAGGTCATGTTGTCGCAGATCCAACAAGATCGCATCTGGATTTTGGGTATGTTGTCATGAACCTCTATCAAGTGCACCGTCAGACATCCCTGTTTGAGCGAATCAATCTTTACTCTAGATAACTCTGATACAGACCTCGTAAGATCCAATTTATGCCAAGAGTCAATCAGGCGCATTCAGTTCCAACAATTTGGGTATAGCATATCACATTGACACTTTCTTTGTTTTGGTCATTTAATTCGCCAATCCTAAACTTCTCTCGCTCTTTTGTCATGTTCTTTCATTTAAATTAGTAAAAAATTATAAAATTGTTTCGTTAAGATTAAAAAATTATTTCAGTGTTACTCAATCAGTTTTGAATTAATAAATAGTAAACAAAAAGAATCATTTAATTTAAGGATAGGGAGTAATGTCATTTAACTTTTTTTTTTTTCTCTTTCGGAATAAAAACAAATATATTGAGTCATAAATCATAATTCAACTAGTAAAAATGTCAAAATTGTTAGGTTGAATATTATGACCAAGGTTCAAACCCCAACTTCTCAACTTATAAATGTATTTATACAATTTCAATGACTATTATTATTTCGTTTATCTAAAAAAAAATCATCAAATGAGTCATTTCAACAAGTAGTTGGCACAAAATTATGAGTTGAATATCGATCCACCCCCATATATCCATGAACGGCCGTGTAAATACCATCATGGGAGCAATTCCAAACTTGTTTATCATCATTGTCAATATTGATGATAGATTTGATTGAAATAATCAAATATGAATATATAGTTATTATACAGTCAATAATTGGATCTATAAAGTTCTAGTTATAAAAAGACATGGTTGCATATTAGAGGTATGAAGGTTGTGGCTTCGAACCCATAGTGTCTTAGAGGCAGGGTCGGCCTATAGGCCGTCCAGGCTGACCTATGCCACCGGTCCTCTAATGTTTTGGAGCCCAATTTTTTATTTTTTTTTATATGTATGACAATAAAATAATGGTTGTATATCTATTAAAAGTGAATAATATTTGACTTGTATAGTGTTCAAGTCCCACCAAAGTGTTATTTTTATTTTAATTTTAAAATGACTTTTTTAATTTTTTTTGGGGCCTATAATTTAATTTTTTTTTGGCATCCCATATAAATTAAAACTGGGCCTATGAATTTGTTAAGACGGCCCTGCTTAGAGGAAGATAAATATATATCCCTTTTGAAACTCTTTTAGGGCTCTGAAGGATTTTTTCTTTAGATTGAGACACAACTCAACCATCCTAAAATTTGATAATGTAAAAAATTGTATTTTTTTATTTTATTTTTGGTGGCCGAGGTTTGAATCACGGACGTTGCATATATTATGTATTATACCTATCAACTGAGTTAAACCCACGAAGATTAAAAATTTGTATTATATAAAAGATTTATTGTCATTAAATATATCCAGTTTGAATCCTTTCTCATCATGTTTCACTCTTTGCTTGAAATAGATGGTCATCATTTCTCCTAGATTAATAAAAGTTGTTGTACTTTAAAGTTTTTTTTTCTCTCTTTCTGTTCTTCGCAATAAATCAATTTAACATTTTTTTAGCAAATAAAAATTATTTTAATTTCAATGATTAATTGCATAAACATAAAAAAAGAAAATAAATAAAATACATAATACAATTATAGTGCTATGATGGGAGCAGCTGATACACAATTATGAATAGGTGTACAGTCCCACCCTATTTCTTTGCTGTAAGACACTGCAAAATGCTTAGGAATCCAATTTTCCCCTTTTGACTCTCTTTCTCTCATGAGCTCTCTTTGTCTCTCCTCCACTACTTGTTTTGCTTCTCTTGCTTTCTCCCAATCTTTGTTCACTATGGCTTGGCTCAATCCACTCCAAACATGGACTGATTCGGTTGGCCATACACTCTAATGAACAAAAAATTTCATGGCATATTCAGCAAAACATGTCACTTAATTACTTAAACAAAAGTTTAATCCATATAATACTCACACATATAACACTGACACGTCAGTGACACATTATAATAATTTCAAAAAATAAATTTATTGAATATAATCACGTGTCATTGCTATCAGATATAACTTCAATTTGAAGTGTTAGTGCTATAATACACTACATAAATTTTAATTTTTGATTTGTCTGTAGGTACCTGAATTTGCTTTTATTTGTTAGTCATATAAATGATAACAAAAGAGAAATTGGTCCGTAAATGAAATAATTAAAAGGTGAATTGTTTTTAGTACCTTTTCATCCTTGAGAATAGGAGCTTGTAGCCCTGTAATTACTTCTGTTGCATCATATATCACTGTCACTTTACCATTTTTTCTATCCTTCATATTTACAGTCCTGCTTAATAAAATGGATAAAAATTACACTAAGGCATATGAATTAGAAGTATAATTATTGAAAGTATATTAAGTCAATTGTATAAACTTTCATTAATAGGATCTTTATAAGACTTCTATATTTATATACAATTTTGTACTACATATACTTTATACTACATATATAATCAAATCAAAAAAAGAAAAGGTGAAAGTTAATATGTACTTAGATGCAATGTTTTAATATATGACTGGAGATCAAACACGTGAGACTTCTAAATCATGGTTCAATTGGTTAAACCATATTGAACCGGATGACAAATTTAAAAAATCTACTAAAAAGCAAGTAAATAAGTGCAAAAAATTAAACACGATTGAACCAACCGCCATTAAACGGTTCAACTAGACTGCAATGTAACTAGAATCAAACCAACGGTCACATTGTCCGGTTTCCGATTGAACCAGATGTTAAGTCTGAATTTTGTAATATTTCTTATAAGAAAGCTACAATACCTGTCCCAATGTCCATCAAGTTCATATAGAACTTTCAAAGATGAAGAGTCAAAGATCTTTCCTTTGATAACTTTATGACTTCCACCAAGCCCTAGAGAAGAATGACCTGATTTGTAGGATAACTCAGCTACTAGGCCTGTCTCTATGCACCTTATATCAACAGTGCCAACCCAATCAGCACCAGGAACTGGAAGAATTCTAAAGAAAAGGTTAGGAGAATTCATCTCATATGTTTCTCCATGATCTAAGAGCTTCAGTTGCCTTTTACCACGGACTTGAGCTTCAATTGATGTGCCTGCACATTTGATTTAAGATACTCAATCTACACAATTTTTTACACTGATGAGTTGTATTTAGAAAAAACCGACAAGGACGCGAATACTGAATATGACACATATACATCAGTAATAATTTAAAAAATTAGAATCTTATGGAAATGATATATTATATTTCATTGCAAGTGAATAAGATGAAAATACTTGTAATCCAAGAAAAGTTCAAGATATATACCATAAAATTTAGGAACAGGTTGCTGACTCCATGTAATTTCTATGTTTTCCTTCTCATCTGTTGCATGGAGTGCAGTTACTGGAGGGTGGTGTGACACCTGCAAATACATGGAATTAAATAACCTTAATATCATGAGGGGGTCGGAGGATTCTCACATTGGACTCTGGACAAAAGACCACACAAGGTAAATTGGACATCGTGTTTTAACCTGTCACTTATACGTTGTTCAACATCTAGTTTTTCATTCAATAAAAAACACTTGCTCGCACTTGATATACCAACAACATTGCATTTGAAAGATTTTATTGATACCTTATTTGAGCTTTATGAGAATAGTATGTGTTCTGGTACATTAAAAAGTTTCACATTGTTATAAGTCGTGGATAAATTTAGTGTATAAACGCCCATTATTTTCAACCACCGATACCTCGTTTAACTAAGGACAAAATCGTTAGGACTAAAAAAAAGACAATTCTATTGAGATATGATTCAAATTAGAGGCTAAGAATGTTGTTTAGAAGCTGAGTTAGTTAGGATCGGTTAAGTTACTTGCATCACAAGTAACTAACCAACCAAGTTAGTTCATATGCTTGAAGGACAAGCAACTTAACTTATAGTTTATTGAATAAAATGCTAATTGAATTGTTTATCAAATTCCGAATAAACCGCTTTGTAAAAACCTTATTTCGTGCATCCTTGAACATAGTATCAGGTAGAAATAGGCAAATTCAGAATTGAGAGAGTACCTGTTCTAGTAACACATTAAGATTTCCCTTTGAAACATGGTGTGTCTCACCAAGAATAGGATTATAAGGAGCAACACCAAAAGATATAGGACGTGTGGTAGATATGGACCATGCTACAACAGATATGAACCTATCCAATGGACTCTGTCCTTTATTGCATATGCTTAGCAAATCTGAAGCAGTGCAGTACACTGATTCACCATAGCATTGAAGTTGTGATTTTGGTAAGTTAAATTGTGGTGGCAGCTGCATGTAACACACAACATTTCTCATTAATCTCTGCGATAAATGTCACAAATTATTGTGCCATATCACAATTCTTCATTGACTAATATAGATGGTTTTTATTTTTGAATTTGAATTACACATAAATACAAGTAGATGCATTGATCATATATTTCTTTTTTATAATATGATTGTATATTTAGTTGAAGGGTTACTTATAAACTTTATTTCAAATTAGAGTACACAAAACTTGTTGCCTTTTTAACTTTTATATAAAAAAAAGTTTATAGTACAAAAACATCACATGACAACCAAGGCATCCCAACTATATTAGCATGGATCCAGATTCGTTAATTTAAGGTAAGAAAGTCATATGACTTTGTGTCTATCTCTCTCCTATGTTGTTTACTTTCTGATATTATTTTTCATTTCTCTTTTACATTTATCTCTCATAAAATAAACAAAAATACACTAAAGTCACACAACGTTCCTACCATAAAGTCGCTCAATACAAATCGATATTTGTATCTCATGGTTGTGACTTCTCATTTTTAATAAAAATGTTATTAATAAATAAAAATAAAGTGACAATTACAACTCTTGGAGGGACTATGCCAAAATCCAAGCATGAGTTATCAACATCAACCGATTGTTGATAGTCGGAACTAAAATTGATAACAAGAAACAGTTTTTTCTTTAAAAATATATATATATATATATATATA
>Ga0099826_10003277_pt1 | contig 10925 bp, 8 predicted proteins | sample Mtrugardesep15_FD_76830 | JGI IMG/M metagenome (GOLD analysis project Ga0099826, IMG submission 76830) | Root nodule microbial communities of legume samples collected from California, USA - M. trunc garden sep15 | ecosystem: Host-associated > Plants > Roots > Nodule | place: USA: California...
AAACAACAAAGATTTATTCAATTTGCAACAACATCACAAGATGAGATGAGTTGCTTGGCACAAACAAAGAAACAGAGAAATAGAAACAAAAAAAAACAAAGGCAAGGCACAAACAAAACAAAACGTCTAAGCCCTATTATCACAACCACCAGTACATAGAAAATTATCCAAAGCATCACAGTAACAGAAAACATCACTTGTGGCCTATACCCTCCAACAACAAAACAATAGAATTAAAAGCTAAAATCATCCTTCATCACCAAATTCGTCGTAGATTCTCAACCCAAAATTGGGGTTATTTGAAAAGAAAAAAAAATTAATTAGAAATTTGTTGTTATTGATATTGTTGGTGGTGATGAAGTTTCACTGTGTTGTTCTTGTTGATCTTCACTTGATTGATAAACGAAGGTGAAGATGATAAATCGATTTCGATTTTTTGGGGATTTTATGAATTTATTGATTTTTTTGGGATTTAGAATTTAGAGTTTTGATTTTTTTGTTGATTTTGAGTTATCTCTATGAATATGAAAATTTCTGGGTAGAGATGTTGTAGAATGAGTTTATGAGTTGTGTGGGAGAAGAAGAAGGAATGAGAGGTGTTGAAGAAGATAAAGGCACTAACATAATTATGGTCATTTTGGTCCCTTACACCTACATGGACATCCATCAATTTAGTCCTTTGCCTGCGTGGAATGCCAATACAGTAGCTGAAGTGGCAAGTCTAGCAGCCAGATCAGCACAATTAACGTTCGGTTAACGTTTTGGACGTGAATGACTAACGGAAGAGACATTAAGAGAGTTTTTGGTTCGTTTCATAGATCTAGGGGTGTGCCTGATATCGAGGAACACTTAAAGGGACCCAAATGAGGGTTTACTCCATTTCTTTATGTAGATAATATGATATGTCTTTCGTCCAACGTTGCATAATATATGTAAGGATCAGATTCAAACTCTAAAAATTCTACTAATTTACTTTTTAAAAGTGAATTTTTAGTTACTAAACTACTTGCATAAAAAAAAAGTACATGTCGTTCTGATTTTACTTATGAAAAATCATTTGAGTAATTAAAAAATTTAAAAGAATTAAACAATTATTTTTTCATTTATTATTATTGCAGATTTATAAGCCCTTTGTTCATATGGCAAAGGTTGAGCATTTCATAGATGAAGTTGAGGCGAAGAAAAGCCACTACCAGGGCTGTGATTCCTATATTTTTAGGTCTAAATTGAATTTTAAATAGACACTTTATAAGTGTGTTGAGAGAGTAAAACACAGAAATTAAAAACTTTGTTTATAGGTTCCTCCAATCGAAAGTAATTATATTTTATCTGTTTTAAACACTAAATGTGGGTACTTTTCAGGCTGTATTCGAACATTAATTCATCACGTTGTCTAGCCCTTTTTAGGAGACCGAGTCCCATTATACAAGAAACTTTAGTTTTTGGAAGAGGTCCTACAAGAAAGTTAGGTAGCAGAAAATGTTGTGTTTTTAGAATATTCAAAAGTTATACAAGTCCCAGTTAGAATGATTTCATGAGCTTGTTAAGTCCTTGTATACATAATTTTTAAAACATTTTAAAGGAGTTCAAAAGTTACAAGTTTCATAGAAAGGACAAAACCATAAACCATAATATACGTGAGACTTGTAACTTTTGAAATGTTTTAAAAACACAACAGAGAAGAGCACTAGGCTTGTGTCTTGTGCCTCTTTCTTACGCATCATTATTCATAGTTGTTCCAAGAGATCAGCAGCCTTTACATTTTGTTAGTAGTATATGCTTGAGCTAACCAGAAATTAAGTCAGAAAAGTTTTTTGATCTGCAGATCCTATACCATATACAGATGATAAGTCAACATGGAAAGAAATATTTTTTATTTATTTTTTGCCATTTTTACGAACTATATGTTGAAGCATTTCAGCTTATTTTCTTCCCTATAAGAAAATACAGTAGTAAAATAATTGTGGCATGAGACCTGAACTAGTTACACTCAACTTCCAGTCGCCTTGCATTTTTGTTAAATAAGAGTAAAATCAATGTTATCCTAGTAGAGCGAAGGTCACTTCTGAATCGTGGTTTAACCGGTTCAATCAAATGATTAATAAATAAATAAATAATGCATAAATTTTTAAAGAATAAACACATTAGAATAACTTTTAACAATCCATAAAATAAAAAAAATGTTATCTATCTAATTTGATACTATAGAATATTCAATCGTGTACTATAGAATATCCAAAATAGAACTGGCTTTTGCATACAATGTGCATCAAGCTTTTTATATACAAAGAGAGCAAGTCCTACCCTAGACTATAGTACTTCACGATGATATTTAATTTAAGGTACATCTATTATTAATGAATGAGTTCGAATATTTCGAACATTATACATAGGAGGAAGGGCATTTTGGGAAGTCTTTGGAAAGGTGAAAGTTAATTTAATCCGCAATGTTATTCAGAGATCATGCCCATTGAAACTGCATTATAAAAAAAACAAAATATATCAAACTAAAGTAAATAAACAATTACCACTATAATAATCAAGCTAAGTCAAAGTTTATTAATTAATATGAGTATGTATAGTATACGTACCAACTTCTTCTTCTTTTTCTTTTTCTCAATGTATTCCGAAAGCTCCTCTTGCTTGGCAAGTGAATCCTCCAAAGCCTATCAAAGGCAAAACATTATTATATATACTAACAAACTGGCACTTCATATTTGAACATTATTTTTATGATATAGTAAAAAGATTTGTATAGTTTAGTGAATCATAGTTTTAATATGACTATCTGATCTCAAATTAATGATTGAGATCGTTTAAAGTTGATTTTGTTATTGTGTAATTTGATTTGTCCGACCTCAAATTAATGGCTGATATCGTTTACTATGTGTAAACACTTGCTTTTTTTTACGGCATGCAATCTAGATCTTTTAAAGTGTGGTATAACAACTGTGGTCTCAACTTAAAGAATTTTGAAGTCTTTGCAATTGCATCGCGACTAAAATTGCGATCACAGTAACCGCATTTGTTTATGTTTTTGTGCAATATCGAAGATTCAATATTAGAGCGACAGCAACATCAATTTAAAAGCTATGTGCAATAAGAGATAAAGGATCTTAAAAATCATATTAGAAGTTAATGGTTGGTTACTTACCTTCTTGGTTGCCATAAGTTCTTGCTCAAGAGCATCAGCGCGACTTATAGCAGCATTAAGCATTTCTTCCTTCTCAGGTGGCATGCAAGTAGTTGTGTTCATGTTGCCCATTTTATCTTCCAACTCAGCCATACGCTTCATAACAGTCATAAACTCTTGAGCAGATATGGTAGGGTTGGTTAATTGGTCACTAGAGTCTTCACTTTTAAAGTCACCACCAGAGTAAACAGTATTTGAGTAGAAGTTGGCATCAGTGAGCCTCTTCGGCATGTTTCGTGTCATTCTCACCATGGTTATGAGTCCCATCACAAAGGCCATCATGCCGGTGAAAATCTGCGAGTTCACTTTTTCGTGAATCTTGAACGAATCAGGAATCGTCAAAGCTTCTACTTCAGCTGTCAAATGGATCGCAAAAACACATATGGTTCAGTTCACAAAACGAAGTAATGTTCAAAATAACTATATCCGTGAATTCTATTTTCTGTTGGCTGAACTTTTCTAGTAGATAGTTGTATAATGTAAAATAGAGTTACCTAACAAAGAAAGACATGCATAACTACATATATGTACCTTTTGGTACTGCAAATGACTTAGTTTTTTCCACCATCTGCCAAGCAGTTTTATCAGCCATAGGGACCAAATCCTCATAGTTGCAAGCTTTTGAAGAAGGGGCCTGTTATGTTTATCCACAATTTTGTACTTAAGAGTAAGCTAAGTAACACATACAAGGGAAGGGTATATAAAAAAGAAACATCCAAAATGCGTTGTCTTCTTTATGATTCAACGGCCAGATTAAACAAAACTATCAAAATAAATTCCACACATTATCATACTTGACGGTAACACAATACGAAAAGAAGGATACTCACATCAATATAACATCTTATAGTTTTTATTGGAATAATATTTTATTTATTACAACAAGTACATGTATTTGTCTAAATTTAGACCAAATACATGCATTACATTTTTCTTGTTTTTTTACGGAGTATATATTAATATACCTTGGCATAGACAGTAGACAATTGTGCAGTGAAAACTGCCTCCATTTTGGAAGCCTGGCTTTCCTACACATACAAAAAATAAGAAATTGATTTTGAGAAGTGAAAAGTATTAAAAAAAAAACAAATAAAAGTCCAAATGTTTGAGCAAAGAGCTCAAAATATGATGTCACACCTCAGAAGTTTTCTCTTCAACGATAGGAGCCTCAATTTTCCTTGAGGATTTGTGTTCGCCATTCTGAACCATCTGCAAGTTCATATATAACACAATTATCAATGGAAGTCAATAAAGGGGAAAAGTTTCTCCACCTCCAAAATAATTTCAGATGTACACATCCGGAAATACACTACTTTTGTGTCCTTTAGAAGTAAACTTCCCGATATTTTATTGTATCCGGAAGTACACTTCTGAAAATATGTGAGTTTTTTTAGTAGCTGAGCGGGGTGAGAATCATCGCAAAATAAAAAGATGGTTTGCAAGCTCACCCTGATTATTTCTGGATCCTTCCATGGACCCTTATCAGAACGCATGCAGCCTCCTTGATCAGCGCAGGTACAAGTACCTCCCAAAAACTCTGGCAATTCACTGGCAAAGCAAAACAAATGAACATGAAAGTTGTGTGGAATAGGAAAATAATTGAAAATAGTTATGAAACGAAGGAAATCAAGTACTTTGATGTTATAAATTATATTCACCTTTCATCAATTATTTCAAGCAATTTGCTTTGGTACTTGTTGCCAAGAACCTGATGAATTATAAGTTCAATTAGATGAACAAAATTCTACTTCTTGAAATACAAGCAAAACTTATTAAGATATGATCTAAGTATCTTACATGAATTTTTGCAGTGGTCTTTGGGTCAAGGAAAGATTTAACAGTGTTCCACAACATTCTGAATCCAGAACCTGCATTGATGATGAACATGCGATTCAAGGTCTGCAGTGAATCAAGCAATTTTATGATATTACAACTCAGTAGTAATCCACAATATTAAAAAAAATATCAACAAATAAAATTCTTGAAATCTTAAATAACGAATTAGATCAAATACATACTTCAGGATAATTGTCACCATCAATCTTCTGAAGGCGTGTGATAAGCTCTCTGGCTTGTTTGTTGAAGTTCTTAAGACCCTGTAACATTAAAACAATATTTTAAGCAGTTTGTTCAAATTTCACTACATGACATTGCTATAGCATCACTATAGTAACTATTTGACAACACTTTGTACTAAATAGCATATCGCAGAACTATAGCAATTTGTTCAAATCGTGCCATGCTATAGTGCTGCTATAGCCGCTATTTAACAACATTGCTGCTTGGCTTATAGAAATAATCAATTTCATATCTGCATACCACTCCTTGCACGTCCAAAATGGTGGTGCTTTGATCTATGTGTTTCTTTGCAGCAATGGTACAAGCTGGAAACTTGAGATCAAATGTTCTCTCAAATTCCTTGACATGGTATTTGATATATCGATCCATTGTTGTGACTTGCAACAACTTTGTGGCATCAACTTGTCCCAACCTCTCAATGTAGATTGGTCTTCCTTCTTTATCTACTCCATGATTTCCATGAGGATAATATTGCAACACATCCTCAAGTTCCTCGAATTCAAAATCCTAGAATAAAAGGCACAAAAATAAGTAAAGATATATGAAAAAGCAGCTGGTGATTGAATCCCCTAAAGTCTTGTGGAAAACATTATTTATGAATATATATATACCTCAACAATGGTATCAGTTCCAAACTCTTTCCTCCACTGAAGCATGTCAGACCACATTTGCTTTGATTTCTCAATTTCAAATTTCCTTGCCCTAAGGAATCTGTTCAGAAAAAAAGCATAGACATATCAGAATATATTCTTATAGATTTTCTTTTGAACAAGTAGGTTTACTTAGTTATCCTTATTACTCATGCACAAAATGCTTCCCTTTCTTAACATACTCTATTATTGAGCAATATCTACATAGGTTCCTTACACAAATATCTATTTTAATTTGTTTTCATGAGAAAATGCTAGCGGTTTGTTTGTTAGGGGGAGGGAGAATCTGTTAACCGTGGCGATCGAACCCTTGATTCTCCTCAATTTCCCTTCAGCGTCCCATTTCATATGGCTAGACTACATCTTGGAGGATTAAACCAAACATCTATATTAGTGTTTATGTATACTTCATAAAAATAACTCATTTTGTCACATGTTTTGAACCTATTTCAATATCCTTTAGCTTAGCTTATAGATGAGCCCTTATATAATCTCCCTAGGACAACTTACTAACAAATGCTTAATTAAGCTGTTTGACCAAACACATCTTAAATAGTGTCTGACCTTATTTGATGAGACACTCAAACACATGCGGTACAAAAAATGTTAGGGAAAATATTTAGCTAGCATTTCTTACAGATGAATAATCTCTACCATTTTCAACTTATTAACAAACATTCAGTAGCACATTGGTATGATTAACATTTAACCAGTTTGAAGAGAGCAAGAAAAAAAATGAAATTACCTGAGCAGCATATGATAGTCATCATGCTTCTCAGGGAGCAATTCATCCAACACAAGAGCCTGACGGAATTCATCAACGGCTTTCATATCATCAGCGTCGCGGATATCCTCGATTTCAACTGATATAACCTTACTACTACTACGCCTACTCCTCCTTGTGAGGGAATCCCTCAGCATCTTTTTCAACGATCCAACACGGTCAATCTTGTCAAGAGCTGCAATATATTCAAACAATGAAAACAATATAAAGATTTTGTAAGATGACATGTTTTTTGAGAAAGAGATATGGATTGAGATGAAACCTTTGGGAGATTGAATATCAGACATAGACATTGTGTTTAGTCTTTTTTAATTGTTGCTTCTGCTTCGTATTCAGGAGAATTAACGTCTCATCCTACAACTGCAGAGAGAAACAATGCTCTCCCAAATGCCCTGCATGCAATGCAACCCCAACAATTCACATTCACATTCACATTCAATTAAACACCATGCAACAACAATAATAACAACAAACAATCCATATTAAAACCATACAAACACATTAAAATTATAAACAAGATTTTAAATAAAGATTCGCCACCGCAATCTTGGTCTTGACATTAGATTTTTATGTCTACGCAATCACCATGCGACCGAGGTTGAGACTATATTAGCCGCATTTGACCGCAATGCTTGCAATATCACATATCACGACTCAATTGCGATATTTGATTGCAATTCTTCACAATATCAATGATCGTGACATTGATTTAAAACCTTTGTTTTATAACAAGGTTTTAAATTACAATGGTGACTATAGGATCCATTTTTAAAAAAATTTGATAGAATTAATTTTAAAAGAACTGATACATTCATAACATTAACATTGATTTAAGAATATTAAATTACAAATAATTATCTTATCTAAGAGAATGATATTAAAATAAGAAATAGGAACATAACATAACATGAATAAAAAGCTGAAAATAAGAAGAAACTGGGAATTACAAAGTAAGTGCAAAAGGAAGGAAGAAAGAAGAGAAGATGAAAAAAAAAAATGGCACCTCTAGAAAAGAGAAGAGGACGGTAGAAAGAGAAAAAAGAGACAAGTTATAAGAAGAGAATGCAATTCTGAAAATAGTGTCATTTGTTTTGAAGACAGTGAGGCTTCCACGACATCAATGACCAAGTCATAACATACATAGATGTTAATTCATTCATTCAGACATTTTTTGCTAATTCTAGAAGATTTAGTCACAATGACAGACATGCATGTAAGTTACGAAGTTTAAGGTTATTCCATTCATATTATGTCTTACCAATTTCCACGCACCTTTCAAAATATTTTGTTTCATATAAATTCTATTCTAGAACTGTTAACTAAATGTAATATATAGACTTACACAACAAGTTGTTTTCAGCTTAACTAGAGAATCTAGCAATGTTGAATGTTGAGGAGAGCTTTTGCATCCTTATCAAGGTCGTAATAGTTTCTACACTAAGACTCAATTATAATTATAAACATTGTTATAAAACAATTTTAATGTTAACTAGTTTATTTATGTTTGGAATTGTTATTACAAAAATACTCATAAATTAATTTGAAATTATTTTGTGTGAAGGAGATTTTTTTTAAGGGTAGGTTAATAAATGTATTTTCTTTTTAACATGATATCAAGAAAAAAAAAATCATATTTCATTCTTAACAAACGTCAAATCTGATATTTTTCCTTATAAACTAGTATGGAGGGAGTATGTTATACAAAAGAAATCTCTTTATTCTTATTGCATTCTTTTAATAGAGAAATTTCTTTGTCCAAGTCATGGAGAGATTTCTTGAAAATTATAAAAAGAATATAATCATTGATAGAGAGATTTCTTTTGTTTGTTTTTAATTAAAACTATAAAGAGCTTTCTTGAGAATATTGTCCTTATACTACAAATGAAATCTCTATCATTTTGATAGTCTTGATTTTGTAAAAGAGATAAGTTCAAATCACCACATTACATTTACGTTGGGACTATGAATTCATCTTAGAAAATAGGAGAGTTAATAAGGGTAATGTTGGAATAAGGACGTTTAATTATGTTAGATTTGGTGACTTTTCCTTATTTGAGGCTACTAAATTACTAGTATAGTTCTATCTCCGTGAGCTTAACCCAGTTGGTAGGGATATTACATATTATATGCAGGGGCTGGGGTTCGAACTCAGACACTTCATTTCTCCACAGTTTAGTTATGTGAGCTGATTTACCTAGACATGGTAACAAAACCCATACCCGCGGTTACCCGTCCGAACCAAACCCAATTTAACGGGTTTTCCCTGTTTTGACTCGGTTTGGGTTTGGGTTTGAGTTTTCCCCGATTTCAAAACACGGGTATGAGACGGGTAACGGTTATATAGGTACTCACCTCGAACCCATACTCAAACCCGTCTCAAATGTAAAAAATTACTTTAAGTTGATATGCCATGTTGTTTTGTTTAGTAATTGTCCTGTCATAAAAATTATCATTGATATTTAAAGGAGCAGCTAAATCATTAGGTCTAACAAATGATAAAGTGAACATATTGTTGGATAATATATTACAACGTTGCTCTTAGTTTTGCAAAAAAACTTATATTTTTTATTGAAAAAATTATTAAATGCGGGGACGGGGATGGGGCGGGGAGACCCAAACCTGTTGGGGACGGGGATGAGATATCGTTGGGTATGGGTAGGGTAAAGAGTAATTATATGAGAATCAGATATGAGGATGGGAAAGGTAAAACCCGTCTCCACCTCACCCCATTGCCATGCCTAGCTTTACCGGATTATATTTATTTTTGTTTAAATATAAGACCAAAGAGAACAAGACTAAGATAAAAAATAGTGGATCACTAATAGCAACTTAATTATGGATGAGATTAAAAGATATTTAATTCCTATTATTTTTTCTTTTATAGATACATGGTTCAATGACCACACACACGTGCACATGGGGATGAGGACCGGTAAAAATTTGGGGTCGCATTTTTTTTATTATTCTTCTAATTAATACTACTCGTATTAATCTCAATTCAATATAACTCACTTTGTACCTCTCAAAAAAATATATCTCACTTTGTAATTATGATAATGGTAAATACATTAATACTCAAGTATAATTAATTTGATTGTATTCTCTTTATAGTTTTTCCTTCATGTGCAAAATGAACAATTGTGGAATGAATTGAGTATGTAAGAATCACTTTGTTTTGAATTTGCATTTGTATCTGCTGCATACTTATTCCATATTTGTTTGTCATTGCAAATTGCTAAAATATACGTATACTCAATTATAAGTTTCCAATACTTAACTGAACTGAATTAAAAAAGAAAACTTAACTGAGCTCATTGCATGAACTTACTTATGACTTCTCCAGAGTTTTTTTAACAGACATGAAAGACTGAATTTTCCACATCTTACTAGATTTGATAAATTTAAAAAATTGAGTTGCTATATTTTGAACTAAAGGAGACACCCTAAAAAATATTTACGGTTGAATAGATCAATTTTTGAAAGGAAGAAAAAAAAAGCCTCCTTCGTTAGGAATGAAGCTCCAACATTTGACAACCTTATATGAGAAAAATGTTGGCAACTTTTTTGAGTGAGAGTTGGTGCTTAAAAAGGTTCATACAGAAGTGGTGTTACACTCTACCTAGGAATGTAATACATTTTTTTAGCAAACCTAGGAATGTAATACATTAAAAACCCCTTATAAGTTATAATCAAACAAAAGAAAATGTAACAGCGATTATGCAAGCCAGAAATCCAAAAGGATATGGACAAAACAAACTCCACTCTATTTCTTTCATGATGCCGCCAGATGATTCATTTTAATCAGAATCAGAATCAGCAGCCGCCGATGATCTAACGGATCTACGTTTACTTTCATCGTATTCTTGATCTTCATCATCCACCTCTTTTTTCTCGGCAATAATACCTGTCAAATGACAGTTAAAAAAACTTTCCAGACACACTAACAAATGAAAAGGAATAGAGGACATACAGAAACAGTACCTTTCTTTATCAGCAGAACCTCCAGTGCTCTTGTGGAAAAATCGTCTTTCGCTCCAAGATCTTGAAACCCTACCAATCTATCTACTGCAACTCCTTGTCTGAAAAAACAAACACCCTAGTTAATTGAATGAGTAAATTACACTCCCCTCCCCTCAAAGATGCTTGAATTACAATCCCCTCCCCTCTTATGTTAAAATATACATTCCCCTCCCCTCTTATTCAAAACATATTAGAAAAA
>Ga0099826_10003278_pt1 | contig 10924 bp, 6 predicted proteins | sample Mtrugardesep15_FD_76830 | JGI IMG/M metagenome (GOLD analysis project Ga0099826, IMG submission 76830) | Root nodule microbial communities of legume samples collected from California, USA - M. trunc garden sep15 | ecosystem: Host-associated > Plants > Roots > Nodule | place: USA: California...
CAATATTAATGCATACATCTAATATGAACCTATTTCCAAAAAAAAAAAAATAATAACTAAGATGAACCTATTTTATTTTTTTATAAAAATGGACACTTACCTTTTTTAATGGATAAATCAAATATGGAGTTCTCTGTCTTGTACCCAAAAAAATATATGCAACTCTAGAATGGTCAAAAACGAAAAAATATGGAGCTCACAGTATATTAATGTATACATCTAATACGAACCTATATATGTCTTGTACAAAATGGACACTTGCCTTTTTATAAATTCACTATTTTTTTAAAAATAGTAAAGGTTCTTCTTTTGACATTTTTGGGAGATCAATGTTAAACAAACAAACTCGGTATATGATATTAGTTGCCAATTAATCTAGTAACTTTATAAACATTTTAATTAAATTAATTTGGGAGGTGGTGTGGGGGTGAGGGTACCATGGCCTCTTGTGGCCCCCTTGTCCCTCCACTACTGACCAATGGTATTTTTATAATCAAATAATTTATTTTCTCTAAATAAAATCATTTATCTTCTATCCACAAGTAGGCTCACAACCACCACACTCTCCTACCACCCTAATCCAAGTCGTGTTTTTCATCGTGTAGATCCTGCCTAACGGTGAGGCGACGAGGTGTTGGAAACTCATCTTCACCCTCCGCCACCTCAATCCACTTTGTTCGTGCAGATCTAGTTGGTCTCTGATTGGTTCATCCTCTCACATTCGGTGGTGGTTGTTGAACGTTTTTTGCTTACTTGATTGTTTTTGTCTGGTGTTTTTTGTGATGCAACAGTGTTGTGTTGCGATATGTCATGTGCAGATCGGTGTGTATGTTTGTGTTGTTTTGTGTGTTGGGGTTGATGTAGTCGAATTTGAACCAATCAAGACCAATCCAAGTTCATTATGTTAAAAATCCAACTGAGTTTTAAATGGATTATTCAAATTTAAACGAATTTGACATGGAATGCTTAGAAGAAGAATATACTTGTATGTGACATGACACGTGCCTAACAAAACTTTCATTAAGGTTTATTATGATAGTGGTGAAGGTGATGTATGGAACCAACAAGATTGTGGGAAGTTTGTGGATGGTTTTGATTGTTTGGGTCTTGATTATGGTGAGGTTTTGGTTGTGGTGTTGTTAATGATGTATTTGTCGGTGGTTTTTGATTTTTTGATGGTTTGTGTTTTGTTTCTGCAGTCTGCTTGTGTTGACCTCAGATCTGGGTCCATCTCTATTGTCGCTTACTCGTGTCAGTTTTGGGTTGTTATCGTGTTGGTATGTGGCTTGATTTGGGTGGATCAATTTTGGGTTGTTTTCGAGTTGGTTCTTTGTGCATTACCGTTCCACTTATTTACTATCTTAGGGGTTTGTCATTTGGACATTCGTGGGCCGATTACTTTTGCTTTGAGATTGAAAGTCAGATTCTAATTTCAATTTTTTGGGTTGGTTAAGAAGTTTCTGCCGGTGGTCCAGGAGTTGACGGGTGCCTTGGTGATTTGATTCGGGAGTCTGATGACCAATCGTTTTTAATTAAAGGCTTGGGGTCAGTTTCTTCTCCGGCAAACCAGTGGTTGATTGGTGGTGGAATCTTAAATATGGGTGGTGGAATAAGTCATTTTCGGGTTATTATTTGGGCTCAGCCGTGGTAATCAGAAGGTGATTCCTTGTTGTTAAGAGTTTTGGCAGATGTGATGGTTGTGTTTGAGGGGTTTGGTGTGAGTAACAAACGATAGGTCTTCATGGTCAGATGTGATGGAGTTGGAAGCTTTGGGTGAAGTTTTTGGTTAAAAATACTTTTTCAAAATTGCAGAAAATACTTTTTCAAATTTGTTACAAATAATTTTCTACATTGATTATATAAAACGAATTCAGTAATTATTGTTATAATAAATATTAACATTTTGAATTTGCTAAATAACCTTTGTAGAAAATATATTTAATTTGGTTACCAACAACTAATTAAATTATTGAAAATAATGGATTTAGAGGAGGAGATGAGAAGGCACCAATGGATGTGTAAAGTCTGCTTGAGATAATAGATATGTCATGGTTTTCAAGACATCATGGACAAGGTTGGTTGGGAGAAAGTTATGTGCTACTTCTCTTTTCACTTCACTAGGCCGATTCGGGACCAACCTCGTTGCTTTCCCGGTTCTCTCTTTTACCAAAAAAAATCTAATTGTTTGCTCAATTTTCTCTTCAAAAGAATGAAGAGGTTTAATTTTGTTGATAAACGGAGATCTTGGGTTTGATCTTGCGTTTTTTTAGGGAGCTTGTCGGTTCTAATTATTGGGAGCTCCGCAAAGGATCGTGGATTAACTTAAGGGTCTTTATTAAGGGGATTTTTCACGTGTTTCATTTTTCTAATAGTAGTTTTAGGTTTAAACTGGATAATCACGTGGGTAGGTCGATCTAAACAAATTTAACGACTCTCTATCAAAATGTTAGGGTTACAAATTTAACGACTCTATTAAAACGTTAGGGTTGTTGGTGTCTCGCCTATAGTATGGGAACAATACTTTGTTCATTAGAGAGGCTAGTGTGGAGAATTTGTGGTCAATTATGGTGATTCTTTGCTACTTCGATCTTTTTTCAAATTTGCAATTTTATTACACAAAAAGTTGAATTACTTGGATGAATGTTGAGGGACCCCTTTTTGGATATGGTAGTGTTTAATTTTGTACCATATAAGGTAGAACTTTTCCCTTTGTAATATGTGGGTCTTCCAGTTGAGGAAAATCCTTAAAGGTTATAAACGTATGAGTTGTTGCTCAAAACCCTCAACAATACGTTAGGGTCTTTTGAGCAACAAATGTTTGTCTTTTGGGCATAGGAATTGTTCTCCTGACTTTGTGCTCAACAATTTATTCCTATTTTTTTTATCTTTTGTTCATAAAAATGTTAGTCAAGGTTCGTAAACCTATATCTTGGATTAAAAGGCGATTTTGTTGGGTTACATTAAAAGGAGATCTTAGAATGTAGCATATGTGGATTTTCAATCTCATTCTTTTGGAAAATAGATCTAGAGAATCCTCATTGGTTATAAGGCTGGAGATTCTAATTTCTAGATATGTAATCAAGTTACGACATCTCCTCATGGTAGTTGTCCTTGTCATATTTCCATGTTTTCTCAGTTTGGTGGAAAATTATTATTATTGTTAGGGTTTATGGTGGGTTTTGAATATGGTTGGTTCCTATTAGGGAATGGTTTAAATTTATACATTTTTTTTGGTATGGTACATGGGTTAGGGAGACACTAAAGTGTGGTTGGTTTCTCAAATTTTTTCTTTGGCTAAATTAACAAAAAAAATTGATTGGTAAAACATGTCATTAGATAAGGGAGAGGTGGTCTTGAGACATTAACCAACAATGTCATTTTTTGTTTAGGAAGGAGAATTGATGTCATGTTTGGGGGTCTAGTTAGATTATGTATCCATGTCTCTAACCACAAATTATTGGTCTTGGGTGAAAGATGCCAACAATCAATATTCTATCCATTGAGTCTGTCACTATCTAGTATCTACTAAGGTTCCTACAGTATCGGACCGTCACCATTTGAGCTGCAAATTACAATTTACGTTACTGACTTCTCATGACAATCATTGCTTGATAAGGCTCTGACTTGTTGGAATCTCTTGCTTGGTAAGGAAAACCTCAATATACTGAAAATACATGTTTGTTCTGTGGTTCGTTAATTTTAAGGGGTTAAAAAGTCATTTGCTTTTTGTTTGCAACCTTGCTCTTAGTGTTTGGCGTAGTGTATTGGGGATTTTGGGCGGAAGCTTGTTGTCCTATCAAATGTTCACCCTATTATCAATTTTGTGCTCTTTTGGGTTTTGGCAAAGGTTGACATAAGTTTGGCATTCAATAGCGTGGGTGATCTAAACGTTGTAAAATCATGTTATGTTCTTCGATAAGGTGTCATATGCGAGCAAATAACGAACTAGGTCGATTTTTTTTCCTTCTTAAAAATAAGTTGAAATACTCGCTATATATGTACAATTTTTTTAAAGAGCTTAATAGTGAAGCTTACACGTACAATTCATATCCCAACATATCTAATGTCTATGAAACTTTTAATCATGCAAATTATATTTACGGGACAAACTAAAATCATTTTATTGAAAAAATTATATATGTATCTATGGCAAATAATTAACACTCAAATTATTTATAAGATTATTTCATGCAAATGTTTTACTTGTTATTTTTTACACTTTACTTGCTACTTGCTAGCTAGTTTACGAACGGGATGAAACAAGTTTCAGTACCACAGTGCTGGTGGTGAGGAGATGTTTGACAGGATGGCAACTTTCTCTTGTTTTTTGAAGGAAGGACTGCATATATGTGGAGGCAATTAATTAAAACTTGAGATGATATTTGTAAGACTAATTTTTGACAACTTTAATGATAAAATTTTCTCTCATACTTACATTATTATGTTTTCACTTTATTTTATTTTTGTTTTTGTGTTAATACCTTTTTTTTTTTAAATTTATGGATATCCAAAAAATTGTCATACAAATTGTTGTTCAAATAACACAACTATTAAAATTAAGAGTCTTTTTGATGAATTAATTTTTATGCATCTTATTTTACGTATGCATCTAATTAAATCATGTCACATAATTATTTATGAAGATATTTCAAAAACTACTTATAAAAGTGGTACTATCGTAGATTTAATTAGATACATGTGTAAAAAAGTTTTACATCATTAAATGAGTGAATACAAATTAATTTTCATATCAATAAAATAAGAATCTATATATGGTTTTTTTTGTCACATTAATTTGAGGATTTTCTTTTTTATGTTGCAAATACATATAGCCAAATAAATACACACACGAAAAGAAAAATTGTAGTGGCTCAGGATCGAACCTGAAATCTAACATAAAATGTCCCAAGAGACAATCCACTAAATTGTAACATTGAGAACTATTATTTCATATCATTGTTTTAAGCATATATTCTTACTTCTTTTTATCCCATTTGTTCCACATATTATGAGTTAGTTCAGAGAACAATACATGAATAAAAATATAGTTTTTATTTTTATTTTTATACGGAAGCATTACAAAATCACCTTTCAATAGCATAGCATGTAAAAGAGAAGTTAGAGTAATTAAAAAATGAGAGAGTACAATTAGTACTGTGTAAGTATCACAAAAAAATAAAATTAATACCTTATTAATATTATAGAACAACCTTTTAATCTTAATTTAGTCCAACTTTTGAACAAGTGATTGTAAGCCATCTTTGCAATTCTTCGTAGAAGTTGGGTAAAATGTTCTTATAATGATGTAGGGTTTTGACCTTATTAATAATAATCCTATTTATATGTGTCAATTAATTGTTGAAGTGTCTTAAACAAGACCACAAAACTTACTCCATTGGTTTTAAAATGACTGATTTTGTTTGACTATGTGCACTATTATATAATATATTTTAACCATATTTTTTAATAATATAATAAGATAAATTGTAGTATATAAGACTTTGTTGATTCGTTTCGATAAATATTTTAAAATAAACTTTTTAATTTTTTTTGCTAATGTGTAATTAAAGATATTATTTCCAAAAAAATATAATTAAAAATATTAAAAATCAAAATTGTAGATTGATATATATTATGTGAGGCAGTAAACCAAGTCAGTAATCAATCAATATTGAAATTTGAAACACCATTTAGTAGAAATAAAAAGTTTGAGTTGTTTAAGAGCTGCATAGTTGTTTACCATTGAACTAGGATGTGTATGAATTACATAAGTATGACCTAGCATTATGGGCCACCAATCAGTAGTCTACAAAATCTAAAAGAATTATTTACAAAATAACCATTGAAGATTCTCTTACAATATTCATGTCCAAACGACTCATTTGTATTATTTTTTTGGTACGGATTTGTTAAAACTCTTTTATTGAATTGAAACACTTTAGTTTAAGAATCGATTACTTAGTTGTGGTTGTTTCATGATCTAATGATTTAATTGATCTGCATCACAGGTTTGAGAATTAGAGGCTTGGGTCTCTATACTTGATTATCCTAACTATTGATCCTGATCGATGGATCATCAGATAGAAATACGAAGCACTTCTCATCTTGATAATTCATTTTGTGGTACACCATTTGAAAACTAGTTCTCTCGCCCAGATCCAACTTTATAACTATTATTTCATTTCTAAAGCGTCAACGAAAAAACTCAAACGTACACATTATGAGAAGTTGGATACTACAAGTTCTAAACCCACACCACCCATGATATCTCTGCAAGTCTTTTTAACCAGAAGATTATTATAAATCCATACATTCACTTAGAAGAAATTAATAAGCGGACAAGATATACCCTAAGAAGAAATGTCTCCAATAAAATCTTTCTAAATATTTCTATTCTAATTAAATTTTTGAGATATGTTATTTGAAATGTAGGTATTGATAAAAAAAAGTAAAGCAATGAAAGTATAAAAGAATTGTCTCAAATATTATAACAAAATATAGTGGTATAAGTATCATTTCTCTAATGTTTTTATTTTTTGTTGGAGCAAATTTTAACTTCTCTAATTACATTGTTTTAAGGATGAAATCAATATAAATTCAATGATTTTATCATTTAGTTTGACCGGAAAAGGGAAACAAAGAAAGGGGGATTGATAACCCATGGATATAGCAAAGAAATCTGATCGTATGAATTTTCATTGTCTGTCAGTCGCTAATAATTCATAAGCCTCTCTTATCAGATGAATTTTCAGTTTGTACCAGAAAAGCTGAGGAATAGGAATACCCTTGTTTTTTTTTATTTTTTATAATTTGGGACATCGCTACTTTTGTAAGTTGGAAAACAATCCTTTTTGCCAAAGAAGATACATATTCCGATTGAAATGAAGTTTAAGTATAAAGACACCCTCATATCTTAAGAGTTTAATTAGGGTGTCTTTATTTCAATTTTACCAAAATTATTCTTTGGAATAATATTTTTAGTGTAAATTTTATCTAAGATATTTAGAAAAAAGATGTTTGTTTAACATTATAATACTCTAAGGAACTTTAAAAATAAGGATTATAATAAGTAATTATAAATGAATTTATTTTCATCTTCATGAAAACTTTATTTCCACCATTTTCTTTGGAAAAACTTTTCTACTCCCATGAACATTTTATACCCGGGAATAAAATTCAGTAAACTTGTAACAAACATAAACATATATGTTTTTATGATTTTATTCTCAGAAATCTACGATTATAACTTAAAACAAACACACCCTTTGTGTGTAGAATTGTGTTATACATTTATTTAATAAAACGTTATCTATATTTTCATATTTATTAATTGATGTGACAACAACAAATAATTAGATATATATGTAAAATAATTGTCACCAATAGTGTATACAAATTAAATTATTATCTTAAATGTAAAAAAAGTTACATGTATTTGATTTAAATTTGAATCAAATATATTTAACTTTTTGTTTATATTAAAACAATATTTGGATTTAATATCACTTGTATTTGTATGGCTTAAGTGCTCAATTGGTCTCTTAACTTGATTTCAAGTATCGTTTAGTCTCATATGTAATAAAATATCCGTTTAGATCCCTTAACTTTATTTAAAATATTAGTTTGGTCCCTTCTATTAATTTAATTCAAAAAAACGTAAAAATTTTGGTCATTTAACTTATTTAATTAATATTAATTTAAACATTTAACCTTAACTTATTTAATTAATATTAGTTTGTTCTCTTAACTTTATTTAATTAGTACTATTTCAGTCCGTTAACTTATTTTGAAATTTGTTGTATACATGCATCAGCTTTAAAATATAGTAATTGGTTTAGGGGTAGTTAATACTTTTGGTAGTCATTTGTTTTCCTATATATAGAGTAGATTTTCAAAATCTAGAGAAAACAAGGGATACTAACCACCGACACTTCCACTCCCACGGCGGAATCTTCACCGCAACAAACTCTCCGGCGATCGTTCTCCACCGTCAATCTTTCTTTTCACACCGGAAATTTCAGTCTCTGCATGTTTTCGTCTCATCGATTACAATAATTTTCTCCCAGAATCGCCGTCGATTTCTTGCTTCAAGAATTACAATCCGTAACGCATAGGTAAAGTTTCTTTTTTCTTCATATGTTTTGAAAACTCAATTTGAAACGGTAATTCGTTAATATTCAGACATTGTGATTTGAGATCGAAGCTCAACGAGATCGTTTTTGGTTCATCGTTGAGTTGTTTTTTGCAGGTTTAAGAAGAAACGTCCATGGAGAAGAGCGAAACGACGCTGGATTTAGCTAATCGGAAATTTGCGCGGCAATTGGATTTCGCCGCCGCCTGTGGAGGTCCGTCGTACCTGACATTGTCGCCACCGACGCCGCAGTCACCGTCACAAACCATTCTACGACCTCCGACACCGTCGCATTTGCCTCCTCCGGCGCAAATGCATCTGGATTTTCAGTCACCAGTGAGACGGCCGTGGATACAATCACCACCACCACAGTGGCAGCAGCAGAGAACTTCGCAGTCTCCGCCGGTGATGCCGCATTTTCAATCACCGCGGCCGCAGTTAGTTTCTCCGGTTCATCAATTACCGTACTCCACACCAAAGCTTCCGGTGAAGAGGTTTCAAGCGCTGTAAGTATTCTTAAGAATTGAATTTAAAAATAAATGATAATGTAGTATAAAAGTGAAAAATAGCGTTTTTTTTCTTCCTAAATGTGTTGCATTTGATTTATTTTTGGTAGATAGACGAAATGACAAAGTTGTTATAAACTCACACAAGTGAAGGTGTCGGAGTTCGAACCCCGGTCATGATGTCCAATCTAACAATTTTGGCATTTTTCTGGTTGAGCTAGGACTTGTGGATTGTGTTACATTTAATTTAATGATAAGAATGTTAGTGTACGAAAAGCATGTTGACAGCGATAATTTTTAGTTTTTTTAAAATGAAGAAATTTAATTTACTACACGTTGTGTTGGCGTTGATACATATCACCGGACACACTTTTCATATGAAGTGTTTTTTTCTTTTTTTTTTTGGACAAATCGTATGAAGTGTTAATGCTACATAATTTAGAACGTAGAATTGGGTGTATTAGGGATGTATGTTTGAAATTTTATTTTAGTATAAGAAACAGAAGGCTTATATTTGATTAGATGTGCGAAAAGCATGATTCTTGGAGAATTTTTAAAGATATGGATGGTCAAGTACTAATGTAAAGAGCATCAGGGATGAAAGTCTGGATTTCCTACCAATTTAAGTCAATAATTCATTTCACTAATCATATATGTTTTTTACATTTTTCTTCCATGTTTAAAAATAGAACTTGGTTTGCTTGTATCTGAATGCAATCTGAACATCACTCTGAGGTTGGATAATGATTGCATTTTTGGGAAAAAAAAAGTATTCTAAATTTGCCACTAAACTAGGCAATCACCAAATCTTATTAGTTTTTATAAAAGGAAAGGAAAGTGACCTAAACTTGCCAATAAATATATATATTGATTATTTCATCTGTCCATTTATACGATCCTCTTCAAAAAGACTGTTTTATCTCTTACTCTATGATCAAATTTTGCTTCACAGTAAGAACTCTTACTCTACTAATTTGCATTTTGTTGTGTTTGGATGCATTTTTTTTCCTTCAGAAACGAGTCTCCTAGTCCTAGATCACAGTCTCAAAATAAAGCAGGGTTAAAGGACAACACTCCAAAGAAGCAAAAACGATGTAACTGCAAAAATTCCAAATGCCTTAAATTGTAAGTACTTTAGCTTCTCTGTATGAAAAAATTTCATCAAGGGTATTTCATCACATGACCATGCACTTTCTTTATAACAATAGCTAATTTTGCAACTGCAAGGTACTGTGAGTGCTATGCAGCTGGGATCTATTGTGATGGTTGCAACTGTCAAAATTGTCATAATAATCTGAACAATGAGGCTGCCCGAAAGGAGGCAATTGGAATGACACTGGAAAAAAATCCAAATGCTTTCAGACCAAAAATTGCAAGCAGTCCGCAAAAACCAGAAGTTTCTATGGTTAGTAGTTCAATTCAACTCTCTCATGTATTTATTGTTGGCGTTTTTCATCAGTCTTTTGAGCTAAAATTTGGTGGTGTTAATGCCTATTATGGAGTTAGCTGATATTTTAGCTTACTTGTGGTGCCATTTAAATGTCTTGAACAAACTCAGGAGGAAGTGTCTGCAATTCAATTGATAGGAAGGCACAATAAAGGATGTCACTGCAAGAAAGGTTGCCTTAAGAAGTATTGTGAGTGTTTCCATGCCAACGTCCCCTGCTCTGAAAATTGTAAATGCATTGGCTGCAAGAATTTTGAAGGAAATGACGAATGGAGAATAGTTTTACAAATCAGACAGGCAACTAATGCTGCCATTAATCAAGCAGTTGGACTTGGACCCTCCATCTCTGGAACCCATATAACACCCAAGAAGAGAAAAATCCAGGAAAGTTTTTCTGGCAAATCACTCACAGATCAAACTGTTAGCATGACTGCTCAACACCTACAGGTGCTTCTTTGCATTATAGATATGGTTTCCTTGGATCTATTTAATAATCATTTAGTTACTCTTTCTGTTGTAGGGTCACCATTCAAATTCACTATGTTTGGATTTAAAATCATGTGAAACTAATAAGGCTATAACATTGTCATATAAATAATCACTGCATCCCGCATTTATCAACTTCTTAGTTCATTTTTAATCCCTTGGAACCATCAATTTCCTTGCTACTTCCCTATTAATTTAGCTATCAATATCAGTTTTCTCCATATTCTGACATCCGATTGTAATTAATATCTTTTACGCTATCTTGAATTTTAATCAGGAACTTGATCCTATAGCTTCATCTCCCTTATCCCTGTCAGCTTCCTTTGTTTCCGACACTGCCTATAAAAGAATTTC
>Ga0099826_10003279_pt1 | contig 10920 bp, 7 predicted proteins | sample Mtrugardesep15_FD_76830 | JGI IMG/M metagenome (GOLD analysis project Ga0099826, IMG submission 76830) | Root nodule microbial communities of legume samples collected from California, USA - M. trunc garden sep15 | ecosystem: Host-associated > Plants > Roots > Nodule | place: USA: California...
GCTCTAATAACCAATCTGAATTTGGTAATATCATGGCTAACTGTAGAGCTTTGTTACAACATTTTCCAAACTTTAAGATAAGTTTTGTAAGGAGACAAGCAAATTATGTCGCCCATAGTTTAGTAAGGGAGTCACAATTGCATGCTCGTCACCAAGTCTTTGATTTGATTCCATCTTGTATTACTACTATTTTAATAATGAAATAAGATAAGTTTTTGTTGATCAAAAAAAAAGTTGTGACTCATGATTTCTACGTGTTTTAGTAACTTATAAAAAATTAAATAAGGTTTAAATACATTTTTAGTCCTCCTTTATCTTAGACTACAAATGTTATTGCTAAAAAAAAGGCTACAAATGTTATAGTGCATATTTCGATTCTATTTTACAATAATACATTTAAAATTATAATAACTAAAAATGGGTCAAATTAAATACAATTTCAATATAATTGAGATATCTTTCTCTATAATATTGTCTTTGTGTGTTTTCTTTTGCCTTAAAATGCCAACTTAATTAATTGAGATATCTTTCTCTATAAGCTTGTCTTTGTATGTTTTCTTTTGCATTAAAAACTTTATGTTATTGGGTTCTCAAACAATATTGTTTTTTTAATGTACTAAATAATATTGCAAAAATACAAAAATCAATGTACTTCATAATATTTCATAAATTTTTTAAAAATGCATTTGTTTAGAGTAAAAAATTTAAATTTAAATTTAAAAATACCAATTGTGATCTATGTCACAACAATGTAAATTAAGTAGTTTTTTTTTCCTTCTAAATAACCTTGATGTTAATATCAATAATAACTTCTTCTTTTTTTGTTACAAGAAGAGGGCAGAGCCCACCATATCAATAATAACTTTACAATGACAAATGGAAGAAAGATAAAATCCAAATAATTAATAGGTAATACTTCCTAGTTAGTAACTTAGTATAGAGTACCCACAACCACAAGATCACAATGGCGGCCTAGTGTAACACAGTTTTAATAATGTTGCTAGCCCTAAGATTTCTAAAAATAGGGAAGGAACAACTGGTACAAAAGATATAATAAATGAAACTCAAAGAGAAGTGTAAGAACATCATGCATCTCAAAAGATTTGAGAAGAGTGTTGAAGCTATGAATCAGAATGAGATAAGAAATTTAGAAGATATCATGGACTATGAAAGCTATGAGGGATTAGAGTTCCTTAATGAGTCTTAGGCCAATATGGTTGAAGATAAAGTTGTTGGAGAAATATTGCTGTCTATGCCTCTTAGGCCAATATGCTAAAAATGGAAAAACGTTTGGCATAATTGTTGTCAATGCCTCCACTTATTATTTGAGGAGGAGACAATATAATTATGGAATAAGCTTGATAGTTTCTAGAACCAATTAGACATTCCCTGGTGTTTCTTTTGTGAATTCAACACCATTTTTGGGGCTTAGGGGCATAGGGGATTGCATTCTGCAACTAAACATGTTGAATGTAAAAAATTGATCTCTAATTTTTGGAATGATAGAATAGTGGGTTGTCACATGTATATCTTAAATAGAAAGCTACATATTGTAAAAGAGAAGCTCAAAGTCTTGATCAGAAATTATTTTGGTAGTGTGCATAATAGTGTTAAAGAAGTTGAGAAAAAGATCCATATTATTCAAACCAGGTTAAAACAACAGGCCACACAGAGATTTTGATGAATCAAGAAAAAGTAGCTCAAAAAGAGCTAGATGCAGCTCTTGAAATAACTTAAAATAGAGATAGTTTCAAAGTCACATTCAATTTAAAATAAAATAAAAAACAATTTTCAAAACAAAATTTATACTTTTGTATAAATTTAGCAAATAGACAAACCTTTCAAAAAATATGTTTGAAGAGTTTTAAACACGCAATACTCTTTTAGGAGTATTCACGATGCATCTAAAACAGTAACAAAAAATTAGATACTTTTAGGTAGAAGTGAGAATAGGTCAGGTTGAGTCAGACTTTATAAATCACTAGACTCTTGACCCGTGCTATCGCACGGGTCCTACCTAGTTTTAAATTAGACAATGAATTCGCAACATTATACACATAAAGTACAAAATAGAAGTCATTCGATATAATTTAAACATGTTCAACAGGTCCAGATTGCACTTCGGAATGTAAAAACTTGAATGTAAAAACTACAGTGCAAGAACGCCGCAGGAACTCTCGAAATCTGCATCATACACGCCAACAGGTCCAGATTGCACTTTGGAAAATTCCATTGATTGCCATTTCAATTTTTTTTCAGGTGGTTCAATTTTCACACGAACCATCTTAGTAGGCTTGTTTATAGATCTCTCTCCAAGTTCAATTCCACTAAGTCCCGCTGAATCAGCACCATCAGATGATCTCTTTGTTCCTGACTTAGTTATTGGAGTTTCTGCCTTGTTGTTGCTGCAAGAATCACCATGCTCTACCACATCCTACACAGAAAAAAAAATTCAAATGGATGAGTTTATAAACTTCTCAACATATGGAATGAAAAAAGACATAAAAAATTCACACATGCGTTTATAATCTTCTCACCAAATCATTAGCATCACTGCCCAATGTTGCAATATCTAGTGCATTGTCCACTTCAGTCTCTGGATTAGAAACCTGTAAAAGTAATGATTTACATTAATATTGTTTCCAAATTAATATTGACCTTTACAACTCCATAACTGATCTGAGTTCATAAAGATGAATGCAAATATGAATACCTTAATGTTATATTTGGAAATAAATTCAGTTATGACTGCAACATCATCAGTAGCCTTTTTGACTCCATAGTTTCTCCAGTTCTTGTTAACATTGACATCACTAACTTCAACTTTAAACAGCATTTGTTTGTCCAAAAAAAAGTTGAACTCAGCAGGGTATTCATCTTTGTTGTTTGGCTACAAAGTAAAGTTAAACAAACTATGTTGGACCCCAAAATAATATGATAATAAGTTTGTGTATAGGAATGCAATATAATTACAAATATGTTTAAAAGAAGTCAAATTACCTCTTTCATTTCTGCAATCAAGTCCTGGACATTCCTTCCGATAAATTGGGTGACAATACGATCAAAGAGCACAAACGTTGTCGACCCAGTCTCATCCATCACGATGAAATGCAACTTTTACCTGAGATAAATTAAATAAACTATTAGTGCAACTGGTGTATTTTATGAGGTAATTTGACTTGGAGCTAGTATGAAGTGTTACCTTGGAATGGCACATTTGCATTCCTTGCATCTTTTACAGCGGAGTTTTCCATCAACAACACTTGCCAACGACGCACATTGAGTACATGAACGGAAAAACCACTCCACACCAGTTTCAATTTCGCATATGGTAGCAAGTACCGTTCCATGACATGTCTGCACAAATGCTTGAACATATCAAATCATAATAATCATAATATAGCAGTCTATAGGTTAATTAAACTAAAAATACGGCATTTTGGACTGAACTCAGATTAAATATTCAACAATATTATGGGAAATTACCACTTTCGACTCGATCAAATCCTCAATAGTCATTCTACTTGTGTCAAGCAGATCCTCAGCAACAGGGCGTGCGCTATAAGTTGACATTTGACTAACAGATTGTGTTAACTCAACAGAAGTGCTCTCCATCCTATTATTCAAATAAGTGTGACATTATTACTTCATAAGTTGAATACTTATAACTTAAATTTTAATATTACTTTGCAAACCATAATGTATACCTTTTAATGTAATCCTCGACTTCCAGAAGTTTGCCATTCAAGATAACCTTGGAGCCAAAATAAGAATTTGCCACACCCATTTCACCTGTTGGTGGTGGATTTATATGTTAGTGAGACAAACTAATATCATAGTATATGCTAAATTTAGATGCGTGTGTAAGAATAATCAGTGAACATAACCAATATAATTACCCATAAACTTCCTTAATCTGCCCAATTGCACAATCAATATCACAGGCTTAGAATTATCATGTGTTGCAAAAAACTGGTCAATCTCAACAGCAAAATCACCCTACAGAGAGCAATGTATCCTATTGTTTTTGAAACATTCATTATATATAAGGTTCAATCAGAGGGATGAGTTGATTATTAAACAACTATAAAACAAATCCAAAATAATTAGTGTTTATCTCACTCCAAATCCTCCAAGGTAAGATCAATGACAATGCTTTTCCTTCCATTTTTCTCAGTTTCCCTTGTATTATCCTTTTCTACAACATGCCCAATAATGTCTGCAACAAATACAAAGTGTTAAGTTATATATCTAACAAACCATGGACTATTTTTTAATAAGTAGTCACTTAAACATACCAGCAATCTTATCCTCCTCTTTAGATAGCAATATGTCTTTGAAGGACATGAAATCAAACATGTTTAGAGGAACCTTTCTTGCATTCACCTTAGTAAACCTGGAATTTCCCATCATAGTAAGCTTGTACTTGTGAGGTAAAAGTTTGTATTGCCCCTCATTAAAGCCAACCATGACATTTTCCAGCTTATAAGTCCCTCCCTCTTCGACCATCTTTTGGATCGTTGGCACCAGGGCTTTACGTACAGCTGCATGAATCCTCCCCCTCTACAAAACCAACAAATTAGTGATAAACAAAATTAGTTTCATATTAGCACATAAACTATTTGACATAACAACATAATTGAAGTTAACCTAACAGACCTTCTCATCCACCGACAACATATTCATAAAGATGATATCGTCTGGGTGATCCTTATCACGAATCAACCAAATATGGGCCACACGCACAATCAACTTTAAATCCTTCCTTCCACCGGACACAGCTGAGATAGGTGTGTAAACGTTTGCCATTGTAAGATATTAAGGAAACCTTGATGTAGAATGATAAGAGAAAGCACTTGAAATAAAATATTAAGTCTTGCTTATATACATGAATGAGTAATGCTTTATGTGCCGCCAAGTATTTATGTCTGATGGTACTTGTTTGTATCTCACGTTCCAATAAACCAATTAGACATTGTTGGCACATGTTTACATGAAATGAAGGGTATCCACGCGTGTATTAATTGCCAAGTTTGGAAGAATTCCATTGGGTACTTACAGTAAATGAATCATTGAGACACATGATATATTAATGATTGAATAAGAACTTTGTCTAAATGTATTCACAAAACAAATGGGAGATAAAAAGACATTGGCATTTGTATGTAGTATGATAAGTATAATGTTGAGCCACACGCCATTTAATAATGTTGTTGTGACCTTTTAGTTTTACAAAGAGTAAAAATAAATGTTAAAATTTGAAATCCACACCTTTCAAGAAAGTGCATATCAATTATTATAAGCATGCAAAATTATGTCCAATGTGCTGTCTAAGACTCTTTAACGTGACTGTATAGATCCCATGACTAACAATGGCAACATGGAGAAATATGTTGCAAAAAAAATAAAAATAACTTGTGAAAATTTAAATCTTGCAAAATACAACTGATTAATCATTCAGAAAAAAATAAAATAAGTTATACAGTTTAGTTCCTTCCAAAATCTAAGTTATTAAGTTGCAATGGAAACTTATAAATTATAATTTGAATATTGTTGATAAAGAGTGATGTGAGTTTTGCTACATGGAGAACTAAAAATGGCTACATGGAGAACTAAGTTGTTAAAAATAATAACTTGTGAAAATTTAAATCTTGTTCATTATACATAAAGAAAATACAACTGATTAATCATTCAGAAAAAAATTCAATAATTTATAAAGTTTAGTTCCGTCCAAACTATAAGTTATTAAGTTGCAATGGAAACTTATAAATGATAATTTGAGTATTGCTGATAAAAAGTGATATGAATTTTCCTGATACTAAATTGTAAGTTATTAGGCCCTATAGAGTGATATGAATTTTGATGATAATGTAAGTTACTAATTCCTTACTCAAACTGGATATTCTGATTGAATGATATGAATGTACCATGATGGGGCGTATTGATTTTCTTCATCAAAACCTAAAGACTGTGCAAATCCACAACGCAAGTGTGCATCAATTGATCTGAGATGGGCGAGTTGAAATTCAATGACATTGTTTAATATGCTCATACAGATTAAATTGGAAATAAAAAACTTCACACAGTGTTGAATTACCAACATAAAAAAACTCAATTTTCATTAAAATTGAAACGGATTACATGAGACAAAATAACTTGAACTTAGTTCAAGTTACATAAACAACAGAAATAAACAAAAACTTAAACTTAGACAGTAAAATCTGAAAACGCCGACAACAATGGCATCAATCATACTCAAACAACAACCGGACACTTAACGTCAATGTAAAAAATAACGTTAACAAACATTTTGAGTAATATTGAAACATATGACCAATTTAATTTATCATACCAGGAATCCAGAAGTGATATCATACTCAGTTAATATCTTATCCCAATATATCTGAAAATTCTTCTCCTCATGGTGAAATGGGAGTATTTCAGTAGTTACTGGAACACCTTCATACACAAAAGTTGGTACATTAAGTTTTTCGATTTCAAACTTCATAGGAGGAATGAACAAAGGAGGATCCACAACACGCCCAGTACGATTAATGACATTGATACAAAATTGTCCAGCATCCGTGAACACCAAAACCACCGTACCACCCAAACAAACATTGTAAAAGTCACGAATTGCATTGAATCTAGTCGTCAAGTATACAGTACCATTTTTTGGACAACCATCATTTCAAACATATTATTGTTTGGATTGACGATAGTAGCATAATCACCTAACTGATCACCAAAGTCAGCAACAAAGGTTTTTGGCAACATAAGAGCACCCTACAAAACATATATCGAACACAGCAACACAGCAAGCATTTATTTAAATTGTACACCAAAGCAAAATTAACAAAAATGAAGCACACTCACATCGGTCACATGAAAATCAAGGCTAAGAGTTCTATATTGAATTCTTAGCCTGTTGACAAATCTGTCCAAAGAGGATATTGGATTAGGATCCAGTGGAGCTGTGAACAAAAAATACAATCAAACCATGTTTGCAACTTAGATAATAATGCATAGCAATGAAACAGCTTAAGGGAAAAAAAGAAAAAGGAAGCATGCTAAGAATGGAACAATGTTTGAACATGGCACATACCCTTCAAACAATGCAAAGCCAACAATGTTAGAGAATCAGTTTCCATTGTAAAAAGTAATCTTGTTGCACGTGAGAATATGGTAATGTGTGATAAGTGGATGTTGGGTTTATATAGAGGGATAAGTGGGGTAAGGGAACGATGCTGATTGGCTGAAGTAGGCACATGAAAGGTCATGTTTAATAGAGCTGAGTTTAGTGGTTGGTTAGCAGTTTCAATCGCAATTAATGATGTGCTGAGTTTAGGCACATGAAAAGTCATCAAGTTTGCATTATATAATAAGTGATGAGTCTGATCTACTATAAAAAGTTAGCTATTACTTTTCTCATCCTACGAGGTTCTCAAGCGCCCTTTTTTTCTTCCAAAAATGCCCTTCAGATTTTAGAATCTGAAAAACAGTTTGGATTCTAAAATCCGAAAAAACTTTTTACATATAAAACGAAGATCAGCAACTTCCCTCATTTCTACGGTTTTACTTTTACATTTTATTTTCTTTCTCTCCCTTATCCCAAAATCCGAAATCCACAAATTGGTCGAATCTTGAAGTTTTTTTGGCTCAAAATCATCACATTTGAAGCTTTATCAAACATCAAAGTAAAAGTTAAGTCTCATTCCCTTTGCATGCAAGTGTGTGGGTTTGAATTATTTTGCCCACTACATCTGTTTGGATTATAAAATTTGAATTGTATTGTTGAAGTTCGAATTTTATAATCTGAAGTGTACCAACAAGATTTTTTGTGACAGTTTCATGGATTTTTGTTGATAATGTGTAACCTGTTACAAGTATGGATCATGTTGAGCGCACCAAGGGTGAAAAACAACAATGCATGTTCCTGTTAGGAGAGAGCATGTGGAGAGGTTGCAAGCAAAGGGGGAAGAGTCCATGTGTGGCAGGGGCAGGGAGAAGGGCACGCTGTGCTAGCACTGATGGCGAGGGAACATCTTAGGGGAACTATCCTGAGCCACGATACGAGCCCCAAATGGAGATGAAGGAGCAGGTGGAGGGTGGTGTTGTGTATTATGAGGTGGATGATGATGAGTAGCAAAAGCGTCTGCAACATGACCTGAAATTGTGTAATCTGTCTATAAAAAGTATAAAAAAAATCCATTTTTTTGTAATAACTTCCTTTTATAGTATCATTAACCCGTACATCAGGACATCGGTTAGCTTCACCCTAACAAAAATTACATTTTCATTCTTTATTAAGAAATCACATTTTCATTTGATGTGTCCTATCATAATATCTAATTTCAATCAATTAGCAAAAATTCTCTATAAAAAAAAAATCAATTAGCAAAAAATTAATTTTTTTGATAATTTGGAGACTATTTTGGGTTTTGACTCACTAATTTCTCCAAGTCAATAATATATTTGGAGTCATCATTAAAACAAATTGACACTGTAGTATCTGCCAACTGCCACCGGACCAAAACCAAAACGCGCTTCTCATTTTCATCGCTTTCTACTTTTTCTTCTTTAAATCATTACATCCCTTTCCCTCTTCCAATTCAATCTTTTATTTTCTCAAAAAAGAATGGATTTTAAAAAAAACCCATTCATCACTCTTTTTCTCTTTCTGCTATTTTCTTCCATTTTCTCACTCACTTTCTCAGCTGCTAATAAACCCTTCAACACCGATAAGGCTCACCGCGTTGGTTCCTCTGCTGTTTTCCCTGTTCATGGGAATGTTTACCCTCTGGGGTATGTTTCCTTTGATTTCTTTGAACTTTATGTTAATTCTTGATTTTGTTTTTTTGGATAATTTTGTTGTAATGATTGTGTTTTGATTTGATATATGTTTCTTTGTTTTGAACAATTTTGATGTGTGATTTTGTTTCTGATTTGTTCTTGTTCCTGTTGATTAGTTTATTTTTTAGGTTTAGTTTCTTAGTGAATTTCATATCTTGTAGGGTACGTTATTATGTTTTTTTTATATTAGGTCTAACTCATCCTCGCACCCGGCTCGGTGATGGGTAGTACGGGTTATAGGCGCTGATAACACATTAGGTTTTTATGTTGGATCTAACCTCAGTAGCACCGACTCTTCATGATACTGACACATGTGATTACGTTCAATTAATCATTTTTTCAATTTTGATCGGTGTCGGTGTGTATGTGTCTTTGTCAACGCTTCACGATACTAACATATGTGATTACGTTTGATTAATCATTTTTTCAAATTTTGATTAGTGTCGGTGTGTCCTTGTTAGTGTTGTGTGTCTATGTCAACGCTTCATGGTTCATAGGGTCTAACTCATACTCACAAAATTCACTTGTAAGGGGAGGGGTGTCATTCATTATAAACTCTAATGAGAGTTTATCTCTATTATACGTGGAACTTGGGGGTTTTTCCCAATATATGTTTAGATAGTTTAAACAAACTAAATTAGATATAGTCTATACATAATTTATATGTTGTTTCATTGAGCTTAATCTAACATCCAATTTCTGTTTTTTTTTTAAGAGAAAAAAGAGTGTAGTTTGACTCAACTTTTGAACCTTTTTGTTGTTGTTGTCCTTCTAGGTTGTATGTCTTTTTAAAGTTTCACAAATTGGATTCCCTTTTTGTTTGTACATATGCTTTGTTAGGAAAAAAAACCGTGAATCATGATTGTTGGATTTATGAAGTGAATTAATTTTTATTGCAATGTTTAAATTATATTGATTCCATGAACCAAAATGATTTGTGGTTACTTTTTATGTAGGTATTATACTGTCTCTCTCAACATTGGCTATCCTCCAAAGCTATATGACCTTGATATTGACTCAGGTAGTGACCTCACTTGGGTTCAGTGCGATGCACCATGTAAAGGTTGCACCAAGGTAAAGTCGAATTGAGATTAGACCTCGTTATGAATTCTAGAAATGGAGGGCTCTACTTAGGAGATGGATAGACACAAAGGTTTAAAATAATTTAAATACTTTTTAACCGATTAAAAAAGTTGTATACATCAAAATCTCCTTTGTGTCTGTCCCTTTTGTACGTAGAGTCCTCTATTTGTTTGAGAAATCGAGAGGATTTCAAGTTCAACTCGATGCTGACCCATCCTTAACATATGTTGTCAATCTCTGCAGCCTCGTGATCAACTTTATAAACCCAACAACAACCTTGTGCAATGTGTGGACCAGTTGTGTGCTGGAGTGCATTTAACATCAGACCATCACTGCTCTTCTCCAGATGAACAGTGTGACTATGAGGTTGAGTATGCAGATCAGGGATCCTCTCTGGGGGTCCTTGTCCGAGACTACGTTCCTCTTCAATTCACTAATGGATCTGTTATACGCCCAAGAATAGCCTTTGGGTGAGTTTTTCGTTTCCATCCTTTGGATTATCAATGGCTGCATTGCATCTACTACTTACATAGTTTGTAATGGTGAACTTAAGCTCATGGTTTTAAATTGCGGTCGCGACACTGCGAACCTTTATAATGTGAGAAAATGCATCCGATCAGTTAAAATTGTGGTTGCTTTGCTGCTGCGGAGACCTCAAAATATTACATAACAGCTGCAATTGCGGACCATAATTTAAAATCATGTTTATGATGGCTAAATAAATGAAGTTAGGGTTATATTGTGTTAAATATGGACAGCGACACAACAGTCTTTAACTGTTACCTTGATTTCAAATTATTACTACAATTTCTCATTCATTGATTCATGGCTAGATGTGGATATGATCAAAAGCATTCTGGTACGACATCCCCACCTTCTACAACAGGAGTCCTTGGCCTTGGCAATGGAAGAACAAGTATTTTGTCCCAGCTTCACTCTCTAGGTCTGATTCGCAATGTAGTAGGTCATTGCTTAAGTGGTCGA
>Ga0099826_10003281_pt1 | contig 10916 bp, 3 predicted proteins | sample Mtrugardesep15_FD_76830 | JGI IMG/M metagenome (GOLD analysis project Ga0099826, IMG submission 76830) | Root nodule microbial communities of legume samples collected from California, USA - M. trunc garden sep15 | ecosystem: Host-associated > Plants > Roots > Nodule | place: USA: California...
GTTTGGTATGTGAGAGCGATGGTTGTCCATGCTTCTTGTGCTTTTGTATATTTTAACAACAATTCAAAAATATAAAGAAACTTGGCATAAAAGAGAGGCCTTAGCTTTTTGAATTTTGATCATGTACATAGCAGTGTATTTTGATTTCACATAGGAGCTAGTAAAATTGATTTCAGATGTCTAAAATTGATTGAAACATGATTGATTGATCTTGATTAGAATTGAGTATGTCAAATTGATTCTATTTAAAGTTAGAATTTGAAACTTTTGAATTTAGAATTTATTGTAACACACAAGTTTGTTGTTAACTCGGTTTTACGTAAATGTATTTAAACATAAATTATTTTACCTTCAACTCACTATCTTATTAGTCTGTATCAATTTGTACAATCAATTAACTTTTGTTGAATTTAGAATTTATTGTAACGCGCAAGTTTATTGTTAGCTCACTTTTCTAAACATAAATCATTTTACTTTCAATTCATTATTAGTCTGAATCAATTTATAGAATCAATCTATTTAAAATTAATTTTTTGTGAAGACAAAACCAAATATAACTTAATATCGCATTTTGCCGAAATTATAGTAAACCACTTGTTTTTGTGAAAGTTACATCATGTAGTTTTACAAAATCATTGTGATTTCGACAAACTCATGGTGATATACAAAATACGTTAGATTGTTATAATCGAAAAATTTAAAGGAGAGGAAAGTTAGCTCCGTTATTAGGAAAAAACACCTTGATAATTTGGAGTGGAAAGTTGGCCCCGTTGTTAGGAAAAAACACTTTGATAATTTGGAGTTTAACTAAGATGGTAGTAAAAGTTGGGCCATATCCTGGGTCCTTTAAGTTTCATGTTTGTTTCAGATAGGTCTTTTAAGTTTTTAAGGTCTCAGGTAGATTTCACGTTTGTTTCAGATAGGTCATTTAAGTTTCTAAAGTTTCAGATAGGTCATTTAAGTTTCGGGTTTGTTTCAGATTGGTCATTTATATCCGTTAAGTCAAAGATGATATGTCCGTTAAGTGAGTGAGGTGGTTTTCTCCGACACTTGCATCAATTTTTTCCCTAACCAGATCAACTTTGGCTTATCAGACAGATCAAATTTGGCTTAACGGAGGACGATAGAAAGGACCAATCTGAAACAAACTCGAAACTTAAAGGACCTATCTAAAATCTTAAAAACTTAAGGGACCTATTCGAAACATACTCGAAACTTAAAGGTCCTATATATTTATTAGTAAAAAAAATGATTGAATCATTTTCTTGTTAGATAATTTTACACACTTTTAATTAAAACTTTAAGAAAAATTCACGGGGTTTAGGTTCAAATAAATAAATTAAAATTAAATTCAAATTATAAATAAATTAAAATTAAATTCAAATTATCTATCAATTTGACATCTCCTAATTAAAGAAGAGAACACAATTTAAATTCAAATTATCTATCCATTTGATATCTCTTAATTAAAGAAGAGAACGAGATTTAGTTTTTTTTTTGTCGGGGTTTAAACCCAAAACCTTGTATATATTATGTATTGTTTATATCAACTAAGTTAAGCTCACGAAGACGAACGGTATTTAGTTTAAGATATAAAATGAATGATATGCAATTATTTGTTCTTAAAATTTAGACTGAAGACTTATTTTGAAGGGATATTGTGATAGAAATTTTATTTTTTGAAGGGAAATAATAGGAATAGTTATTCCATTTTTTTTCCTCTTTAAAATAAAATTTTGAAAATTGACAATAATATTTTTTTTTAAATGAACCTTAAAGTTTTTTCTCTAATCGTAAAAATTCTAGCTATTTGATCGAGTAATGATCATAAATAATTATTTTTCGGGTAACAAAAAATATATATAATTGATGATATGATATATTGTATTTAAGAGTAATTTGTGATTGTGAGTTTAACTTAGTTAGTAAATTAGTAATTTGATGATATGATATATATGCAGAATATGATATTCGACAACCATGAAATAAAAATAGAGTAAATTAGATTGGACAAAAAAGCATGAAAAAGGATGAAATGTAAAAACAAGAGTAGTGGCCTATATTCGTCTATTAGGTGATCCTACGTTGCAGCCCTGTCTGCTGTTATACTGAACCTGCCAATGTCTAGTTGTGTTGGTGTGAATTGTGATGTCTCTTCGTTTTTGTTTTTTTTTTCCCATAATACATCGGTTTTGTTCTACATAAATTGACTACATTATAGTATATTGACAAGGAAAATCAATCTTTTATCATTTCATCTCTCGTTGCCGTGGAAGAACGATCTGTTGGTATTTTAATTATGAGTAAGAATTATTATATTAGATGAAAAATTGGATATTATATGTAGGACTAAGTATAAACATATTACGTTAAGATTTTGTGTTAAAATGTGTTGTTTGTCGGATTACTTATTTTATTTTAGGCTAAAGTGTATTTTTCACTCTTTAAATTTTAAAAAGTTGTGATTTTGGTCCCTTATTTAAAGAAATTGCAATTTTTGTCCCTTTCGTTTCAAAATTGCTGGGAAGACGTCACGTGTCCTAAAAAATGGGTCATAATCGCAACTTTTTGAGAAGATAAGGTGCCAAAAGATCATATTTCCCTTATATTAGGGGGTCAAAAGAGCATAATTTCCTAAACATAAAGGCCACTTTTGTCATTTTCTTCATAGGGGCCAAAATCGCATCTTTTTAAAACTTAAGGGGTAAAAAGTGCATTTTAGCATTTATTTTATTGGTTGAAATATCATAAGTTACTATGCTATTTCAAATCCATCACCAACGCCTTGAAGCTACGTTTCTCTGATCAATTTGTTGTACTAAGCATTTTGATATTCTCAAATCATTGGAATTACTATAATTAGGTTAGATTATATCTAAAAAAAATTGCACACAAATCACGAACACACGCACACTGCACAAGTAGTCAGTAGCAAAAGTGATGGATCACTAGCAGTGCAGAATCTGATTCATTTTGAAAGGTGGTGTTTGAGTGTGAGATATGGAGTTGGTAAAGTAGCAAATTCGTTCCTTGTGATGGTGAAAGATACTACAGTAACAGAGAGTAGTAAATGCTGGTGAGCGTGGGTGGTAACAGTGTGGAAGAAGAAACACAGACACGGCAACAGCAAGCAAATTGACAACACAATGGAAATATTAGATGGCACTTGGCACAAGTACATTGACAATGGAGGAAATGTTTGTGTCTATCTAATCTTAACTTCATATTTCATATTTGTGAATGCAACAATTGTATTAATCATTTATTTGGCTTAAGAGGGTCGGCATTGGGCAAAGCAAACAAATACAACAATGAATAATGTGTTATAAGAAAAGTTACACACGTAAAATTTAATTTTAAAAAATAAAATAAAATGTTTTTATCCTCACAAAATTTTTGATTTTATTTTGGTCCTTAATGGATATAACTTTGACATATTTTTAACGTTTTTTGAATATAATATGAATATATAAAGGTCGAATATAATAAACGATCATAATATGGATACTATTTGAACATAAAAGTGTTATAATTTTGACATTCACATGAACATAAAATGGTCATTGATGACCAAAAACAAAATAAAATATTTGTGAGGATGAAAACATTCAGTTTACTTTCTGGAAAATTCTATGGTGAAATTATTCAATTGACTTTTCTGGTGAAGTAACCTTACAACTAATAATAACTTGATACGTTTGTTAATGATGCCATGTCATACTGACGGGGGCATGGTATGTACTTTGTACCTTTAAGCAAATTTAATTGTACTTTAACCCTTAAACTAATTATAATTACACTATTTTTTGTTGTTTTTCAAAGATCAAATTAAATTTTATGTTAACAATTAAGTTAAGAAATTTAAATTAAGTTCAAACATAGACTTTCAACATTCCCATGTTCATCTTATTCCTTCTCCCACCATAGTAGAACGATTTCGCCTCCAATCTCCACCCCTTTTCCCGATCGTTGCCCTTCTATCTTCTTCCATTCACTCGTACCTCAGACTTTCATTTCATCTTTGCCCTTGCATTTGTATTTCAACTGTGAAGCGTGAATCGTATCAAGAGTTAGAGAAGAAACCGATTTAAACTCTGAGGTAAGTTCTACTACACCAATTTTTTTCCATGGGTAATATTATCGGGATTATTTAGGTCATGCGAAATCAACTTTGGAAGAGAGTGTTGGTGGAAAAGTATGGAGATCATGTTTGCGGTTTGGCTCCATCCGGGGATACTAGGTGGCCGAGATTCTCCTCATTATGGTGGAGGAACCTTATGTCGTTGGAGGAGGGAGTCTGCGAACGTTGGTTTTCTAATAGGGTGATAAGAAAAATTGGTGATGGGAGAAATACTAGCTTTTGGAAGGATAGATGGATGGGGGAAGAACCATTGTGTTTATCCTATACTTTTTTCTATCTCATCTCAAAAGGAGGCTAAGGTGGGTGATGTGGTATCATTGCATGGTGGGGTGCGTGTGGGAGATATAAATTGGAGGAGACGTATTTTCCTTTGGGAGCTTAATCTAATAGACAACTTGATGGCTTCTCTAGAGGGTGTCAATGTGGGGAGTGACGAAGATAGGTGGGTGTGGCTTCCGGAGGAGGTAGGGGGATTCTCGAAAAAATCCGCCTATACCGTTTTGGAAAGGATTTTACTTGTAGATGAAGAGCTTGGTGCCGTAGAGGAATAGGTCTTTGGGGTGTTATGGAAGAATCCGGCTCTTCTAAGGTGGTGGCGTTTTCGTGGACTTTACTTATTGATTGCATCCCTACGCGAGCAAATCTAGCTTTTCGGCACATTCTTGAGTCGGACACCTCTCTTTTGTGTGTGTTGTGTGATCGGAGGGTGGAGACGTCTACACATATCTTCCTTCATTGCGATATGACATCTAGGATTTGGCGTGGAATTTTGAATTGGCTTGAGTTTAATGTTATTACCCCTCCGAATCTCTTTGTGCATTTTGATTGTTGGAATAGTGAGGCAGTCTCGAAAAGAATTTAAAAGGGAGCTTGGTTAATTTGACATGCGACTATTTGGACGATTTGGAAGGAAAGAAACGCAAGGATATTTCACAATCAAAGGAGGGAGGTTGAGGAGATTGTCGATGAAATCAAGGCGGTTTCTTGGTTTTGGGCGTTGAGTAGATTGAGGATAGCTTCCTTCCTCTTCTACGAATGGACTTGGAACCCTAGGGAGTGTCTAAGTATAAGATGAAGGGTGCTTTTTTGGATCTGCTGTAGGGACTGGTTTTTGCGGTCTCAGCTTGTTGTTTTGAGGCAGTTGCGCGTTGTTGTTGTTCGGTGTTGGGAGAGCTTGTACATAGTTTTTGTTCTGCTTTGATTTTTTGGCTCTTTCCAATCATGTATCTTTCATTCCTGCCTTGCTCCTTTTGTTTAAAAGGTAGCAAGGGACTTTTGTTGTAACAGCTTGCCTATTTGCACATCTTGTGCTAGGCTTTTCTAATATATTATGCTAATTCAAAGAAAAACTTTGAAAATAGTTTTAGATTTGGTGCAGGGAAATTAGTGATTTAGTAGTTTCGATGGTTCAATAATAAATAGAACTTAGGATTGAGTAGTTTTGTTGGTGTATAAGTGTGATTACGCACGGGTTAATGTATCTATTACTCAACAATATCATTTAAATAAAACAAAATAAATAATGACACCAAAATTCAAGTTGATATAATCGTTAAAAGAACAAAGTAGATAAACATATGATAGATATTAAACAAATGACAAACAACTCATGATTACAAATTACATTACACCAAAGAAATGATATCGACATAAAGATTCAAAGGCTACAAACCAACATTAAAAATTAATATAACACCCTTACTCAATTTTTTATTTGTGGCAACCACGCATCATTCACTATATATAAAATACATAGTTTAACATAATTGTGATCCAAATATTTAATTGCGATAAGACACATAATTAGATAGTTAATAATGTTTGTCACAAAATTTAGAGTAATAAATTACGGGTCTAGATTAAAGAGTATAGTAGAAAGCATAGTGTATATTAAAGATAAATATGTCAATTTTAGATTCAATTAATATAAATGACATATATAATATACAACTTACTATACTCATTTTGAAAACAAAATATTATTAGGACCCTTTAAATTAATTTGTGACAAAAATCAGATACAAGTGTCTCAGTTTAAATATATCGCAAAAATAATGATCAATTAGTACACTTTGGATCTTTACGCTAAGACAATATGAATTAAAAAATATTAATGCCAAGAATTTAAAATCGTAAAATTTCAATTAATTATATTTGACATTAACATAATAAAAATTGAGCCTTCTATAAATTCACAAATAGTAATATTTTAATTGATTAGATACTCAGTATTACTAATATAAGAGAGGATTTTCAAAATAATTTAGACTCAAATATTTAAAATATGTGATTTGAAATAAATTATTCTCAGTTTAATTTATATATATGATCTTTTCAAGATTTGACAAAATTTTGAAACCCACAAATCAAGAATATATATACTATAATAGTCAGATTACTCTTGACTTAATAAATAATTGAGGGTATCAACAAATCTCAAAATATAGTAATTTGTATAGAATATTTGATGCAAAAATATAGAAGATTGAGTCTAAGAATTTTGATAATCATAACACTTTAAAACAATAATTCACATAAGTGTTATTACCATAAAAGAATATTTTCTAGTAGGATATTATAGACTCAAATCTAATGAATATACGATTTAAAAGAGTATACGATTCTCATATTAATCTACATTAAATATTTAGATAAAGTGATTTAAATCCCAAATTATAAGGGTATAAAATAAGTCAAATCTTTCAAATATTTTGGGTACAAGAAAAATTATATTTTTATCCCAAATAATATAATATTTACTAGTTAAATAGGGATGTAAAATTCCTTATTGACACATCAATCTTAAGTTTGAGAGAGTGAAATTTCTGGTAATGTCAAACAAGAGTAAGGAATATTCATATAATTTTCACACAAATTTGAGAATATACTATTTTAAAATATAATTTAATTATCCCCGTATAAAATTACATAATATATATTCGGATGTCAAAACAAATTCCATACCAAAATATTCAGAATACTAAATTAGTTTTGAAGGAAGAATACTAAATTATTATTATTTAGTAAAAGAAAAAAAAATGGAATCTACGCCCTTTGCATCTTCTTTGAGTTATCCTCAAAACTGGTTGTGTTTGAATCGTGATGGACTTTAAATGCCTTTTGTTGGCGAGATAAAAACAAAAAAGGGATTGCATATATCAACATATGAATTTTGCGGATTATTAAAGCAGTCATGGAATCGCGAATCAAAATATCGGGGTATTGTTTGCGGTTAATAAAGAGAAACCATAGATTTAGAATATAAAACTATAGATTTCTCAAATACCAATAAACAATGATTTACTTGAATTTGTTAAGGAACACAATCGCTGTACATTGGACATGGAAAGCCTTTTGGGAATTGTTAATACCTTGTATAGGGATTGGTCGATTCAAAAGGCCACACCTATATATGATTGAAAACAAATTTCATATCATGCGACATGCTAATCAAATAATAAAGCCATATACGACATACACAAATTCTAAACCAACCAAAAGGGTTCATAATAGCCATAATTGTATCTATTTGGCTATGATATCAATTGATAAAAGATTTAGTGTTTAGCCTAGGATCACTAGATACAAATTACACTATATCATTAATAATAATAGAATGAATAAAGAATTGTGTACCTTTAGGTTTAGTTTGACGAAGGAATCAAGAACAACCGTCAACAAGTATGAGAGGGATAACAACCTCGTCGCCGTTTATGTTTAGAGTTACACAGTAATGGTCATAATGCTTAATAGTCTATGGGATGACGTTTAAATAGTTAAACGGTTGAGGGCAGAGACTTCTCATTGGGCTTAGCTAAATGGTCCAACCCATCACGGTCCATTAAGATTAACTCATAATAATTGATTATTGTCAATCCATAATTGATTAATTAAATAATTAATCTAACAAAAAGTATTACATTACTTAGAAAAACAAAGATTGAGTAAGATATAATTGAGAGATGGACGTCTACATTGGAAGAAGTTCTGATTGTATATTTATTGAGTTAAGATATGACGTCCAACTCAATTGTATAGTTACTCTTTATCCGATGCGGATGATCTTTCGAACTCCTTCCATGATCAGGTCTAACTCAATACATTTGGAAAAAGGGAGTGTGAATATTAGGCACACCCGAAAAATAGATAGACCCAATCCAATCCAATAGGATTATGAGGTAAAAGTGGGTCCCATGGCGCCACAAAGACAAAACAGAAATGAAGATACAGTAGTATTCTGGTTGAGTAGCAGAGTCACAATTTCAATGGCCACAGAACTTTGTGGCGGGTCTCTATTCTTATCCGTTAAAACTCAACGGTTACTCCATCATTCTCAACGAACACCAATAACCGCCACTAGATTCTTCAATTCCTCCTCCAAACCTCGCTTCTCTTTTCACCGCCGCAACTCCTCCGTCTTCTGCCGTGTTGCCAGCACCGATACCGTCTCTAACTTCGACTCCGCCGCTAAAGATGGACAGGATCGTCTCTCTAAGGTGCCGGTGTCGAATATACGGAACTTCTCCATCATTGCTCATATTGACCATGGGAAGTCCACGTTAGCGGATAAGTTGCTTCAGGTTACTGGTACTGTTCCTCAGCGAGAGATGAAGGAACAGTTTCTTGATAATATGGATTTAGAGAGAGAACGAGGCATCACTATTAAGCTTCAGGTTCATGTTTTCCTTTTTTATCTTCATCACTATATATATACCCACGTGAAAATTGTGGTTAATTGTGTTAAGCGAATGATTAATGGTTAATGTACTCAACTAGCAGTGTGTAGTAAATGTTATTAAGAGAGATGGATTTTTTTCATTGTGTTTGGGAAAGTATGATTTTCAAATGTTTTTGAGAATTGAAATTTGTATGCAATGGTGGAGAAAGTATTAATCTGATTTTGATCATGACAGGCAGCTCGAATGCGTTATGTGTTTGAAAATGAACCGTATTGCTTAAATTTGATAGATACTCCTGGACACGTCGATTTCTCCTACGAGGTATGTGAATGTAGTAATTACATACTCTTATATTCTTTGGAGCCTATTTTCTACATTGTTTAGTAGTAATTTCAAGAACTTATAGGTTTTTAAGACAAAACTATATTGAAAAAGCATGACATGGGAACAAAAGCATTACAAAATCAACTGCCACATTAAAAACTTTTAGCCGAAACACCCATTGTGATAAAACCAAACTAAAGGGAAAAAGATTGCAGTGATTCAAATAGACTGGATTAATAAAATCTATATTCTGGCAAACCATATCAGTTTCTATTAAATACATTTGTAATGCTAGGTGGAATGGTTCCCACCACTAGCTGCTACCCACCTGTAATCCCAAATTAACAATGTTGTTTGCACATTGGTTTCCTTCTCTGTATATACGAGTTCTATTGGAATTCATCTTCTTGATCATATTCAAGCAATTCAACCATTTATTTATGAGAGGCCAAGGAACAATATTATGAGATTTGAAAACAAGATTAACCAGCTGGAATCAGTCTCAACCCAAAGTCGATGCCATCCTTTCTTGTAAGCTATCTAAATAGAAATCATGACACCAGGATAATTCAGCACTAAAAGTATCAGTGATACCAAGATTGTAAAAATACAGCCATTAGCTGCCCCATCTGTATTACATTTAGTCTAATAAGCTTTTGGTGGATACCAAAAACCTCTTTGATTCTGGTAGTCCTAGGAGAGCGGACCTAGATCATGAAAGACTCAAGAATTTGATCTTCTTGAATAGAAGATGAAGTAGTGGATGATGTATGATTACCTGTTAGAGACACATTAGCAACTATTCTAATCGAGGCAGCTTGAAGCTAGCTTTTTTACCATCAAACCGAGCTTGATTTATGAAATTCCAAATAGTGTCAACTATAATGATAATGCTCAAAAGAATCACATTTTACATTGTTTAGGCCAACTCATGTTACTCAGGAATTTATAGGTGAATAGCATGTTTTTAAAAATAAATTGTTGTGTTGGAACTTAAAGCGGAGAAAAGGTTGCAATTTGGCTGGAATTCAACTTGATCTCTGCTCTTTTTATGTTCTCCATCACCACTTATGAGAAACCATTCTGGAAAACAATTGTGTCTAGCAAGGTTTTAAACTGCAGCTGCGGCAGTGTTGTCAAATAGCAGAAGCTGTGCTATAGCACTATTGCATAGCAGAATTTTTTGTTCTCCATCACCACTTATGAGAAACCATTTTGGAAAACTATATTTTCTTTGCCAAGGTTTTAAACTGCAGTTGTGGCACTGTTGTCAAATAGCGGAATCGGCGCTATAGCGCTATTGCATACCGGAATTTGTACAAACTGCAATTGTTCCACAATAAGCTATTTTCCGTGATCCGCAATTGACAACACTGAGCTGCGGTGATCTAAAAAACCTTGACGTTACCTTTATTGAAAACCTTAGGTAGTCTTCTGTTATTTTCTATCTTACCCAAGTTTTAGAACAAAAACGACTTTGAATAAAGTGTTGAATCAATTACATTCTGAACTTACTATTCAGCCATTTCACTGTATTATACAAAAAAGTGTTGAATCATTCGATTGAGTTCATGTATTACATGTGATTAATTACACAAACTCATCCTCCACCAAGAAAACTTTTTCTTGTTATTTTGGTCGGTAATAACCCATGAGAATATTATCAAGGTAATAATACGATTTTGACTATTCATCTGTGACCAGGTTTCTCGATCACTCGCTGCGTGTGAGGGTGCTCTCCTTGTAGTAGATGCTTCTCAGGTGAGGCTCCA
>Ga0099826_10003282_pt1 | contig 10916 bp, 5 predicted proteins | sample Mtrugardesep15_FD_76830 | JGI IMG/M metagenome (GOLD analysis project Ga0099826, IMG submission 76830) | Root nodule microbial communities of legume samples collected from California, USA - M. trunc garden sep15 | ecosystem: Host-associated > Plants > Roots > Nodule | place: USA: California...
TTAAGTTTTATTCGCTTTCTCAATAATAGCCCCAAAATAAAAAAAATTAAATAGAAAAAAGCAACCTGTTTCTTTTGCTAAGTTAATGTCATAATCACTTGTTAAGCCATACAACCGAGTTATAAAAACAACGAAATAAATACTATAGTTCTTTAAAAAAAAAAATAGAGTTAAAATTCTTTAAAAAAAAACTAGAGTTAAAAAGTAAGGTGGTGAATATATTCATCACTTCACATATACTCCCTTCGACCTAAATTGTATGACATTTTGAGCATTTTACATACTCCCTCTGGTCACTATTATAAGCAAATTTCTACTTTTTAGATTCATTCAATAAATGATGTATGTAGTCTATAGTGTAGACCACATACATCATTTATTGAATGAACCTAAAAAGTCAAAATTTGCTTATAATAGTGACCGGATGGAGTATGTTAAAAAATGTAATTAATATTGTGTGGAAAAGAGATATTATGAGTTGTTTTACAAAATTGTCCATAATAAATAATATGGAAAAAACAAATGAAAGAATTGAAAGAAGAGAGAGTAATAAATAATTAAAGTTATAATAGGAAAAATAATATTAATGTTGCATTGGTATTGTAAAGTGACATACAATTTAAGACAAATATTTTTCCTTAAAACGATATACAATTTGGAACGGAGGGAGTATGCAATATCTCTAAAGTTAAATCTATTCAATTCCTAACATTAAAAATTAATGAATTAGATCCAATTCATCTGATTAATTTCTTTAGATGGTTGGTAATTTATCAAATTTCTTTTCGAAATGACATGGTTTTATGAGAAGGGGAGAGATGAAAAGATAGAGAAGTATCTCAACCTTTTTTTAAGAACAAAGAAAATTTAGTAATTAAAATAGAGGAAGTAAAAAAAGAAAAGGGAAAAAGGAACAAAAGAACAAAAATACGGAGGGACAAAACCAAAACATGTGATAAACAAATTTAAGACCATTCCTATTATACTTTTTTAGGCAATTTTGTGTGTTTCCTCTATTCATATATTTGTGATTTAGATGTAACCAAAGCAAATTCAACTTCAACAACAACATCATCAATTGATCAATGTGATAGGCAGTGATCGATCTTGATCATCATCTACCTCGATCTTAACCTTACCTTAAATTTTTTGCCTAATATTTCAATACAATGAATGACATTGGAAATTTCGATTTTTAGCATTAGATTAAACTGAATTCTTAGACTTGGTTGCAACTTTTGAATAATCTACAATAGGGATATCTTGGTATGGATCATCAATTTCATTTTTTTTAAGGAATGATCGATATTTTCATGACTCGTAGATAATGCATCCAATTCATACATATTGACAACCCTAAGTAAAAGTAATTTTTTTTTTCTTCTTCTCAAGTTTCCACTATTTATCAATTTTTACCAAGGTTAAAAAAAGAGTTGCAAAATGTCAAACATAATCACTCTTAGATATTTTTGCATTTTTTTTTAAAGCCAAATAGTAAATATAATAAATAAAATAAAGTGATACAAAGACTAGGGGGACATAAAACCTGACCTAGGAATAACTCAAATGGGAATATAACAAGATAAATCAGTCCAAGTGGATCAACTCTAATATATCCTAACAAAAATTCACCAATCACAAGCGCAACCCAGCGAACCCGCGTATGGGCATGAAACCAAGTTACAAAAAAAAAAATGAAAAGTGAACATCCGCATCAGATAGTTAGAGTATAACTATGGCGAATGGATTGACCGCCAACACGGTAACAAAATCCAAGTGCCACTGCTCCCTGTTTAACAACAAGCTTCAAATGCTCTTTCGAGCAAAACGCGTAAGAACTCAGACCGAGGGATGAGTCCAATACGTCAGCAACCAAACTCTTTCGGGTTAAATGAACCAGACCCTTTCGGGTTTTAGTACACACCATACCCTTTCGGGTTTACGAACTCAGACCACTGCAAAAAAGCCAAATCCAATCCCACCAGTCTATGATCAACAACGAAACACAACACCAACAACAGAAACAAACACAACACATAACGTAAAAACATAAACAAAAGCAGCCTCCAAACACTCCGGCGCGATGACAGCGAAACAACAGCCATGAACACTGCAGATCTCAACAGATTTGAAACAAACCAGAGCTCCAAGGCCGTCCAAGGTGAAGAAAAAACCAAAAACAGAGCTGCAACCACCTTGTTCCGTGATGACCCACCATCGAGAAGTTCGCAACCACCAACCGAAAACAGCAAGGAAGCAAGGTAGAACGGCGGCGCCGCCGACAACCAAAATGAACCACGTCCCTCTGACGAGACACACAAATCCGAGCTGCACACCCACGAAACAAGAGCACGTGAGAGCACCAACACACGCGTCAACTCCAAAAAATCAGATTTGACGGATCGTGAGAATGGAATCACCGGACAGGAAGAGGCTCTCCGGTGGTGCGGAGAGAAGATCTCGTCGCACCACCACCATGGTTGTCTACACCACCACCATGGTTGTCTACATCTTGCTGGAAAAAATTGGATTGAGGGAAAAAAGAGGGCGGCGGGAGTAGTTGTTTTAGAGAGAGTTTAGAGCTGGGTTTTTTCAGCAATAAATTAACATTGATTCAAATATTTTTATAGTGACTGCATTTAATCATACTACAGACATTGTTTACTTTATCATAACTTTACTACAATTATTATTCATCGATTTTGATTACTATAGTGACTGTAATTCTCGCATCAAATTCATCATTCCCTATTGCATTGCAGTTATAGAATGTGACTTCGACATTTTTTTTTCATTCTCATGACCATGGCCCATTTCCTCTAGAAGCATACGAGTTAAGTTCAACGCTTTACTCATGCATTTGATTTTAACCCAACACCATTTATTTTGGCGCCAATCACAAAAGAAATACATCAATTGTTGGCCATCATTTCAACCTAATGTAATTATTATGCAAATTAATTTTAGCTTTGACATAACATAAATATTCTACGAGCTCAACAACAGGTGTACCTCAAGAGCATATACTCTCATCAAATATTGTCCAATATTGCAACTTCAAATTTAAAACAGTTTAAAACAGAAAAAAAAAAATTAAAACAGTACATCACATTAATAATAATAACAGTAGTAGATTACAAATTAAAGCATTTCTTGTATAGACAGATACGTAAAAATTTATTAGAAAAAATGTTATACATATATTATTAACACCATGTTGTTACTTAGTTCCTTTCATGCATGGGGACAGCATCTTTTCGGTGTCCCTTTATCACATATGGTTAAGAATTTGTTCAGAGGCCATTGTTCAGTAAAAGCACCTAGATATCATTTGTCGGGTGCCCCTTTAGTTGACCCAGAAAAGGCTACAAACAATACTAAGTATTTCACATCATCTTTATTTTTTTAGCACGTTGTCTTCCTTAAATACACTTTTTCACCTTTGTGACGAATTCAAAATGGTGCTAGATCTCCTCAGCTATAGCTGGAACATCCGTCGGCATATGTATTTTGAGTAGGGCTATGGACAATCTTTTACCTAACACTCACAAGGCAAGGCAAATATTGTTTTGTTTATACCCTTGACTAGTTATTTTAGGTTATAACCTACTCCCCTAATTTTTGTAATTTCTCTCCATTTTAATTTGATAAATAATAAATTAATTGCATTGTATGTGTTGTATTTTATTAGTATGCACAATCAATTTAAAAATATATTTTTGACAAGTAACTCAGTGGTTTGAAATTTATCTTTTTAAAACGAATAAATGAGGGGTCCAGGGTTCGAACCTCTTCCCCCTACATATATAATGTAATGTCTCTATGAACTGAGTTTAGCTCACAATGACAATTTAAATATTTAAAATATTTGATCTTGATTAAGAATGTAATTAAAAAATTGAGAGCACTCGTTTCCTTCAACTAACAACTGTCGAAATTGTTAGAATGGAACTATATTTTTTTTACATCAAAATGGATAGAATGGAAAAAAAAATACAAAAAATATTTAACCCACAAAACGGGAAAAACACAAGGGATACTCGACCCAGACAAAATAAACATCATATATTAAATAAAAAAAATGTTAAAGAGTGCCGAAGAGAGAGACATTGATTAAACATCTAAAACAAGTAAGTTTTTATAACAAAGTGATGTAATCATTATTTGATCAAAAGTAACAATTTATACTCTTAAGACAAAACTTTTATTTATGGATTGTTTAACCAATGTCCAAGACCCATTAATAATATAAGAACCTCTTATTTATATGTGTGAGTTTCATCATTCATGCGATACTTACCACTCGGTTTATAGACAAAATTACATCACATTACATCAAAATTAAATTACCATTTTCATTTCATCAATCATCACGACATAAGAGAACTAAAAGGTTTAACAAACTCTTTCATATTATTGTCAACAAAAAAAAACTTTCATATTAGTCAAAAACACACTTTAATAAAGGTTGTAGGAAAGTGGTTAATTTACTCATAACATTGAGCCTGCTTTTCACGGCAATGTTACAATAATTACCTCTGATTTTGCTCAAGATGACCGTAATGACTTTGACCACAGACACGTATTACTGCCTCCTTAATTTGATAATTACCAAAGCTTGGTGGCAGCACCTTTCATAAATTGCGTATAATTTTTGTACATGTTAATTGTGGCTTTATCATCATCTTTTCTTATTGTCAATGTCTCTTATTATTTAAAGCTTTAGATTAATTGTTTCCCAAGAAGCCATACATGATATATAAGCTCCATCTACTTAGCTTAAACACTTCAAGTTAATTAATTAATTTATGACGATAAGGTCATGTACTGTCCATTTTTCTTTTATGATATGGTTATGCCTAAATGCACAGCTGTTCTAATTCAAGTAGTGATGACTTTCACCGTCTTATTTTGGTATAATGGAAAAAGTTGCAAACTAGGGTAGGGCCATTTGAGTGATGCGTTTGGGTCGGAGTTACCTCACTTTTTTGTATTCTAGTTAAGTCAATATTGGCTCAAAAACACATGCACTCTAGTCTTAAGTAAAATTGAACAATTAACATCATCTATGGTTTCTCTTTCTCATGTGAGATCATAATTAGGATCTTCATGATTTTCCAAATCTACAGGACAGATTGACTTTTTTGGATTGGTTTTGCGTGAAAATTTAGAGCAGCTTTATGATGATTTATGACTCACTTTTGGTGAGTCGAGGAAAATCTACTGTATAAATCCTTAAGGAATTAGGTATATAAGTTATTTATTTTGTATATGTATCTAACATTTCGTTCATTTTTTATAAGTGGGATTAACATACCGCCCATACTTGAATCCAACCCTGACTAATGGAGAAATGGATTTGGTGCGTAGATGTACCGTGCTCTTTCCAATCTCAACTCTGATCGCATATTGACATCTAAGATCATTTAAAATTATTTTGTTAAGTGAAATGTGAGCTATTTGATCTCACATTAACGATCGAGATCGTTTACCGTGTGTAACATCTACGTTTTCTATGGCGGACAATCTGGATCTTACCAATGACTTATGTTGATTAAAATATTGGATCACCAATTTAATCCTCATATTGTCAGCAATCAATTTGAATAGTGCATGAAATTAAATTATAAATTATAAAATAGAAAATTTTCAATCAAATTGTTTGAGACATTTTTAAAGGAACTAATATGATTGATGTTTTTAAAATTTTAGGGATTAAATCATCAACCACCTAAAATTTCAAGTATAGGTGATTTACTCTCTAGTCACTAATGAATGGGGCACCAACTTGTGTGGGTTGTCTCTTCTCTCATTTGCTTTAATTGGTCACCTTTTGCAAAAGTAAATAGAAGGGACATGCATTATATAAGCAGCAGAAGGAACAGATAAGCTGCTATAATTTGTACTCTTACGTCCTCATTGTTTAACTTTGACAGCATAATTTCCAAAAACCATCAGAACCCCAGAAAAGCCAAGATATACATATAAAATATATATAACCACAAATTAAATATGTATAAATTTGCATATTTGTTCTAAACCATAAATGTTATACAGATAAAGAAGTTATATAGTTTCAGACTTTAATCATCTGTATTACATTCATAGGATCTCTCTCTCCAATAATGTAGATTTTGTGCAGCCAATTTCAGCATGTTGGAGGGATTCAGTCACCTATACATGGATGGTGCTGCAGCAGCTGAATCATATTATGCCAGCAAAAAACAGTATCCCTTATTATACGATATGACAGGATAATATAATCTTCCTAATCAAAAATATCTGCCAGACATATATACATGAATGTGTACTCAGAAACACACGAGCGTGTATGATATAATATAATATAATATAATATAGTATAACTAAACATTATATTATTTTATAAGTGAAGCATCGAAGAAAATGAAATTGAATTTGTAAGTATATGATGCAATGTATGGGTTTTTGTCTTTTTGATCATATTTGAGTCTTTGACCAGCTTCACTAAAGGACAGTAAAAGGTAGCTCCCATAAGAGGATCATGATTAATTAAACGTGAAAAAATTAAAAAAGAGATAAAGGGTGATAAATATGTAATACTAATAATTCAATAGTTGGAGTGTTGGACAATATAAAATATTACAGCCACAAAACAAAATTAGCTTCAATCATTAATCTTAAAGAATATACCGTTATTCAAACTTTGGCTTATGAAAACAGATACATCAATCAATGGTAAGGAAAAAAAAAATCCGGGGGAGGGGGGGTATCATCTCAATCTCAATCTTAATATTATGTACTATCAACACCTTTCTATATTTTCTACTTTGAACAATATAATAGAAATATATAGGTAAAAAAATGAAAAAAAAAATAAAGAAAGAATTTACAATTCATATATGATGGAAGACATCAAAATTTGCTTCTGTTAAATCTTCTGAAAGTGATGTTAATGGATAGCTAGTGAAATCTTCTATTGAATTATGAGTTTGAAGTTGTCCTTCTTCCCATGAACTAGTTCCATAATCTTCAGATTTTATAGCATTTACTTGGAACTGAAACAAAGGGTCCAATTTGTTCTCTGATCCATCCCAACAGAACCCTGCATTATTATTTTCAATCACAGTACTTCTCATTTGAGATGGATAAATAGTACTCATGTTTGAGCTATTGCTTGAATTGCTCTCTTTCCCTTGATCATTGATGAACAATGAGCTGAATTTTGAAGCTGAATTGTTGTCCGAAAACTCTGTCATCGATACATTTGCGTGATCTGAATTGGTTAGACTCGGCATTGAAGTGAATCCATAGCTTGAATTAAGTCCGAATTGACTCTGATCACATGGTTTAAGGCTTGTGTGATAATTACTCATAGGTAAGTTATAACCAGATTGGAAATCATAGCAGAATAAAGGGTCCGATGCTTGTTTGTTGCTGAAAATTTCTCTTGAAGCTTCAGTTAAGCCATTATCATCATAGTAACTCGAATCGGTTATTAGAAATGCGGAACCATGAGATGTAACTGATGGTATTTGCATAGGTGGTACCGTTGTTTCTGTGATTTTGTTCTCTTCCTTAAGATATGCTTCTGTTAGAGGCTTGTGTGTTGTTGGATCAATCCCTTGCTTTAGAAGCTTCTTCTTTAAACATGAATTCCAAAAGTTTTTTATTTCATTATCTGTTCTCCCTGGTAATTGTGCTGCTATTTGAGCCCACCTGTAATGTTCAGAAAAAGAAATTCATTTCGTCACTGAAGAAATATTTTTAGATTCGCGATGAATTTAACAAAATCACAGTAAGCCCCCATAATTTTTGTTAAAGCTCTATTACAGAGCTTCAACAAAATCCCAGGGCTACGATGATTTTGTCAAACTCACCGTGATTCCAAACATGTACAGAATGATGTATCTTTATATTACCTATTTCCAAGGACTTCATGAAGACTGATTATAAGATCTTCTTCTTGTTGTGAGAACATTCCTCTCTTTAAATCAGGCCTCAAATAGTTTATCCATCTCAATCTACAACTTTTTCCACATCTTTGAAGTCCTGAAGAATTTCATCAACAATATTAGACTCTTCGTTTCGAAGAATGAAAAATATTGGAACATGATTTTAACAATAACTTACCAGCTTGTTTAGGAACAGAACTCCAGCAACCAACACCAAATCTAGTTATATGATTGAAAAGCTTTTCATCTTCTTCAGGAGACCATAAACCTTTCCTCAGTTTTTGCTTTAAACAACATGAATGACGACCCATTTGGATTTGGGTGAGAAATGTTAAGTTGGTTTTGGAGGAAGAAGAAGAATAGTGTGAAGTATGAAGTGGTCACTGTCTCTATATAGCGTGAAATATTACCTGAGTGAGTGTTTGTGTCATTTAAACGTTTTCAAAAGTGGTAGAAAAATATTGTTATGTTGTGTGTGGGGTGAAGAGGGAGTAACTCAAACTAATTGTGTTCATTTAAAGAGAGAAAGAGAGAGAGACCTAAATCATTAATCATACTTAGGATTGAAGTTAAGAGAGAGAGAGAACACTGAGAGGAAGGTGCAGCAATCAAGTGGGTTTTACGCAATTCCTGTGCTGCTTTTGCATTGGAATGGATTGGTTTTTAAGATACAACTATTCCTAGTAAATTAACTTATTAATTAAACAAAACAAATTGGGTATTTTTTCACGCATTTGTAAAGACTAATTCTTTTAATCGTTTGGATTAGATGGACAACAAAGCTATTTATCAAAAAATGTATATCATTGTAATTTTAGAATTGACTTCGAATTCATCATCTCGAATTAAATTAAAAAAAACTCAAATCATTTCATTTAAATGTTTTTAAGTAAATAGCAAAACATTAATTGTTAAGTTATCCATCCACATGTATATAGAGGGCGTGTATATGAGTGAGGATAGAGTTAAGTGCTTCCTATTTTTTGATTACTTGTTAATTAAGTACTGAGTTCTAACTCGGTTTTCATTTTAGTTCAATTTGTAATTTAACTTCATATAGTAAAAAATAATAAGAGATATTTATACATCTCTGCATGTTAAATTTAGACCTCTTTGGGCTTTGACGCTTTATTGGACTAAGTAATATATATGAATATTATATGATATCATCCTCCTATCTTCATAGAAGGTTGCGTATATTATTATTATTATTATTATTATTATTATTATTATTATTATTATTATTATTATTATTATAGATCTACTTCAAGAGTCTAAGAGATTGGATATTTGGAGACGAGACTTAATAGTGTATGAATTTCGTATGAATAAAAGATGAATATAGTAGCTCGAATGTTATTTAAGTAAAAGAAACATTTATATTTTAGAGGTGAAAATTGAAGATCATACCATCACACAAAATACACAAATTGGGTATCATAAACCCATTATACAAAACAAAGAAGAAAAAGAAAATGTAAATCATCGAATTCAAGTTAGATGGTTGAAATTGATGAGGTATTTTATGTGACACGAATGTACCCCTAAAGTTATAAAAAAAAAAAAGGCTTAATTACACTTTTGGCCCCCTAAGTTTTCTAAAGTTGTGCTTTTAGCCCCCTAAAAAAACAACTCTTTTCAGGCCCCTAAATTTACTTTTTGTTGCTATTTTGGCCTCTCACGCCAATTTTGACCCAGTCAACGGACACGTGGGCGCCACGTGTGTAATTTTTTTAATTTAAAAAATATATATTTTTGTAATTAAAAAAAATGTTTTTTTAATTACAAAATTAAAAAAAATTAGTTTTTTTATTACAAATGAAAAAAATTAATTACAATTTTTTTTTGTTTTTTTTATTACAAAAATTAAAAATAAAAAAATTTATTATTATTTTTTTAATTACAAAATAAAAAAATTATTAAAAAAACAAAAATATTAAAGTGGGCGTCACGTCAGCGTTGACTGAGTCAAAATTGGGCTAGGGGGCCAAAATTGCAACAGAAAGTAAACATAGGGGGCCTGGAAAGAGTTTTTTTTTTAGGGGACCAAAATCACAACTTTGGGAAACTTAGGAGGCCAAAAGTGTAATTAAGCCAAAAAATATATTGAAAAACTATATGATTGACGTTGTTGTATAAGAATGAGTGTTTGCTTGTGAAGAACGAACACAAAAATAAATTAAGTGTAGAATTGATGATGATGTTGCGTTAGATTTGTGGTAATACTATACAAAATATATTTAGAAGTGACATTATTTAAGAAAGCGTTGAGGTAGCACCTAAAGTAGAAAGTATTGTGAAAACTAGGCTTAGGTAGTTTGAGCAAGTAGAGAGAAAGTCTATGATTTTATAGTAAAAAAAGTAGATTGGATGGAGGATGGTAAAATCCTAAGGGCAGAAGAAGACAAAGAAAACCTATAAGTGAACCTATTAAGAAAGATTTAGAGATTAACTAGACTTTTGACCCACGCGTCGCGCAAATCTAACTAAAAATCATAAACAAACTTAATAAGTATACAATGTTATGATTAAAATTAACTTAATATGCATTCAACAATATTTTAGATGAAATTTATTAGGTTAAATTGCTGCTAACCTAATGCAGTATTTTAGAGGGAAATTATTAGGTTTAGTTGTTGTAGACGTAACAAAATTAATAAATAAGGATAAGTGTACATAAACAACATGTTTATACAAACGATGACACAATAGGATAGAAATGAATTTTTTTTAAGGAATAAGAGATTATCATTTAATGATGCAAATTTAGAGCCAAAATTTTAGGGTTGAAGATTAACATTATTTATAGGCAAAATTTTAGGGTTAAGTTGTTGCAAACCTAATAAGGGATTAGTGGAGGAAAAAATTAGGTTAAGACTTAACAACTTTTTCTATAATAAAGACTGTTGTTCGTGTCATTAAAAAAAGCAACAAACATTTATATTTTTACTTTTAATCAAAACCAAAATTTCATAAAAAAAA
>Ga0099826_10003284_pt1 | contig 10913 bp, 13 predicted proteins | sample Mtrugardesep15_FD_76830 | JGI IMG/M metagenome (GOLD analysis project Ga0099826, IMG submission 76830) | Root nodule microbial communities of legume samples collected from California, USA - M. trunc garden sep15 | ecosystem: Host-associated > Plants > Roots > Nodule | place: USA: California...
AGCTTAATGTATCAAAGTATCTTAGCTTTTAGTACTTTGTTCTCAAAACTTTATTGTCTTTTGATATTTTCTGGTTTTTTCTTCTTTCTTCTCCACCATTTTGAACCTTAATTTTCTGTCTTGCGCTTATTGCTTCTGCTGCCTTTGCAAAAGCTAACAAGTTGTCGTCTATCTGTTCTTTGTTGTATTTTTTTTTTACCTTATTTTGATGATTTACTGCATTTGTTTCTGACTTTTGCTGCTTTGTGTAAGAGCAGTTCGAAATCGTTGTACAGTTTTTGATCGTTTCTTGCACGTCTTGTGCTTGATTTGAGCCTATTAATAAACTTTTCAGCTTCAAAATAAGGAGATTAAGATTTTAGAATCAATTATTCAAAAGATCTGTTTTCTAACAAACTTAAGTGGAACCCTGCTAGGCACAAGCAAATCCAATGTTTTTAAGTTGAGGCTGGAGTTACGCTGTAAGCTTTTATAACGTAGAAAAATGCAAAAAAAATGTCGCTTTTGCTGTCAAAATTGTGGTTGGGATGCTGTCACGGAAACCTCAAAATCCGTTAAATTGTGATTGCGGATCACAATCTAAAATAACTAGAGAAAAGCAAATTCGCAAAGAGTAACTAACCTATATGATTGGCCACTTTCACCTCAACCTTCCATGATTTCCGTCATGGAACAAAACCTTCCATGATTTCCGTCATGGAACAAATTGAAAGTTTAACTACTATGTCTATAAGAGAATAACGTATCAGTTCGCAGCTGTTTTAATGCAAATAGTTCATGACATATAGCAGTACTGTTAAGACAATCCCAAGTAGATTGTAGATGGAATTATCATATTTCAAAGTGCAATTTGCATCCATTTATCGCTCCAAATGTGATATTCCAAATTCATCTTGTAGTGCGCGTGAGTCCATACCTCTTACTATCCTTGGATCTTCAAAAAAGTAAATATAAATATTATATTTACTTAGAGAGAGGAGTTGTTTCGCTAAGTAATGATCGACCATCTTGATTTATAAGATCCAAGCTAACTTGTTTGATTCTGGAGGATCCTGTGTTAGTATTGGATTTGGAGGTGTTCATCATTGTTTTTGCCTTGTGTATGTAGCTGATGAACATTCAAAGTCTGTACGTGAAGCTTTTCTGTTTGTCTGCTAATGCAAAGGTGGATTTTTTACATGTCTGCTTAGATTTATCCAAGCTCGAGGTAAATGTTTCTAGCACAAGAGCTTCTAAGGTAGCAAAGACATGCCCTGCTGCAATGGAATTTGCATTTATGCAAGGTGATGATCATGTAAGCACTGATTCAATACCTTATGCTCATCATCCTTCACTTGCATTCTTCAATATCTTTCAAATTTTATGCTTACTTTTTTTCCAACATTTGTGTGTCAGGAAAATCCTCTATGGAAACTGGTCCGCAATTTGCTGAAAGACCACAAGACAAGAAACAAAATGACTATCCACAACCATATTATTGGGCAGTAAGCTACTCGTTTATAAAAAAAATATTATAAGTGAAGTTTACACAAGAAAACAATTGCAAAGTTGGATTGGAGTTTTTTTTCCAAATAAATCGTGAACAATTTGCAACTCCTGCTCCCTTATTTTATTTCTCTCTCTTGGGAAAGAAAAACAATGCAATCGCTCAATTGGAAACGGAAATAAAACTGCTCAATTTGCAGGGTAGCAACCGCTTTTTATTATCAAAGTGTGATAACAGTTTTTGTTATTAGAAACTGGCAAAGTTGGAGGGAGTTAGAGGGAAACCATGTAGTGTATGTAGTTACATTTTTAATTCAATTTACGTGTTATTTCCATTGCAAGTGAAACGTAAAATGGAGACAATAAAAAAATAGCCCAAAAAATGTATCCATTTATCTCTTGTTATTGGTTACTATCATTATTATTAGTAGTAAGTTTTGCGTATTAATTAGTAGTGTTTAGTAGCATGCAAAACTGAAATTTCAAATATAAATAGAGTAGAATGAAGTGGGAGAGAAAGTAGAAAAAGCAATAGCAATTGTTGAAAGTCTCATCATCAAACAAAATGTCTATTTCAATCCATGTCTCCTTCTTGTTACTGCTTGTGATTTTCATGTGTTTCAATAATTTAACTTTTGGCAGTAGAGTCTCTATTCCACTTTTCTCTCAATCTTAAGCCGAAAAAAAAACTTTACCTCTCTGTTGAAAATGATTTACCGAATGATTCAGGAGAGCTACACTTCGATATTTTTAATGAAATTACAAAGGAATTCATTTGATGAGTAAGGAAGTGGGAGGTAGAACCAACTTGGTATTTATACGCCTTGATCAAAAGAATTATCCCTGGAAAAGAAGGGAAAGAAGTTTGGTACTCGGGGAAGTCGGGTATCTGTTACAATACTTTCAGAAAATGTCAATTGAAAATCCCTCTTTCTACCATGCCTATCAAATGAATGTGGAAGATCAAATTACCAACGTGTGCTGGGCAGATGCAAGGATTCTCATTGATTATGGGTATTTCGGTGACGCGGTTTCTCTTGATTCAACATATTGTACAAATACTTCACATAGACCATTAGCTGTGTTGTCAGGATTTAACCACCATCGTAAAACAATGATTTTTGGAGCTGCATTATTGTATGATGAAACAACAGAGTCAAATAAGTGGCTTTTTGAGACATTTTTAAAGGCACACAAGCAGAAAATGCATCGAACTGTTTTTACTGATCAAGATCAGGCAATGGCAAACACACTTGTTGAAGTTATGCCTGGAGCATACCGTGGCCTATGTACGCGACATTTGATGCAAAATGGTATCAAACACTTGGGTAATTTAATTAAAGGTGAATCTCATTTTCTCAGTGACTTTAAGAAGCGCATGTATGGCTACGATGATGAACAATTTGAAGAAAGTTGGACAAACCGTCTTGTAAAATACAAGGACTACAAGGTTGAGGAAAACACTTGGTTGAAAAGAATCTACACTTTCAAGGAGAAATGAGAATCTTGTTACATGAAGAAGGCTTTTACATTAGGAATGTGAAGCACCCAACTTAGTGAAAGTGTGAATGCAACTATTAAAAGTTTTATGAAGGTGAAGTTGGATATTATCAAAAAATTTAAGTGCTTTGAGGATTTTATAGAAGAAAAGAGATATAATGAATCAAAGTGTGAATATGAGGCACGCCAAAAGATACCAAGACTTAGAAACTCATATTCCGACATATTGAGACAAATGTCAGAGCTTTATACTCCCGCTATTTTTTATCTATTCCAAGATGTGTTTGAGTTGTTTGCATCATGTTCTATGAAGAGTATCAACACACAAACAACATCAATTGATTATGTTATTAGCATGGCAAGGGATTCAGGGGAGTGGCGGGTGTTTTTTGATTTTGATAAGAAATTGATTAGTTGCTCCTGTCGTAAGTTTGAGAGCTTTGGCATACTATGTTGTCATTGTTTAAAAATATTTATTCATATGGATGTGAACACAATCCTTGAACATTATATGTTGAAGAGGTGGACAAAGTCAGCAAGAAGCGGGATCTTACCTATTGTTGATGTTAGCCATATGTGGAGGATGTTGAATTTTCTCCAAAATGCTACAAGGAGATTTGTCCTCGCTATATCAGGATTGCCACCGAAGGATGTACAAGGCAGAAACATTCACCTTTTTTACCAAAGTTGCTGATGAATTGGATAGGTTGGTATTACATCTCAAAGGTTTCATAGAATGCAAACTTTCCAATAGAAAGAAAAACCAAAAGAACTTCTTTTTTCAAAATGTACTTTGATTTTTCATTAAAAATATTGAAGTGGTAAATCATTTTCAACATAGAGGTAAAGTTCTTTTTCAGCTTGAGATTGAGAAAGAAGTGGAATAGAGGCTCTACTTCCAAAAGTTAAATTATTGAAACACATAAAAATCACAAATGGTAACAAGAAGTAGAGATAGATTGAAATAGATATTTTGTTTGATGATGAGAGGCTTTAAATAATTAATATTGTTTTTCAATTTTTTTTCCTAAACCATCTTTCAACAAGTATATCATTTTTTTTTTTGAGAGGATAAGATAGTATAGTTTATATCCTTCATGCATGAAATAGTCTTTCTGAAGGAGAGACTCTAAGTCATCTGAAGGACGGTCTTAGTGAGCTGGAGAAGCAGAATGAACATCCTTCTTAGCCATAAAATCAACACATATATTATGCTCCCTTGGAATCCCATGGTGCAAGGCATATGAGATTTCTAGCAACACATAAGCATTAATTATTATAACTTATGAAAATTGTGAATATATTCACTAATACTAAAAAAAATGTCTAGTTAACTAATGTCTCTAAGACATATGTTAAAGAAGAAGAAAAAAAATTGTATTGAATTTTTTTTTCATACTTTTAACAAGTTTACTGCACAAATTTCATATTTGGTCCATAGCAAGTGCCCCACGGGAACTTTTAACAAGGCTCATTTTATTAATCCTTATGTCTCATATCCTTTTTGAGTTTTAAACTATTACTAAAAATGATTATTATTATTAATTTTAATGGTAACATGTTTCATTTAATAAAACACACTTATTAATTATAGTTACTAGAGCAATTAGATGATTGAAATGCAATAAATAAGAGTTTGTTAGTGAAAAAGAATACTAAATTTTTCAAATATATATAAACCATTATTTACACTTGAATAGAAGGCAAGCGGACAACATGTGCTGCTAGACCTTTTTGGATGGCAAAACCAATCCTCGTGAATACAACATTCATGGACCTAGGAGGCATAACATTGTTATGCATGACCTTTTGAACTCTATGTAGAAGGTCAACAGCCTCTGGTGGTGCTAGGAAACTGAAAGTGTCAAAAGCAAATGGTATAAAAACATGTTGGTTGTCAGAACACGCTTTCTCATGTTTGGTCACTTTGCTTGACGCGACTTTTAGAGCTGTCTGTCCTATGGTAAAAGGTCCGACACCTAATCCCACTTGTTAACGGGGCACTAGTTAACAAGTGGTATTGGAAAAGAAAAGTTTGAAACAAAGAAAAATACATAAAAAGGAGAGATTGAGGGAGTAACATATTGTATTCGTCAAATTTGAATTAATTGAAAATGACATAATCATTCAATCAAACAATAATGACGGTCTTTCGAAAATGGGTTGACTTATTGTTTTGTTGACACACTAAAACTCATCGGAAGTTGCTTACTCAGATAAGATCCGCTTCCTATATATAGGAGGAGTGCATAGCAAGCAATATTAGTGCAAAGTGAAAAACTGAAAACAAAATGTCAAATTTAGTGCTTGTGTCAATCGTGGTACTTGTGTGTTTGAATATTTCAACAACTTCATGTGAATCAGTGAGTGTGAGTCCACCCATTTCTGAACCTCACCTAAACGAATCCAAAATTAACATACTCTTTCTTTCAATTGTCAATGATCTTCCCCCTGGTTCAACAGAGTTAACCATGATTTGTAACTTTGACAGAGGGAGTACTCCACACCATTTGGAGCAAGGAAAACCTTATTCCCTTGTAACCAACTTTGATTTAAAAATATGCGATTTAAGAATGTTTCCGCAACATATATCATTCCATCTATATGATCGTGACAATGAAGGTGGATTAGTCCATCAAAAAGTATTTTGGTCCGTCAGGAAAGATGGTCTATATCATAGTTGGGATAATGTCAATTGGGATAAAAGGGAAAATTGGGTTAATTTATGAATTATAGGATTTTTATCGTTTACAAATTAAATAAAAAGAACGAATGATCATTGTTCTTGTATGTATGAATGTGATTGGTGTTGATGTGTGTGTGTTTTCTTAGTTTTTGTTCAATTAGTCATCAAACAGAAAGCACACGTATCCAGTGTATCACTGGCAATCTACTTGCGAATGTTAGATATATACAAAAGACGTTTACTATATCCGCATATAATGATGATTCAAAGTGATCATCAGAAACAGGACCAAAGGACTTGAATAAAATTTGAATAAAAAATTTTAATTTCCAAACTATTTGTATCTCTTCAATTTGATTCTTAAACAATTTACAGGGCAATGACATTCTTCAATTGGAATTGCTGTCCAATATTGTGGATGATTCTTGTGATGATAGTCTCACAATGAAAAAAAATTGAGCAACAGCCATCATCATCGGTCAACAAGGAGAATTTTGTGCTCCTTGAAAGTTTGTTTCAAGTTTTCTATCATACTGGGGTAGGTCTGAATAGAAGATGACACCATAATCATTGATCAGTTAAATTATTATAAAATTGATGCAGATTAGCATCTATTCCAATTCCTTAGATTACAAGTTTCCAAGTCAGTGAAAAAAACCTAAATCTCTAATAAAGTGCAGCGCTGTTGGTTCTTTGCAGGCTGGTGTGTTCGACTTCTACTTTATTGGGAGATCATTTCTGTCTCTTATTTTGAAAGGGATTCGTCTCTGGTGTTGCACAACTTATTGGGTTTCTTTACTGCATGGTGGCTATAGTTTGGATTTCTGGAGTCATGCAGTCATTGTTGTGGAGTTTATTTTTCAGGGGAGCGGCTTTTGGCTCTGCGGGTGCCTCATTTTGTGAAACTGGTACTGTTAGTTTTAGTCTTAGGTGTCTGTATGAGGTGTGTTTTTGCTAATTATGTGGCGTATTGTGAGGGAGAGGCAGTTGTTGAATGGTATTCTTCCTCTTATGTTAGTAGCTTTGTCGGCAATTGTGTTTTTGTCTTAAGGTGGATGCGGTTTCTCTGACTATTTGTTGGTCATCTTGTTTCCATGCTGAGTATTAACTCTTATTTGAGCAATTTGCAATAGATTGATCATTTGTTTGATTGGATTTTTTTTGCATTCTCCAAGTTTCTATTGATTAGGATTTTGCCACGTTGTGAATTAATCAGCTTGTTCCAAATGGTGGGATCCCTTCCCGGGAGCTTTAGTGCACCAGGTTGCCCTTTTTGGTCTGTTCTGGTTTCAGCTGAGTTTCTAGTATGGGCAGCATGGCCTCTTTGGTCATCAAGGTTGTTAGTTATTTGGTTTTGCGGTGTTGGGGTGTAGTGGCCGTCTATCTGTTCTGTGTTAGAGTTGTTTTGCCTCTTTGGTCATCAAGATTGTTAGTTATTTGATTTTCTGAGTTTTGCTGCTTTGTGTAAGTGCAGTCCGCAGTCGTTGTCCACTTATTGTTTGTTTCTTGCAAGTCTTGTGCTTGATTTGAGCTACAAAAAAAGGAAATTTAAGATTTTAGAATCAATTATTCAAAAGATCTGTATTCTAACAAACTTAAGTGGAACCCTGCTAGGCACAAGCAAATCCAATGTTGCTTTTATAATGTAGAAAAATGCAAAAAAAAATGTCGCTTTTGCTGTCAAAATTGTGGTTGGGACACTATTGCGGAAACCTCAAAATCCGTTATATAGCGATTGCAGATCACAAACTAAAACAACTTGAGAAAAGCAAATTCACAAAGACTAACTAACCTATATGATTGGCCACTTTCACCACAACCTTCCATGATTTCCGTCAAGGAACAATTGAAAGTTTGACCACTATAAGAGAATAACAACATCAGTCTGTGGCCGTCTTAATGCAAATAGTTCATGACATATAGCAGTACTGTTAAGACAATCCCCAAGTAGATTATAGATGGAGTTATCCAATTTCGAGGTGGAATTTGCATCCATTTATCACTCCAAATGTGAAAGAATATGTAAATATTATATTTACTTAGAGAGAGGAGTTGTTTCGCTAAGTAATGATCGACCATCTCTATTTATAAGATAATAAATATACCCTTTTTGAAGATTACGATAGATTTAGGATAGGCGCCAACTTGACTAAAATGACTATAAGCATATAACCGAAAATGATTAGTTAAGAATTGACTCAAATTCAAAATCATTTAACGTAAGATTTTACAAAATGGGTAGTTAATAAAAATTCGGTCGGGTAAGATCCAAGCTAACTTGTTTTATTTTGGAGGATCATGTGTTAGTATTGGATTTTGAGGTGTTCATCATTGTTTTTGCCTTGTGTAGGTAGCCGATGAACATTCAAAGTCTGTATGTGAAGCTTTTCTGTTTGTCTCTGCTAATGGAAAGATGGATTTTTTACATGTCTACTTAAACTTCTCCAAGCTCGAGGTAAATGTTTCTATAACACAGGAGCTTCTAAGGTAGCAAAGACATGCCCTGCTGCAATGGGATTTGCATTAATGCAAGGTGATGATCATGTAAGCACTGATTTTATACCTTATGCTCAACCATCATCCTTCACTTGTATTCTTCAATATCTTCCAAATTTTATGCTTATTTTTTTTCTAACAATTGTGTGCCACGGAAAATCCTTTATGGAAACTTGTTCGCAATTTGCTGAAAAAACGCAAGACAAGAAACAAAAAGACTGTCAACAACCATATGATTGGGCAGTAAGTAACCCGTTTACGCTGAATATTATGTCTTATAGTCTCCAGGCTCAGTTTAGTTATGGTTGATTGTGAAAAAAAAAGATGGAAGGTTAATGGCTACTTTGCATGAGGTGTCCACTGCCTATTATAAATTCTCCATATATCATCAATAGTGTTGAACTGTAAAGTGACATTGAGAATGGTAGCAAACCAAGACCAAAGTTTGATGGCAAAAGCACATCGAAAGAATAAGTGAAATGTTGATTCAGTAGGCATTGTATCGTGCATAATCCACCATGCAATGAGAGACTTGGAAGGTAGAATGTCAGGGCACCAAATGGTTTTTTCCCAATGAAAGTTTTTGACCTTCTGCTGATTTATACAAATAGGCTTCCTTGAGGGGCAAGTCACATGTGCTAGAGTTATTCCAAACTAATCTATCTTCAATAGGCATATTCTGATTCAAGCTACTCCACAAAAATGAAAGTATGTGATAAGCAACTAATCTTGATTTGAATTACAGCCCAATCTTGATTTGAATTCACTAATTCCCAGCAAAGTTTGAGATTCGCTACTTCATTCAGCGATATGAGAGATTTGTTACCCCCTCATCAAAAGGTTTGCATATTTTGTGCCACAGTAACTAGTTTCCACTTGGTAATGTCACACCACTCCATATGAAAATTTTATTGAGTGCATTTGGTGCATTGGTTAAAGTATTGTAAATAAGATTGCATCAAAAAATTGTGTAATTATTGCTAAGACAAAAATACAAAAATTATACATCCATCATTCTCTAAAAAAACTCTTTCAAAAAAGTGTAAAATATTTTTCCATTTTCCCTTCCTCCCCCTCCAAACTCGCAAACAAAGGCTAAAGATCACAGGAGCAATTAAATTATGTGTCAATCTTCTATTTTTTATTTTTTTTGTCAAATAGTCTAATAGTTAGAAATTCGATGAATAAATGGATAATACGGGGTTCAAACTCCGATCCTGCATATCACAATGTTCTTGTCAACTTGTTATCTAAGTTATGTTTACGTCCTAAACTCTCTTTTTTTGTTACTCAAAACTTTTTAATGATGCTTGAATTTTTTTTTTGAGAAAAACTAAACTCTTGCATAAATTATATAAATAAATTATTTTTTTAAGCGTTTTCTCCAAATAAAAATTCCTTCAAAAAAAATTATAAGCGAAGTTTAGACAAGAAAACAATTGCAGAGTTGGATTGGAGTTTTTTCCAAATAAATCGTGAACAATTTAGAACTCCTGCTCAATTTGCAGTGTAGCAACCGTTTTTTATTATCAAAGTGTTGTGAAGCTCCGATACTTCAAAATGGATAACGTATTGTATCCCCTGCATATCTTGCACCGATACTTGTCTGATACTTTTCGATACGTATCAGGAGAGTATCCGATAATTCTCATCTAAGTAAATCCATGAACAAAAGAAAAATCTCCCTATATTTTGATATGTTGAACTTTTAAACATCATCAAATATATATTTTTATGTATATGTATGTTTTTAATTTACACCCACTTAAAAAATATAACTTGTAAATTAGCCGATATTAGTTTTTTTAGTGAGACAAACTCAAACTTCTCTCTCTAAGTTCTCTATCTCTTTCACTCGTCGTGGAGGGTGATTTTAAGTCATTTTTTGACCTAGAATCACCCTTGTGCATTTATTTTTCTTTTTTTTCGATCTAAATAAGTGATTTACACATATATAAAAAAAATCTTGTGTTTTTTCGTGATTTTGTTGTTTGAGTGCGGCGTTGTTTGATTTCGCGTCTTTTATTGAAAGATCGGCTTCAGTCAATCACATATTCAATCAATGATTTGAACGTCAATGTTGGAGATCCGAAAGCATATGATTATTATGATGATTTAGAATTTATCATACTATTTGTAGGCATTTTGTCATTGTATGTTATTAACTTAGATGTTGTGAGTTTGTTCGCAAATTTACCCTTTTATGTTTATAGTGATGTTGATCATATTACTGTATCTGATGCATTCTATCAATTTGAATGAATAAATATTATTTTGTTTTTGTCGAAAAAAAACAACATTAAAGAGTAAATTAGCATCCTTCGCTCACTACCTTTTGACCTAAAAATCACCTTTTACTATTTAAAATCAGTTTAAGATAAAGGACAATTTTTGTAACTTTACTTTTTTTTATTAAACCAGTTTTGACAACAACAAAAAACATCGCTAACTGTGTTTGTGTACAATTTACTGAAAATCTTAATGCTTTTGCGTTCACGTATATTAGTTACTGGCATTCTATCTTTATTTTGAGTGGGATGGCTTCTATCTTTTATATGCTATCATTTTAATTATGGTTTAAGGCAATTTGTTTCCTGATATCCTCCTTCATCTTCTTCACATATAATCTTCCTCATCACATTCATAAGTATATCATCAAAGCCAAAAAAAATCAAAACCTGAAAAATCACAAACTCATAAAAGCCACCAAATTTGTATCTACTGAAAGAAAAAAAAAATATTAATA
>Ga0099826_10003286_pt1 | contig 10911 bp, 10 predicted proteins | sample Mtrugardesep15_FD_76830 | JGI IMG/M metagenome (GOLD analysis project Ga0099826, IMG submission 76830) | Root nodule microbial communities of legume samples collected from California, USA - M. trunc garden sep15 | ecosystem: Host-associated > Plants > Roots > Nodule | place: USA: California...
CTTGTTTCAGCCCCCTCTATCTCAAGGTTTGCTCTGATACAAAGCCTATATTTATAATAAAAGTAACCCTCATAAAATTGTAACAAATCTGGCCCAAAAATACGATTCTGTTTTTCTGCATCAGCGTAAAATCGTACTACGATGTTTTCAGAGTCGAAAGTCCAAAAAACTGGTCCAAAATCGTACTGCGATGTAATCCCATCGTACTACGATGGGACAGATTCCAAAGCTTCAATTTTGAGTCACTTTCACAACCACCTCATTGCTCAGAGTCATTCGTTGCTGGTAGGTTGTTCATCAAGGTTCACAAGGTTCATAAAGCCAAAACAATGGTTCACTAAATACTAGAGAATATATATGTTAGCCAAATCTGTACCAGAGTTTGTTCCTTCCTGATACGTTGTGCCATCAAGGTTTTCTTACAGTCCCTCATTACCACGGACGATGGAGATCAAAACCATCCGGTGATTCTGGCTAAACAAAGGCGTCTGGAAAGGAGGCAAAAACTCGATGCAAAGAGAAATAGGTTGTCAATTGGACCAAATCTTCGTACAGTTATGTGTGGCTGTAAGTTTTATTCCTCTCATTGTATTTAAAGTTATAGCCAAATCAGGACATTGTTGATTGTTGATATTCAAATTGATGCGTTGTTTGTTTATGTGTTTACAGTCAAGAGGCTAGGTCGGCGCAATCAATTTTACACAAATCTCAGCTGCCAATCCTTTCGGAGTTATGGTGCAGGTTAGTCAATGTTTGTTTCATATGGCTGTTGCTGGTTTTTTTTTATATTTAGAATTAGATAACTTTGAGGTTCATGGTTTAATTGACATAGGGTCGTCTGCAATCAATAACGACGATTTGTCTCCTCTTGATGATGCTGATGATACCAGTGATGTCTTATTGCGTTTGTTGCGAAGAAGTGAGGAGCAAGGTAAATAATTTCTTGGATTTGTGGATATTATGTTTAGTTATGATTTTGCTTCATAACTTATTTTTTTTATTTTTTGAAAGTGGTAGAATATATTATTGATCCATGAAATTTTCTTTTGTTTTTAGAATATATGGATAGTGGTGAAATAAATATAGTATGTCAAAAATGTGGTGCAATGGTATGGTATGTAGAGCGGACTGAAAAACATTTCGTTGCGGTTTTACCCAAAACTTCACTATGTTGTATGAAAGGGAAAATTACTCTGCCTTACATGCTCGAGCCTCCTGCTTTAATAAGAAATTTGTTCTCTAGATTGGATGCACACAATAGCCATTTTCTCACAAACATCAGATCTTATAACAATATGTTTGCTTTCACATATATGGAAAGCAAGGTTGTAACTGAACGTAATAATGGTCGTGGCCCTCCATAGTTTGTGATCTCTGGTCAAAACTATCATAGGATTGGCAGTCTGGTTCCAAGTGACGGGGATAGGCCAAAATTTTGTCAACTATACATATACGACACCCAGAACGAATGGTCCAATCGGTTGTCCCATTTCAGGTTGGTTTTTTTAAAAAAATAATATCAGGGTTATTTGCTTTTGGTTTTACGTTGTTGTATACTTCATGTTAATGTATTTATTTTTTTAGTGATAGGCCGGAGGGAGGTGGTCTTAATCCATCCTTAGTCAGAGATTTGTTGAATGTGTTTGATGAGCACAATCGAATGGTTAAAAGTTTTAGGATGGTGCGTGATTTTCGTTTGGCAAATGAAAATATACCAGTTAGATTGTGTTTGTTTCGTAATAGAGAGTTTGACTCTCGAACGTACAATGTGCCAGAAGTTCATGAGGTTGCATCTTTGATTGTCGAAGATTTTGATGATTCAGGAGAAGGTCAAGACATTGTTGTTAAAGAAAGTGGTGGCTTCTTGCAACGTATACATGAAACTCATGCGAAGTATATCCCATTGCAATATCCATTGTTGTTTCTGTTTGGAGAAGATCAGTACCAGGAGCATATTGAATTGAATGAGTTGATATCGACTGGTTCTGTTAAGAAACATGTCCGTGTTAGTGTGCGTGAGTTTGTAGCTTTTCGAATTTAGGAAAGGGGCATCGAAAATTCAGTGATCTTTTAGGGTAAGCGGTTGTTCCAACAGTTTGTTGTTGATTTGTATTCGATGATAGAGTCCCAGCGTTTATCTTTTATCGGGAACAATCAAGGTACAATACGATCAAGTTTCTTGGGTGGTGTTGAAGAGGCTGTTAGACGCGGGGACTATGATGCTTCATTGGTTGGAACACGTGTTGTTTTGCCTGCTTCATTCACAGGAGGAAGAAGGTATATGTTTAATAATTGTCAAGACGCAATGGCTATATGCAAGAAGTATGGCTATCCAGATTTGTTTCTCACTGTTACATGTAATCCTAAATGGATTGAAATTCAACGCCATTTATCAAGAACTGGAAATTATGCTCCATACAGGCCAGATATTTGTTGCAGAGTTTTTCATATTAAGTTGGAAGAGATGATGGTTGATTTTCGAAAAGGTGAATTTTTTGGAAAAGTTATAGCAAGTAAGTTACTTATTTTGACTTTTAAGGTTATAGCATCTTGATACAATTATATTTGTGGTTTATATCTTTTCAACACCATTTTAGAAATTATTTATACGTGTATAGGACATTGAAATTTTATTTGAGTAATTTTTTTTTAGGTCTCTATACCATTGAGTTTCAAAAACGCGGTGTGCCCCATGCTCATATCTTGTTGTGGCTTAATCCAAAAAATAAATTAAACACTCCTAATTCCATCAACTCTGTAATTTCTGCTGAGTTGCCGGATGATGTACTATACCCTAGATTATATGCAGCAGTGACAAGTTTCATGATTCATGGTCCCTGTGGATTTGCTAGACCCAATTCTCCTTGCATGAAAGATCGTCGTTGTTCAAAGTTTTACCCAAAGAAATTTGTTAATAGGACTTCCTTTGATGAGAGTGGGTACCCAATTTACCGGCGTAGAGATCTTGGAGTCAAGGTTACGAATAACAATATCCAGTTGGATAATCATAGTGTTGTTCCATATAACCCTACACTTATTATGAAGTATCAAGCCCATGTCAATATTGAGTATTGCAATAGGTCAAATTACATTAAGTATTTGTTCAAATACATCACCAAAGGGGTTGACAGGGTTACTGCTTCTTTGCAAATTGCCAATGAAGACTGTGTTGATGAAATCTAGCAGTATTATGATTGTCGTTATCTTTCCCCGTGTGAATCGATATGGAGAATATTCAAATTTGATATTCACAATAGATGGCCCCTAGTACAACGATTGACTTTCCATGTGAGTGGTGGACAAAGGGTTGCTTTCAATGAAAATGCTAGCTTGGATGGGGTGCTCGCCAGGAATAGAGTGAAAAATACAATGTTTACTGCTTGGATGGAAGCTAATAGAATCTATGCGTCTGGACGTTTGTTAACCTACACGCAGTTCCCATCTTCGTTTGTTTATGATTCAAACAATCGTGTTTGGAATCCTCGGAAAAAGGGACAATCTGTTGGGAGGTTGACTTTTGTTCCACAATGCACGCGAGAATTATATTACATGAGGTTATTGTTAAATGTTCAGGTTGGTTGTACTAGCTTTGAGGATATAAGAACTGTTGATGGTCATGTGTTTGATTCTTATCGTGAGGCTTGTGGCGCATTGGGTTTATTGGCTGATGATCGGGAATTTATTGATGCCCTTATTGAACAGGGAGTGGTTTGTTCAGGAGCCTCTGTTCGAAAAACATTTGCAAATTTATTGTTGTGTTGTTCTCTTGGTGATCCACTGAATGTTTGGGAACAAACTTGGGAGATAATCTCAGATGGAATTTTGTATGAAAGGCTAAGGTTGCTTCATATTCCTGGTAAGTTCTTTTGTTTTTCAACTATTTGTCATATTTTTTTTGCGCAAAGTTCTTAGGGAGCATGGTTATCGAATCAACTTATTGTGTTAATAATTTATCGCAGATTTGACTATATCCTCTGATGATTTGAAGCAACTTTGCTTGATTGAGATTGACAAGCTTTTGCGAGGTAATGGGAAATCACTTGAAGATTTCGAGTGTATGCCCAAGTTAGATTCATATGTTGATGAACCATTCAATAACATATTATTGGCGAATGAATTATCGTATGATTCGGCTAAGATGTTTTCAAAACACGGTGATTTGTTTGTGAATTTGAACGAAGAACAATTGTTTGCTTACCATCAAATCTTGGAGGTTGTTTATGGTAATTTAGGTCGGATGTTTTTTGTTGATGGATATGGTGGGACTGGAAAGACGTATCTTTGGAATGCTCTTTCGTTCAAATTGTGTTCAGAGGGTAAGATTTTGCTCAACGTTTCCTCAAGTGGTATTGCATCTTTGCTTCTTCCTGGCGAAAAAACTGCTTATTCTCAGTTTGCAATACCATTGGTTCTGGTTGAAGATTCGTTTTGTAAAATTGATAAGGATAGCAAAAAGGCAGAATTATTGGCAATGGCAAGTTTGATTATATGGGACGAGGCTCCAATGATTAACAGACTAGCATTTCAAGCATTTGATCGTACCTTGCGTGATATAATGAATAAGAATGGGGGTGATGCCTTGAGTTCACCGTTTGGTGGGAAAACTATAGTGTTTGGTGGGGATTTCCGACAAATACTTCTTGTTCTTCCTAAAGGAGGTCACGCAGATGTTGTTCATGCTACTATAAATTCATCTCAACTGTGGCGGTGGTGCAAAGTTTTGAAGTTGACCAAGAACATGCGGTTGGAAGGGTCCTCTAATAGTGGTGAGACCGAGTCATTAAGGGATTTTGCCCAATGGATTCTCAATATTGGTGATGGTAGAATAAGGGAACAAATTGATGGTGAGGCTTCTGTTGAAATCGCTGTTGATTTGCTTGTGAAAACATCTAGTGATTATTTGGCTGATATCGTTGAGGCAACGTATCCTGATTTACTTCAAAACATGCAAGAGTTTTCTTTTTTTCAAGATCGCGCTATTCTAGCTCCTACGCTTGTGTTGGTTGAAAGGGTTAATGATTTTGTGATGACTCTTATACCTGGTGAAGAAAAGGAATACTTGAGTTGTGATACCATCTGCAAATGTGATGAAGATGTTGGAATTGATCAAAGGTGGATCACAACTGAGTTTTTGAATGATATCAAATGTTCTGGGATGCCAAACCATAAACTGCATTTGAAGGTTGGTGTTCCAGTGATGTTGCTTAAAAATATTGATGTCTCATCTGGACTTTGCAATGATACACGGTTGACAATTGCATCTATGGGAAAGAATATTATTTCTGCAACTATTGTTAATGTGCCTCACAGTGGTGAGATAGTCTATATCACTTGAATGAATTTAGCGCCTTCGGATGCAAATGTCGCCATTACTTTTCAAAGGAGACAATTTCCTTTATGTTTGTGCTTTGCAATGACAATTAACAAGAGTCAGGGACAGACATTGTCCATTGTTGGACTATATTTACCAAGGCCAGTCTTTACACATGGTCAACTTTATGTTGCTGAAAATCTTAATAACTGATGATGACGGTCAGCCATCAACGTCAACAACGAATGTGGTATACCATGAAGTCTTCTAGAAGATTTGATTGATGTTAGTCGCAAATCAGTAGTAGTTTGTGGTGTTAGTATGGTTGTTTAAGTATTCTTGGAATAAATTTATCAATGTGTAACTTTTAAACCTGTTGTTTATCATAACATAGGAGGGAGATTCATCGTTTAGTTTGTCTAATGTTTTAGCGATTTGGTGTGCTTTGTGTAAGGTATTTTGAATTTCGAATAAAATTGTAATTGTAATTGTAATTACTTCTTTGTGTGACTACCACTTTGTCATCCGTGGATCATTTGTACTAATTTTAACTACTATTAGAATTTGAGTAGAGTTTTTATTTAGGTATACATTCTCTTTTGATTTGTGTGTTTGGTATGGTTTTTTTATTCTGAAGTGGCGTGGTTTGTTTATTATTTGATTTGTCGTTGTTTGCTATGCTCTGTCGTTGTCCTGTCTCTCGGTTTTCATCCGTCGTTGATTCTACATGCGACGCACGGGCAGCACACTAGTGTAATATCCAAAATTGAAAAGGTCAATTATTTTGGCATAATTCTTTTTTTTTTTTTAAATATAAGTCAATTATTTTGGAACTGTCCTTAAAAAAGTCAATTATTTTGGAACTGATGTGATGACTGAGTAATTTATTCTCTATGTAGTGTCCACACGTGTGTGACAGGAACAAGAACTTAGAACAGAACATAGTTACATCAACTTCAATGACATCACTTAGAAGAAGCATCGATGAAGGAAAAAACGGAGCAAAATGGAATGTTTTCTGGTATGGTTGTTTTCTTTGTCACCAAAGGAGTTCAAGCTCGTCGATTACAGGTTTTCTTCTCAAAACCCATTTTCTATCTTTCATTTTCAGTTTCAAAGTTTGTAGCTTTATTCAAATTTCTTTCATTTTGTGTGTTTGTAAGATTTGGAAGCAGAGGATGGTGCAGATGGGTGGTGTGATAGAAGACCGCTTTTCAAAACGAGTTACTCATGTTTTTGCTGTTGATTCACATACCCTTTTGCATGAATTTGATAGCCAACGTTTGTCACGTTTCAAAGGGGTTCGCTTCTTCAACTTCTAACTTTCTCTTATTTCTATTCCTTGTTGAGTTCTTCTATATCGACACTTCACTATGTGTTTATAAGCGAGAGGAATTCTGTTTTGCTGAGGTTGAGTTAGGCCAAACCCAAATTCTAATAGATAATAAACAGGGTCGGGCCAGGCTAATACTCCCTCTGTCCCTTAATGTAAGCCCCCTTTGCATTTTTCACATTTCTTGTAATTAATGTGTCTAGTTTATGTGTTAATATTACGAAATTGTACTTTGTTTGTATGTGTATTAAATTTGACTTTTCAAATTTCAAGACAAGTTAGTAGTGTTAATGTGTGATCGAGTACATGTTAGTTTTTTTCCTATTTTTTTTCTTCCACGTGAGTCAACTTTTGAGTCAAAAATGAGTTGTTGTAGATTGCTATTCTTAGGGGGAAAATTGCTGAATTGGTCCACTCCTTTTCCCACTTATCCCATAATCTGATTCACGCTCTATAGTAACTGAACAATGTTAAAGATCAGCCAGTGTTACATGTTCCCAGACTCTTTGTAATGGGCAAGGCTCTATAGAAGGGAAACGTATTCACTCTGTTTCACTATTCTAAACCTTAACTCACTCACTCAAACCCGATGGTGTAGTTTTTCTATAGGGAGAATAGTAGGTTCAGTGACCATGAAACAGATTCAATACGTTTCCCTTTTATAGAGCCTTGCCCATGACAAAGTCTGGAAACGTGTAACACTTTAAGGGCTGATCTTTAGCACTATTCAGTTACTTTAGGAACATGCATCAGATTATGAGATAAGTGGAAAAAGGAGTGGACCAACTCAACAAGTTTTTTTTCCCTAAGAATAGCAATCAACAACAACTCATTTTTGACTCAAAAATTGGCTAACGTGGAAGAGGAAAAATAGGAAAAAGAACTAACACAATAGTCTCTCAGTGTATCAAAATTCTAAAATAATTGTTGATTGAGCACTCTGTTAGTCAAAATAGTCATTGACGTTATAATAATCCATTAGTATCGTCAAGTTTGTCATATTGGTCCCTATAAATATCTGCTTAATGTCATATCATATCAATCCCTATAAGAAAAGAGTTACCATCAACATTGAAGGATTGTTTTAACGTCAAGTACGATTTTGACTAACATAGTGCACAATCAGAGACTATCTTGAAATTTCGATTAATTGAGGGACTGTTGTGACTACTCGTTACACATTCAAGGACCAAAATGACTATTACCCCCTACTAAAACCCTCACTTTTGGCCAACCAACAAAAAAGACTCATATTTTAAAATTTGGTTTATGCGTCATTGACTATTGAAAACTACTGGGTTGCTCTTATAATAAAGACCTTGTAATTCAGAGCCTGTTCCAAATGTATTTCTTGGTTTCACTCTTGTATATAAAGAGAGTTCTAGAAAACGAGTAAGCTTAGTGATTGAAATCAAACGAAAGGGAAGCCATGTACAAATAGCACATAATCCGAATTGTTGAGTGTTGGCGAGTCCGGGGTCGCAATGGCCTTTTACATTACACGTTTTCATTTTTATTGGTTGATGATGCTCTTTGCAGTCACTCCTCCTTTATCAGTGGCTGGAGGACAGCTTAAAATCAGGGGAGAAACTATCAGAAGATCTGTATGTACTGAAGTTGGATCCTCAAGGTGATGGTATCAATGAACTTGACAGATCTTTGGATCCTAAGCCAATTGATGGAATCATTTCTAGCAAACCTCAGCAGTTACAGAATAAGAAGATCAAATCATCTTCCGAGGATGCTGAAATTGTAAACCTTAAAAGTAATGAAGATAGAAGAGAAAATGTACCACTTTCATCAACAAACACATCAAGCAGTCATGGTGAAGTTGAGAGTTTAAATTGTGTAGACAGCAGACCGCAACACCTTGATTCTGAAAATGCAGCAGTGAGATCTTTGTTCCTACAGTTGAAGATTATTTGCTTTAAATATATTTCATCCGAAACTTTCCTCTAGCTCTTCTGAATAGTATAAACTTGACAAAAAAAATAAATAAATCATAATTTTAGATTATAGATTGGAGGGAAATTAATGTAAATGGCTTTGAAGCACACACATAAAAGCAGTCATGAAATTTTATTTATTTTTAAGCTTGTACTCTAATTTTTATTCCTTGTTGAAACTTATCTATCATGGTGTGCTCACTGCAGTTGTCCTTGCCGTACTGCCCACCTGACCTAAACAAGAAAATTATAGAGATATTCGGGAAACTTGTGAACATATATAGAGGTATAAGGCTCATATAACTCCAAGAGGTTGCTGTGTTGTTTTTTTTCCGGCTATTCTAATGATCTTGTTTTTTTGTGCGAATGATGTTTGAAAGCATTGGGTGAAGACCGGAGATCCTTTAGCTATTACAAGGCTATTTCAGTGATTGAGAAGTTGCCATTTAAAATTGAAAGTGCGGACCAGATAAAAAACCTTCCTTCAATTGGAAAATCAATGGAGGATCATGTAAGTGAATTATGTGACTAGTCACTCTGTCTCGACTCTGTGTATGCTTTCTTCTTACTCTTGTTTGAATGTCAATTTGCCAATAACTTAACGGTTCTACTCTCCTGTTAGATCTTCATCAGCTAAAGTGTCATCTATCTTTAGTTTAATAATATCTTTTAGGTGTCCTATGATCCTTGTTGTCTGATACGGACTTTTAGAAAGTTCGTTTTAGGTCACCAAACGATGTTTGCTATAGTGACATATTTGTTTGGTTCTAATATTTAATTATGCTTTTTATTTACTTTTTCTTTTATCAGTTTTTTAAAATTTATTTTATTCATTTTAAAGGGAATGACTCTCCAATGTTAATACAAACATATGAATTTGGTCCTCAATAAAATATTTGTGCCTATGTAATTATATAGGAATTTGTTGGGTCAGGTAATAGACAAACAATTGTTTTTACTGTGTAGATTCAGGAGATAATCACTACTGGGAAGTTATCGAAATTGGAACACTTTGAAACTGATGAAAAGGTATTAATTCCTTGGCCATTTTTAAACACTTTTGCATCGTATTTGTTTAATTTTATAACTTGCGTCTTACTGAACTACTGATTGAATTTTTTTTAATGTTATCTTTTATTGGTTTTCTTCTTTCGATATGTAATCAGAAATAGCATATACTCCATAAATAATAAACCTTGTATATTTTGACATTTTAATTGCAATCTTGCTGCCTTATTGTCTTCAATCTGATTTAATTCAACAATAGGTGCAAACAATATCCTTATTTGGAGAAGTATGGGGTATAGGTCCAGCCACGGCACTGAAATTGTATGAGAAAGGACATCGTACATTAGAGGATCTTAGGAATGAGGATTCACTTACAAATGCACAGAAGTTAGGGTTGAAATACTTTGATGATATCAGGCATCGGATTCCACGCCATGAGGTCTGTCTGGTGGAACCTTTTATACACTATTATTTCCCAAAATTACTGATGCTCTTTCTGATTTGATAGGTTGAAGAGATGGAACAGATCTTGAAGGAAGTTGGGGAGAATGTTTTGCCTGGGGTGAGCACTACAAAATTTTGGCAAAACTGAGTTTTGATGAGTTTTCTATCTTGTCATGAATTTTTTATAAGAATTTGTTATATGAAATATGTCAACATAATTTGGGACGCAAATAATATAGAAATGATGTTGAATGATTCAAGCTTTATTAAGAAATCTCCAATCTCAAACTTTCTCCTTTGTCTTGTTTTGAAATCATACTTCTCAACTTTTGCGATCTACATTATGTTACTCATATATTTGGGATCCCTAGATTCTAAAATCCACTGCCTCATGTATTTCAGTTCATGCTTTCACTTATAGATTGCTGATAATTCTTATATTAGTCATATACACCAAAGCCTTTTTATTTGTTGCTACCTCAGCCAGAAATGAAGCATGCCATTGACAACCGGGTTACTCTGCTACTAATTCATTTAGGTTACTATTATTTGTGGAGGATCATATAGACGTGGAAAAGCTACCTGCGGGGACATTGATATCATTATAACACATCCAGATGGAACAAGGTACTGCCTGGTTTTCTATATTGTGAATTCACCGAGAAATATCCAGTAAAATGTAGTTGTTTTCGAATTCCACCTGTAAGTATGTTTTTCAATCAACTCATATATATGTCGCTTTGTTTTTTTGTTTTTTCTTTTCTATTCGGGACGGTAGAAATCATCATTAATTAAAGTGACAGTACTGACCACTTTACACCCGTTCTCGAACGAATTTGAACTCTGTCTCTTAAGATTATAACTTATAA
>Ga0099826_10003288_pt1 | contig 10910 bp, 7 predicted proteins | sample Mtrugardesep15_FD_76830 | JGI IMG/M metagenome (GOLD analysis project Ga0099826, IMG submission 76830) | Root nodule microbial communities of legume samples collected from California, USA - M. trunc garden sep15 | ecosystem: Host-associated > Plants > Roots > Nodule | place: USA: California...
ATAACGGAGAAAATCGACGGAGGGGGCAAATTGACTAACGTTATGCAATTTCAGGGGGTAATTGAAGTTTTGTTAATGTCATGGGGTAATTGACGAAACTTACAATTTGAGGGGGTAATTGCCTATTTACCATTTGATTCTTTAACAAGTGTACCTTTGTTAGCATTTTTCATATACTTGAATGAAATGATAATGAATCTTTTATGACTTAACCAAAATTCTTGAATTTGAATCTCACATATCAATATAAAAGTGTTAAATATTTTGAGAGAGAGTCTATACTCATTATGGTTATTATTATACTCAACTAAATAGTATGTATAAGTTGCATGTAGATGATAACCAATATCCATAAAACAAAAAATATTAGTATTTTCAAAATAAATAATTTATAATTTTTAAATCAATTAGACATCAATTATTCTCATCAATTAGACATCAACTAGTTGTCCTCGTGAGCTTAACTCAGTTGCTATGGACAATGCATAAACTAATGCAAGGTCCGGGATTCTAACCTCGGTAAAAAAAATAAAATAAAAGACATCAACTATTTTGAAAAAAAAAAAACTTTTATCCAATATTTTAACACACTTTGGGCGCCAAGTCACTACTCTTCGTGCAATCACCCTCGTGTCAAAACCCCTGAACCCTACTGCGTTTAGGGTTTTGTTTCCGATCGACGACAATGGGAACTCAGTGGCCATTGGCGGGAAAAGAAGTCCCGATCATCGGAAGCGACACCGTTCGCTGGACCGACCTCACCGTACCTTCTTCCTCCATCATCACCGCCGACGCCGGTGCAGCCTCCATCACCGACGACCGTGCTTCCTGCTCTGTCATCGGAGATCCTCCTACATATCTCATCTGGTTCGTTTCCTCTCCTTCCTCAATTCAACCCTAACTTTTTCAAAATTTTCACCGTTTCACTAATCTATGCTTCGATTCGTTTTTTTGAGCAGGAGAATTCATAAGGCACTGCCTCAAACTTTGGAATTGCTTGAGCTTACTGCTTCGAAAGAATTTCCTCGTGTTGGACTCAGATTCACTTTTCCTGATGCGCTTTATCCATTTGCGTTTATCTGCAAAAACGAGGTTACATTTGCTTATTCATAATTTGTAACAATCAATTATTATGAACTTGGTTGGATCGACTTAATTGAGCTTATTTACATTGTGAAACTGTTTTGGAGAATTTATGAAAAAGCTTATTACATTGTTCATATTCTATTTTAAGCTTATACAAACAGCTTATAGCTTATACTGAAACAATTTGTAGCTTATACTGAAACAATTTGTTAGACTGCAAGATAGCTTATTTTCATAAATTCTCCAAGATAGCTTATTTTCAGCTTATTTTCATAAATTCTTCAAGATAGCTTATAAAAACAGCTTAGATTATACAGAAACAATTTCACTCTAGTTTACATTTTACTATAAAAATAGCTTATACACAAGTACTTATCATGATAAGGTCTAATGCTATAAGCTGCAAATAAGTTGTTTCTCCATACAGAGCCTATGTCTTATTGTGCATTGTTTAGTGTTTTTGTTTGTGTGTGTAAGTGAAGTTTTGTTCATTGTTGGTGCAGATTACTGGAAATTCTAGATTCCCTTACTTGCTTTACGCGTTGACTGTGTCTGGCGTGGCTTATCTATTGAGAATTCGAAATGTTTCTGCATATGGATCGTGTTCTATTTTACCGGAGGATGAGCTTATTGAGCTTAATGTGCGTGATTATGTTCCGGATAATGCTGCCATAACCGCCGTAACAGCAACTGCTCGGTGTCTTGTTATTGGTACTAGCAATGGACCGGTTTTCTCATTCCAACTCGGTGTACTTGACCCAAGTGCTCATGGTATGGTTATCTCAGTTTGTTTGTTCTTTAGTTCTTACATGTGACATTGCTAACGTTTCATATTTTCTCCTGCCCTGTTCCACTGCTTTCGTTGTAATTATGTGTGTAATTTACTAAATTGCATGTTTTTTGGAACTTGTGATTGCAATGGGACTGCTCTCGGAGACTTAGATAGCCTGGTTTTGTTTACCATTTTGACATTGCATTGGAAAATAGAGATGGGTTCATCTTTATATCAATTGAACAACATAAGCTCACCTTTTACTATGTTAAAATTTTGATCCTGTTTGGAATTTGTTGATATTTGTTTATCAGTTTTTATTGGTTTATAATGAATTTGTTTTTACATGAAGGCTTTGTGCATGAGCTTAGAGATGAAGCTGGAATTGGCCGTTTATGGGGTTTAATATCAAGGTATTCTCCTTTTAAATTCTAATACCCAATAATCAAAATACATTATGTTAGATAACTTTTCCACCTATCAATCTATTTCCCCTGTTACGAATTGAACCTTCCCGAATTATGAATTATTTCAATAATCACGTCTTGTAGGGGTAATTTTGTGGGTACTGTACAAGACTTGGTAATTTCTGAGTTTTGCGGGAAAAAGTTTGTGTTTGCACTTCATTTGGATGGGGCATTACGAATTTGGGATCTAGCATCTCATAGCAAGGTCTTTAGTCATAACATGGGTGTAATGGCAATGTCAGGTACTGTCTATGTCTCATTTAATTCTAACTATTCTTTTATATTTAAGTTTGTTAGAATTATGAATTGTAGATATTTCCTATAAGCAACAACTTCCTTCCTAGTTGATTTTCAATATTCCTAGGATTATACAACTTCCTAGTTTAGTGCTTATTCAATGTATTTATTGTAACACCATTATAAATACAATAGTGTGATCTCATTATAGACACGCAAATATTCACACAGAATTTACATATTTTATATGGTATCAAAGCATAAAGTTTTAAATATTGAGAAAACTTTTGAATGATTTTTCATTTAAATATGCCCAAGTACATCTAGAAAAGTCATCAATAAAAGTAACAAAATATCGATAACCCAAACATGAAACAACACGACTAGGACCCCAAATATCAAAATGAACTAAAGCAAAAGGAGACGCAGCTCTTTTATTGACTCTACCGGGAAAGAAACTCCTAGCATGTTTTCCAAACTGGGGCAAAAACCTAGAAACTAAAGCCAATAAAGGGTAGATAACTTTAACCTGACAATCCCTGCGTCGTGCTATGTTTGGTCTATGAAGTCGTAGAAACACAGCAAAAACAGAGCGTTTCTTGCGTTTCAAAATTGGGATGAGAGGTAGGGCATTCTAAACTTAGATTGGGAAATGATAAAACAGCCCTAAAAAAATATTCAAAATTAGGTATGTCATATTAGATGACATTACAAACACTAACCGTTAAGCAGCTGCTAATGCAAAACGTGGATAGCCATTAGCCAGTGTTTCACGTTGCACCATGACCCATTCCCACTCGGCTATAGTGCTGCTATTAAGTCACGACATAGAAATTTCTTATATTTCAAACTAAGTGGGAGGTGATCAAATGTTGAGCACTATTTTTAAGGGGCATTGGTGAAATGGCAGCATGGCAGGGTACTGGATAAACTTCCTTTCTTGTATTAATGTTATTATCTTTGATCAGTGGAATTCATCAAATTCCTGGTTGTGCATAATATCTTTAGAAAAAATGGTAGTAAGATGCAATAAGCTAGAAATGGATTATAGGAAACAAGGCATTTTTTTTTCTTCTTATTTTTGGGGAATGATAATGTTATTTGTCTCTTATTGCTGCAATATCAAATATTGATTGAAAGTTAGTTGAATGTGATTTCCCTTCCATTGTTTAATTATATATCACGATCTCCTTGTTCTTATGTTTACTCGTATTCACAAACACATATATGCTCAAACCATTCAATGTTTGTTTTTCAGGTGCTAGTTTTTTAAGGTTATGGGTGGGTCAATCTGACCCCAATTCAAGCATAATTCCTTTGGCAATCTTGTGCAGACATGCATCGGTATGAAATTAAAGGCATTGTTATTTCCTACTGATTTGTTAAATACAAACACATATCTACAATGTTGGTCATGTTTACCTTATCTTATGCTTACATTTACACTTGAAAGAAACTTTGATTATGTCTACAGTTTGAAAGCTGACACATGTTTCAAAATGTGTACCGCCTAGACTGTTAATTTGGGGGTGGGGGGCAAAAAATGTATATTTGGTTGGATGGAAGAGTTTATTTTTTAATTCTCTGTTGTCAAAAGTGACTGGCGCTGCCAAAACGCCTCCACCGCACCCAGCCGCGTTGGCGCGGTGCGAAACTGGAGAGCGGCTGATGCGGCCAATTTGGAACGGTGCGGCACGATGCCAATTCGGGTGAAAGTGGCCGCTACAGTCTTCCAGTTCAAAAAAGGAGAAAAAAGAGGAGTAGGAGACCAATAGAAGAAGCAGAGAGAGGATCAAGAGAAGAAAGGATGCATAGAGAGAAGAAAACAAGGAGAAAAGGATTGATAGAACAGATGCAGATAGAGCAAGAGAGAGAAGAGAACAAGGAGAGAAGTATGAAAAAGGGAGATGTGTGTGGAGGTATTTAGGATTCCTGAGTCTCTTTGGGCCATCGTAACTGAATAATATGGACATCTGAGTTAAAAATTAAAATTGGATCTGTTTTTTGTTACCAGTTTTTTTTAATGTTTTGTTATATAAAAATAAATTAATTTAAATAAGTAAATACATTTATATTAATATTAAACATTTTTTATTTGGGTCATGCTAATTTGTGCCCTAAGGGCACAAGTTAAGAAGTTAAAAATGGAATTAAAATATAAATTTTGTCTTGAAAAGATAAGACTTTAAATTTCTAAAACATGAAATGCACAATTTCCAATAAAAAGTTTCTATCTTTAGTTTCTTAACTTGTGCCCTTATTTATTTTTATTAATACTAAATGTTTTTTTATATTGCACCAAATTTTATTTATTTATATTTATACTAAATATATTTTTTCTTTATAGTGATATTACATATACTTTAAATTTATATTAATACTAAATACATTTTTATATTAGTATTTGATACTAATAATCAATTAATTATCTTTAATATTTCATTAATATTAATATTAAGTATATTTTTTTCATACTTTCTTTAATATTTTTTTTAATATTAAATAGCGCCCGCTTCGCACCACACCACTTTTGGGGTTGGCTGTGCCACGCCACATTTCCGCATCGACAACAGTGTTTTAAATATAAATGCTCTTAGAAAATAACTCTGCAGTCTTATTCTATCGTTATTGTTTGGACATCTATAGAAGAATCATTTTTGTTTGTTTGTGATCTATACTTTGGGTTTAAAGTTTAAACGAGCAAAATCAGAAAAATGATGATCATGGCTTAAAATAGATTACAGTTTGAGATAAGTCCAGTAAGGATACCTTCATATTGATGATTATTGTTTAATTTTGACTTTCAAAGAACTATATTTTGTCTAATACAAATTTGGTGATGCCTCGATCTGAGACCTTTTAACTGATGTCTAGAGATTGTGGTACATGGTTTGTTTTAATTCAGAGACTTTTTTATCACTCAAATACACAGTCCAAACTTTAGAAAGTCTGATCTTTTTTAACTCGATGCTTCATATTTTCATTTCTGCACTTGTTTTCTGTCACTATGTGGTTCTTCATCTCTTCCATTTTTCCTTCCTTTTCTCCTCCAATTAGGTTGAATCTGATATCTCTTATTATTTAGTAATTTGTGTAGTGCATACAGTTTTAGTAATACCTGCTTTAAAGTAGAGAGACTTCATAAGGATTGGTTTAAGACTTTAAAAATTCTTTAGTCTTTACTATTGACAGAAATCTGAGTTGTCTTTGAAGATTAACTTATCAATTGGAACATCAGCGTTTTTAACTGTTGTATTGCTATGTCTGTAATGTTCTAGGATGAAAATTTGGAGATGATCTCTTTACATAGTATCCTATATAATTTTGGGGATAGAATTGTTCTCTCTATGGAGCCTTCAGTGCAAAATATTTCCTTGGAAGAGGTAATTTGTTGCCCTTTTCAATAAGCATAGATTGGATGTGTTTTTTTTTTAAATCTTTGCTACAGTTGTGAGCCTGCTTTCATTTCATCCAGGGACGATGCCTTGACGTTAAACTAATGTCGGATAAGATATGGATACTGAAGGATAATGAATTAGTATCACACTTGTTGGCTACAGATATTGATGAGTATGTAACCTTTTCTTGTCGTTTTTTCTATGCTGCTCTTTTGAGCATATTTTTCATGGTGTGTTAGTATTAGAAAGGGCAACCTGTGCCATGGCTAGTTCCAAAAGAAGAGTCGGGCCAATTGTGGACCTGTTATAGGGGCAGCCTTACTTTGCATTTCAAGAGGGTGATCCCATCACTGGCAAGAGGCTGGTACATAGTAGCGGTTGTAGTATAAACCAGGAATTATATCTCCATTTGTTTAGCATTTTACTAGTCGATTTGAGAAAGGTTAAAACTGTCAATTGATAGTGGCGGATTTATCTTTATCCATAGGCAGGACCGAATTCTCTGTTAATATATTATATATGCTAATACTGCACTATTTGCTTGGGAAACATTTTCCATGAATCCATTTAATTTGTAAGTTTTCACCATGTTATTATTTTAGGTCTAACATCTGAAAATTTGGATACGAGTAGGTACCTAATATATGCCACCACACATTTTAAAGGATTGTTATACATGAATTAGTTACATTCAATGCAGCTTAAATTGATTATGGGATGATATATTCATTTAAAATTGCAACGGAGAACGTTAAAAAATTATCCCATAAAAAAGTTAATTAGTTGTCTAAATAGTTTTATACCTTTGTCATATGTTCTGCACTTTAAACCTTCATTGTATGTTTTAATGTGGGTAAATCACTGCTCTTGCTCAACTGTTAATCTGTTTTGTCAGGGTAGAAGCATTTTCCTATGCGTTACAGGAAGAATTTGTTGCTGATCAACTATTTCAAAGTTCAGAGCATCTTGCGGACGAGATTTTACGCATCACACATTCAATATTTTCATCCTCAAAGGTATCACATCATTTATTATTTTAATCTTCAGTCATTGTGGCCTTCTATTCCTTTGTTATTTGCATATCAGTGGGAGAGTTATGTCCTACAATTCATTGAATGCGTCTATTAACCTTAGTTGCACTATGTTCATGTGTATATGCTCAAATAATTGTACTATGCTTGCCTATTGCCAATTATGATTTTACATAAAGATCACTCCCACTCTATGAACAAGGTGATGGTTTTCATTCAAACACTTTGGGTGCTTGTAAATGATGTATTTAAAAGAAATTGGAATTGGCTTCCCTAAACTTTCATGATATAAAATCTATATGTATCCATTCAAGGGGTTAGTTCTATTGGATGTGCAACATTTACACTGAAACGTGTTTGTCCAATGTTTACTAGTGATTGCATACGCAACTTATCTTTCTTCGCTTCTAAAGAATAAAAATATTGAATATGAACTCTTTTGATTGATGCTTTGGACGACCAGTGCTAGACTAAACAACTTTTTTGTATCAATTTAACATGCAAGTGTTGATTGTTATCATGCTGGGAGTTCTCATATGCTTAAAAATGTTCTGTCAATAAAATAAGAAATATATTATAAGGAAGAGTATGACTGTCAGTTATTTCTTTTCTGCAGGATGATATTTTGCCTTTTGTATCTTCTATTTTTTTAAGAAGGCTTATGCTTCCTGGGGTTCATCATAATGCTGCTTTGCATGCAACTCTTGCTGAGTATAACAGGCATTTGGGTGAATCCGAGTTACAAACATTAACTGCAGATGGACTAAAAAAGGAGATACTTTCGCTTATAGAACATGAGGTTTTCGTTGTCATATTTGTTCAATTTCTCTCATCTCTTACCTTGCTTTTCCCTACCTTTAATGGGAATTTGTATACTGAATTACTGACAAGTTTTATAATGTGATAGGTTGGATCTGAAAAAGCGTCCATAGTGCATTGCTGGAAGTGTTTTTTTTCCCGATATTTCCATATTTGGTGCAAGAGCAATGCAGTATATGGGTTGCTTGTTGATTCCTCCACTGTTGCTGTTGGTTTAATCAGAAAAAAATCAGTTTCACTTCTTCGGTCTTTGGAAGATATTGAACGCATCGTAGAGGGTAATTAATAATTATGGTTACTTTTCTTTCTCTTCTCTCTTAATGAATTTTACATCGTAAAAATATACCTGGCTTTTTCTTAGACATTTTTAATTAACTTGCTCTATATTCATCATTTGCTTTCCTTAATATGGACTTCGTTTGTATTCTGTAGGTTCTTCAGATGAAGTTAGTGAGCTCACAGGCATGGTGGATTTAATTGACGATGATATTGAATGTGAAATTTTGGTCGAATTGCTTCGGTGTGTCACGAATTTCAGCCAACAATTGGGCAAAACTGCTTCTTCTATATTTTATGAATCACTTTTTACCGCACCGACGATCTCTTCTGAAGATATTGTTCACTGTATAGTGAAGATTCTGGAAACTGGTTATTGTATACCGGGTCCAGTGCTCCAAAGTTCTGCATCTGGGGATCATACAATTTTCCTTCAGAAGGAACTGACAGATCATAGAAGTTTGAGAAAACTCTCTGTTGACATGTTTTTGTCTCTTCAAGGTCTGTACAAAAAAGCTTCTACGTGGGACAAAATTTTAAATGTAGTTGAGGGTTTACTGAAATTTTTGGTTCCTCAGAAAAGAATGCTTAAATTTGATACTGAAATGTCATCAAACATAAATTCTTCCGTCATGGTACATTCTTCGTATCAGATTGCAAAAGTGATGTTTGAATCTGCCTGGGACTTTCTCCTATTTTTAAGCTATTTGGTGGACATCAGCGGTCAGGTGAGTTTATAGACATTTCCTATATGTAAATTCTCATACGTGCAATTGCTTTTTTAATTACTGTAGGCATCCACTAATTGAAAGTATTGTCCAATTAAACATGGTAGCAACTGGAAATTCTCACTACAAAGCTGTGTATATCTCTTGTTTAATTGTTTTTAATGTAAGCATTCCTTGATTGAAATTATTTTCAAATTAAATTAGATAGTTATTTGAAATTCTCACGAGAAAGGCTACATTTTCTTCTGTTTTCCTTCAGTCAATATTAATTTTGAAAGTTGTGCTTGATGCACTTGATCGGACTTTGATGTTTATCAATTTTTGAGCTGTTGGCAAACTGATCCACTAGATAGACTGAATAGTTGGGGTCACTTAGGAATATTGTGACCTGTGTGTGGGCTCAATGCCACAATGACCAATTTTATTGTGTAAGCATAGATAGATATGCTCATATTCGTATAATGCTAAATATTGTCTGTTAGTTTTTTTCCAACCTAAAATCTCATTAACAGGTTAAATTGAGAATTATATTGACAATCACTACTGAAATAGTAGAATCTGACAAGATATGGAGGGCTCAACTTAAAAGAGAGATAGAAACAAGTGTGACCCATTAGTAGCACTTACTAAAATGGGTCCCACTAATATCTTATTTGTGTCTATCTCCTCGTAAATGGAGCCCTTCATTTCTTTGAAAAATAGAGAGTATCTTAAACCAGAGATTATGGGTTTTTTTAATGACAGAGAGGGCTTTCGCCCGAGAGACTGGGGTTTTAATGATGAAAAATAAGCTGTGTATGTTAGGATATAGAATATAGATTATTGTATAATTAGAGTAATTAAGAGTTAGTAAGTTGATAAGTTTGTAAGGTGGTGGTTAAGAGATGTTATTTTTGAAGTGTTAGGATCCTTTCGTTGAGCAAGAAAAAAAATCCTAGAATGATTCAAATGAATAAAGATTGCAAACAAATGAGGGTTTCTTATTAGTGTAGCGAGATTGAAAGGGAAGATATATAAGGTTTACAATGAAGATAACCTTGCACTGGCTACCCAAAGGAGCACTCTCCTTTTACACTAGATAATTCTCTAGTCCAATAATTTAATTATTCAAAGCCATCTTTCCCCTCTACCAATTGAGGGCTATTTAAAGACTTTCCAAGGATAACCAAAATAACATCTCTTAATAACCACCTAACAAACTTATCAACTTACTAACTTTTAACCACTCTAGATCCAAACAAATTTTAAGATGGTATCAGAGCCTATCAAAGATTCGTCGGGCCACACACTATCATGCTACTTGGGTCCTGATCTAGATCTCTTGTCCTAGGCGTCAGAGTGTGTGTTAAGAGTCCCATGTTGGAGGTGATATGACCTGAAAATGAGTTTATAAGTGGGAGGCATCCCTCGCCTTATAAGTCGGTTTTGTATGGTTTAATTAGATTCAACCCAAATTCCAAAGGATTCGACTCCTGTAAAGTGAACAATTCACTTTAGAGAGTATAGTGAGTATTATAGACCTTAATAATAAATCAAAGGTGGATATTGCAAGTATAACATACCAAATCACGAGTTTGTTGAAATAACAACCCTTGATTTGCTCACTTCACTCACTCTAGACTAGCCAAATTCAATCCTAATTCCTAAAATATACGCTTGGGATTTTTGTGAGTTTGAATTTCATGAAGAACAAAATATGTTTGTCATGCAAATACAATAAATGGATACTTCTGTCCTAGTTGAGGAATTCAAGCATTGCTCTCTAGAATATTTGTTTAATGGTTGGCCTTGGTCTAGCACCGCATAGACATATTTCATGCAGAACAAGTTTTCGAAGTGTTTAGGAAGTCATTTTTACCCGAATAATGCAGTTTCAATGTAGATTAAAATGTTGTACATTTCATAGTAATTTTTTTTGAAAAATTGTTTCTTGCAGGTCCACTTGTCACCTGATGATATAAACAAAATACAATTAGAGTTAGTTCCGATGCTTCAAGAAATTATTTTTGAGTGGCTGGTCATCATCTTCTTTGCCATCACACCGGCTGCACCAGCTGTTACGGAGGACTTCAATTCAAAACTTTCATCGTTGCAAA
>Ga0099826_10003289_pt1 | contig 10904 bp, 7 predicted proteins | sample Mtrugardesep15_FD_76830 | JGI IMG/M metagenome (GOLD analysis project Ga0099826, IMG submission 76830) | Root nodule microbial communities of legume samples collected from California, USA - M. trunc garden sep15 | ecosystem: Host-associated > Plants > Roots > Nodule | place: USA: California...
CGTGTGCGTGTGCGTGATTGTTTTCTACATGCCTCCTGAGTTGAATTGTTTTTCTGTGGTTGATCCTGTTTTTTGTCTTTTAACTATACTCTGGATGTTACATATCAGATCAATTCTGATGCTTGATTTTGTTTTATGCAATAGGTTGGCGTCTTTTTATGCAGATTTTCCTCGGTATTCTCCTAGTTGAGAAAGAATTTATTTCACTCTGGCCGCTATAAAAAATTCGAACTATTCTCGCACCTCTAAAAAGGTGTGGGGGGATGAAGGAGGAGTGATTTCGCTCTTCGTTTTACGTAGAACAAAGGCATCAGACATATGGAGATTGTGCCGTGTTTCCGTTGGATTGTCCGTTGATTATGGCTAAGAGTGGCTTTTGATTTGTCCCCAGAAGCACTCTCGCAACAATAGTAGCAAATTCACGGTCTTTGGTTTGGCTTCTGGAAAATTGATGAACAGCATAGATTATTGTTGGTAGTGGTTTCTCTGCGTTAAAGGAAGTTTTCTGTTTAGATGTAGCTCTCAACATCGTTGCAGCGATGTTTAAATTTTCTTGTTTTCATATTAACAACAAGACAAAGGTAAGAAGAAATGAAATACATTGTTGTATAGACTTTGTATAACTTGGTTGGTATTACCTGGATTATTTTGACTTTAAACTTCTTCTTTTAATCAGAAAATAGCTCAACCTTCAACGGAAGCAATGGCAAAAGCTTTGCGAGATAGTTCCAAAAATCCAGTCAGCAAAAATTCACCTATCCCTACAAGCTTAAATTCATCACTTTCAAAACAGCAACCACGTAAACTAATGAATGTCTCTGAGAATGATATTCTCGACCAGGTTTCAGTTCAGCACATTGGTAGATTAGAGGATTTCAATAGTAAGTTTTGCACTGAATTCGACAAAAAAGTTCGCCAAACTGGGCGTATGAGGAAAAGTCGGTCGGAAAATGTGCTTTGTCAAGGCATAACCGAGGGTGATCAAGATCTGGGCTTTTCCAAAAGCCGCTATGACTCGTCAAATTCAATTGGCAGCTCTAATGATCAATCCAAAACGATTTCCAGCTTTGGGTTTCAAGTCATTCCTAGCAGTGACAATGAAGGCTCTCTTTTTTCAATAGGCGATCGGACACCTTCCGATAAAGATGCTCATGAAAATTCTGATACTCCATTATCAGGCGATCTTGCCGGTGACTCTGCTTACCAGACTTCTGTTCCCAGTACGCCAACTTTAAGGAAGTCACGTTCGTTACCAAATATCAAAGCTTATACGCTTTCTTCCGCACATAACCATGCTTTTAAACATGCATCTTCAATTTCAAGATCTTCTGATGATCTCTGTGCTTTAGGCTTAAGGAAGAAAGAGGTGTTCATCAATGTGTCTTATGATCAAATAGGGGAAACTCAAGAAAGAGAAAGTGGCATGGAAAAAACTGAAGATAATCATATGGACGGATACTTTGATGATGGTTTTGATTCTCATCAACTTTCTGGCTTACCAAAAGACTGGACAATGCCAATTACAGACGATATAAGCGATGTTGAACCCCTTCAAGGAGATTCCTCGAGTGAATTTCCTAACAAGGATTTTAAGGTTAAGCGGATTGAGGATTGGGTGATCGGCCTGCAGCATTGTGGACCTCCTCTCGAGGATATAACTGAATTGCCCGAATCTGTTGATCCTAAAACTGATATTAACACCGCAAATGCCGCCGTGGCTGCATCAGTTGTGGATCATAAGATCTCTCCAGGAATGGAAACAGCTAAAAGATATATATCTTCTTTAACTGCCAACGCCACTGCAGCTCAGCTGGCGAATCATGGGTTGGCTGTGATCCCGTTTTTGAGTGCATTTGTGAGTTTGAAGGTGCTCAATTTGTCCGGAAACGCAATCGGTTAGTTGCATACTTTATCTATTCATTACTTTTGAGTTGTGACAATCTTTAACTTTGGCATTATATATAGTTCATTTACCTTATTCCTTTTTAATTCTCTTTTTCAGTAAGGATAACTGCTGGTACTCTTCCTCGAGGACTTCACACATTAAATTTGTCAAAAAACAATATCTCCACTATAGAGGGATTACGTGAACTTACTCGGCTTCGTGTTCTAGACCTCAGCTACAACCGTATACTAAGAATTGGACACGGTAAAAGAATTTCTGGATTACATAAGTTCCATACTTGAAATAATCTGTGTTTTTATGAAAGTTTTATTGTCAATATGCCATTAATTGCTGACATTGAATTGTGGATTTGTGATATTCCCAAAACATGTCTTCTTTCTTTCCTTCTTGCTTTCTTTCTTTCTTTCTTTCTTTTTGCTAATACTTTCCTCCTTTGCAAAGGTCTGGCGTCCTGTTCTTCTCTAAAGGAGCTGTACCTGGCTGGAAACAAGATTGGTGAAGTCGAGGGTCTGCACCGTCTGTTGAAACTAAGCATCCTGGATATCCGTTTTAACAAGATTTCAACTGCCAAATGTCTCGGACAACTTGCAGCCAACTATAATTCTTTGCTAGCCATCAACTTGGAAGGGAACCCTTGCCAGAAAAATGTTGGAGATGAACAAATTAAGAAATATCTACAAAGCCTTCTTCCCCATCTTGTCTACTACAACCGGCAGCCATTCAAAGCGAATGGTTTGAAGGACGGTGCGGATCGTGCAGTTCGATTAGGAATGAACTCAAAACAGTTTGATCGCAATCTTAGAGTCGATCGCAAGTCTACGAGGAAGGGGCCATCATCTACTCGGAGGTCATCTGCTGTGTCCTCACCAAAACTGTCCAAAGGAAAGCAAGCCCAGCTCCCACCAATCAGAACCAAAACATCAACCCAAAGTCGCCATCATTTTGATTCTCCCAGCAAACCGTTGAACTTGAATTCAGGGCACTTCATGCGCAAAAGTCGCAGCGAGAGTACTCTACTTGGAGCTTTGTAAGAGGTTATTGCATTGCAAATTGATTCGTTTGGTGGCCATACGTCTATTTACATTGGTTATTCGTATTCATCTCATGTTTTGTTCTTAATTTTGCCACAATGAATTTTTAAAACATTTGATTATGGGTTGTAGTTTGTTGCCCAATAAGTGGGCTTTATGCTTCTGTATTTTCTATTTCATTATTGGCTGTGTTAAATTGTTCTAAACATCATGGTCAATTGTTTACAAAGAAGTTTTGTTCAATGCAATTAATTTCAATGATGGTTTTTCACGTTCATATTTTTATCATGTATGCTCATAAATGAAAAATTACATATGTTGTGGTTACCTACAATAACAAAAACCAAGTTTTGTCTCACTGTATGAGGTAAGGTTGGCCGCATGGATTAAGTTACACCATAATGTTCTATATATAGTAGTATTGTGGTAGTTTTTTTTTTTAGGGAACATGTTATTATGTGTTCGTAATTGTAGAGATTAATTCATCGAGCTGGATAGGACCACAATGAATAATAAAACTATTTTTTTATGATAATTAACACTATTGTATTTCTAGGGTTAGATTCGAACCTTAGCCATAGTTGGTTTGTGGTTACTTTTCTTTTTCCCTTTAGCATTTATGATTTTTTTGTTTCAAATTTTTTGAACTGGTTTTTGTTCTATAAATCTAACGTGGAAACTAATACATCGGTTTGACCACATGGTGGGTGGGACAAGTTCCTCTTCAGAGTTTTAATGTTCTTTTTGAGAGGGAAAGGTGAACCTTTAGAGTTTTAATGTTCTTTTCGTTGCTAAAATACATTGGTCAAAACCTATTTGAGAAGGAAGTTGAACCTTTAGCCAAATGCAACAGCTTGATTAATCTACTCAAGCTAAAATCTTACGCAGCTGTTTACCCAATTTTCCATGGATTGATTGACTAATTTGCATTTTGTGGTCTAAGATGAAATAAGGTTTAATTGACTATTTGGTCCTCTAACTTAATTGTTATTTTCATTTTGGTCTCATAACTTTAAAAAAATTCTTTTCCGTCCCTTATCTATGCTTTCGTCAGTCAAATTGATCATTTCCGTTAGTTTTTTAATGCATAATATTTCAGATATGATTTCAGTCATTCGATTGTAGGAACATTGTATGTAACGTTGAACCACCAACTCTATTTTTTGTTTTTTGTTTTTCTTCATCTTCTCCCCTCATGTTCTTCATCTTCATCAACAATAATCAACAACAACAATCCTTCAATCCATAAATTCATCAACAAATCCATAAATTCAGAACTCATCAACAACAACAATTCTTCAATCCTGAAATTCATCAACAACAATCAACATCAAAATCATCATCACCACAATCTCATCACTACAACTTTAATTATTTAAATCCAGAAATTCATGAACAACAATCAACACAGCAACAACAACAACAACAACAACAACAGCAACACATTGTTCTCTCCTCCTTCGAAAATCAAAACAACAACAACAACACATTGTTCCCTTCTCATTCGAGAATCAAAACAGCAACAACAACAACACAAATTCGAATTTGAATATGAGTTTCAAATCTGACAATTTTTTTTTAATTCCTCCTCCTAATATTTCTAATTCGAATATGCGAAAAAAGTTTGAGTTTTTGAGACTCAAATTCGAAAAAAGCAATTGAAGTTGTTGTTATTTATGGGTTAGGTTGAATTTAAGTGTTTTTGAGAGAAAAAATATGAAGATTGAATTTTTAAAAATATTAATGAGCTTTTAATTTTCTGAATTTGTTGTTGTTGATGAATTTTTGGACTGAAAGATTGTTGTAGTGATGATATTGTTCTTGATGATTTCCCAATTTCTGGATTGTTGTTGATTGTGGTGATGATGGTGATTTTGTTGATGATGATTTAAAGAATTGAAGTTGTAGTGATGAGATTGTGGTGAAGATGATGATGAAGATGGGGAGGGAAAAAGATGAAGAAATATTAATAAAATTAGATGTTGGTGGTGGACCGTTAGATACAATGTTCCTGTATAATCTAACCGTCCCTTTTTTGAAAAATAGATCAAATGGCTTAACTTAACAAATTAATAAGGTTTATGGCGGATCATCTATAATATTGGTCCATCATAGACATTTGTGGTTAAAGTTAATAGACGTGGATTTTTTTGACAAACGGATGTATATTTGAGGGACCGAAAAAGAATATTTTTAGAGTTATGAGACCAAAATAAAAATAAATAAGTTAGGGAACCAAAGAATCAAGTAAGCCTAAAATGAAACCGGTAACAAGTATCCATAAAAAAAAAAAGTTTTATCTTAAAAATAACGCATTGAAGACTTTGAAATTAAAAAATTTGATTTTTTTTTCTACATAAGATTTATCATAATTTATCATTTATTTTCATTTTTAATTTAACAACAAAGAAAATGCTAACAACTACTTGAAGTCATTTTTAATAAAATAATAATAATAATTTTTGTATAGAAAATTGTGAATTTAATATTTGTGGAGTATTTGATTTATATTTTTAATATTGTATTTTTGTTAGTTTTTTTTAACAATGTTCTTAGAAACTTGAACCAAAAAAAACAATGTTCTACTTTTGTCAACATAAACTTAAAATGATATAGAATTGGACACTTGTAATGAAAAAAAGAACTTCCTTAAAAAAAAATACAAGAAAAAGCTTTCATTGAGTCTCTGCACTTATCTTTTTTTCTTTTTTTTTTTCACTTTCTGAACTTATATTTATTTGTTTTCAGAAAGAAGGATCTCATTTTTAATTCTAAGGTTTTTCCGAATTTGAAAGTTTTTACTTGGTAAGTTTCCATACCAAGGCTCAAACCAATTAAGTCTATAGCGTCTACCAATTTCGCCATATCTAGTTTTTTTCTTTTGAGTTTGATATCATATCTCATTAAAATGTATTGTCATTTGTATTATGAGAACTAGCGAAAAGACGGACACTATTGTGCCCGTCTGTCCGCTCTTTCTACTACACTAACGAATGCGATTATTTTATTATGTTTGTTTGCATAATTTTTATTAAATTTTTTAATTTTTAAAATATTAATGGAAATTATTGAAATTTTGATTTATAAACAAAATATTGTCAAGGAATATAACAAAATTATTTATGAACGCAACATATTTTAATTTGCTTGCATATTATAAAATAAAGAAAAAATAATGATCATTTATTGTTTATTCTAATAGTAATTAGTAACATCATAACATAAATGTATAAATGACAAGTTAAGTAAAAGAAACATTCTTGTCAAAAAAAATGTAAAAGAAAAATTGCTATGATTACGATAAAAGAATATTTTTAAAAACTACATTTTTCGTAAAGTCTTCATCTTCTCCTTCTATTTTCCCTTCTTTAATGAGAACTTTTGTTGAATTTTGAGAAACTCCACTTGATAAAGCTACATATAATTGACCATGACTGAAAAATCAAATAATCCTTAAAATTAATCGTAAACAATTTGAACCATAATCACTTATAAACCAGCAAAGTCAAATAATAGAATTAATCGACTTTGATTAGTTGTAACATGAAAGAAAAAGAAAAAAAACTTACAGGTTAATTATGATTTCTGATGTAGAGGGTTGAGACAGGTTGAGAAAAACTAAACAATGTGGGAACGAACTATGAAATGTGAGAACCATACTTATTAATATTTTTTACTCACGTTTGTTACTAATCTTTTTTTAGAGGATTTAAAGTCCAATCTTTAACATTATTTTTTGCTCACGTTTATTACTAATCTTTTTTTTTAAAAAGATTTAAAGTCCAATCTTTAATCTTATTTTTTGCTCACGTTTGTTACAATTGATCAAAGGCTAAGGAAGAGTAACTTATATTAATAAAATAATATGAAAATACTATTCTTTGTGGAAGGGATATGAAAATACTTGGCAATCTTTATCGATTGTATTGAGGGGAACAACACAGATGTACAACATAAAAGCGGCTAATGAAAAAGTAACATGAGTTTTTGTTTTATGTTAGATTTTTGTGAGTTTGATCAGTGATTAACGGAGGTAAAAGAGGGTTTCTTTATAAGGAACTGTGTGTAATTTTTCTCATTAAATTAAATTAAATTTATTGTTATCTATTTGTTACATATTTGTTACATGTGTTACTTGTATTTAAAATTAAGGGTATTTTTGGAAAGAAAAGTTCAACCCAAAAGTGTGCTGAAAGAGGTAATTTCCTTTATATATAGTATAGATTAAATGATGGAACTATTGAATTTATTAGAAACCTACGCCCATTTTTGGAAACTTTTCTTCTATTTGTTTATTTTTGTTTGATTGATTTTCTTTCATCTATATCAAATACCTATATTTAGTCGAATCAAAAATGATTCTATTATCTGTGTATTCACAATTCAATATACATAAATATATACTACATTTATTTCTATTTTATATGTCCCTCCTTTGATTTTTTGAGAAAAAAAAAACAAGAAATGAAGTTATTAATTCTAGGAAAAATTACATGGCTATTACTTTTTTCACCCTATAAATTTTTCACGCGTCCTACTTTTCTCCTCCAAATACCATTTTGTTTGGATTACATAATATGAACGGTATTTCGGAATATACAATCCAGAATGTTGATTCCTTTTGCGTGTTTGAATCATTTAGAACCCAGATTTTGGATAATTTGCATTTTATATTATATAATCTAAAATATCCTAAAGGCGAAAAAGTTTTTGGATTCTATAGTCTGAAACATACATATATATATATATACCTCCTCCCTACATACATATAAGTTTACAGCTAAAACACCTTTTTTGGTCCCTTAGTCCTTTACATCCAATTTGTTAGTCAAAGTCAACAAAAAAGAACAGTCGACACCACGTGTCACTGATGTGTTTATTGAGATAGAAAAATGAGATATTGGAAAACCCAAAGGCAGAAACACAATTGACACGAGACTGCAAGTGTACGGTTCTTATCGAGTAGTAAAAATATTGTTGCTCAGAGAGTTATTGTAATTACCAATTTCGTTCTTAGTTATGATTAGCTTAAATGATTAAGGTTCAGAAGTTCAACAATTTCTTTGATTAAAATTCGATTAAAATAAAAAGCCTTAGGATTGTGGTCGATCAAAATGACAAACCAAACAAATTCCTTATCTATTCCCTTATTCTATGGTAAATTCATTTTATTAAGACAAGATTATCATTGGTAATTCATGTTTCCTTTCGGAAGCCACAAATGTATTTCTATAATATTTAAACCTATTCTCATGGTTGATTGTTATTGAGCTCTTTTAAGTTTTAATCTTAATGTCTCAAAGTTTACAAAACTATTCTCATGTTTTGCTTACTTTGTCTAATTCTCATTTGTTCCAATAACAATCTTCATCTTTCGATCCTTCGATTGTTATTTGAAATATGACTTAAAAAATGATGAAATAAGATAAAAAAGAATTTAAATAGAAAAAGGTTCTAGACTTGGTTTGAATAGGAATTAGTCATTAGACCTTCCAACAATCCCAAGTCTATAGAGTCTACTCACTCATGTTCATTGTAGACAAAGGAAATAAAATAAAAGATATAAAATGTAAAGATATAAAAGTAAATGGCTGAATATAAATTGCAAAAAAGTAAGGAGCAAAGAATGTAAAAGTGCAGAAAATATAAAACAAGAGCTTAGAACAAAATGAAAACTTTGATTGCAAGAATATATCAAGTTCACAATGATTCAAGGAACTTTTTCAGTCTCATTGGAGCCCTATTTATAGCCTAAAACGTCAGACAAATCATTAACCACGAATTACAAGGCTTTAATGGGACAATTTCAAGAGTTTTCAATCATAAAAAGTGACTGCATAACGTGCACGGTCGTGCCTAAGGGGCGCACAACCGTGCCTACATAAAAAACGACCCATTTGAGGATCTGGAGGGGCGCATGGCCCGTGCGTGACACTCTGTGGATTTGGTACGACCCGTTCAAAACATGGCACGACCGTGCCTGTTGTTTTTGCCTCCAAGGCTTGCTTTTTCATCTTTTTCTTGACTTTTTACCCAAGCTTCTTGCTCCTTAACTTGTTCAACATCATTTTTGTCCTAAAACCAAAACATAAACATTTGAAGTAAACTGGCTCTAAAAATATACTAAAACACACAAATTCTAAGAGAAATATCATCAACTAAACATCACTCAAACTATGCCAAATTATGGCTTATCAACAATCGTAACTCTGAAAAAAGCAAGGTTGAGGAAGATGGTAGGTGAAGAATATTTGCTAGGTTCTTGAAGTTGATATTGTTGTTCTATGTTTCTCTCTGTGGTGTGCTTCTTTTCAGGGCATTCTTCTCCATTTTTAGGGTTTTAAAAATGGGGTTTGGGTTTTGTTTTTTAAACGTGTTGATGGAAAAAAGAGTATATTTCGTTTCCTGTTTCCTATTGTTTGATTATAGTGTGTGATTTAGGCCCGTTTGTTTGGGTTTTTTTTTGAAGAAAAAAAATCTATTTTTTAACTACAAAATCACTTCTTTTTTATTTATTTTTGTAGATTTTTTTTTTAGATTTTTAAAAAATCCATTTTGTTAAAAAAATCATTTTTAGCCTCAAATGAAAAGCTATTCAAAGTAGCTTTTCAAAAATCTATTTTTTTTTCTAAATACAAGGAGTTTAAGTGTAAGAGTTTCAAATCCTAAAAAAGTGATTTTTATGTTAGTAAACAAACAGAAATAACTTTAGATTTTTTTTAAAATCTCTAGATTCTTTTAACACAAAATCTATTTTTTTAAAAGTTGAATCAAACGCACCCTTAATTAGTTTTTTGTTTTTGGTGGTATAGGGTTTACAATGGATGTTTCATCTTGTTTTGAATTTGTGTATGTCAAGGTTGCTCTTGAAGTTCATGGCTAATGGTTGATTTTACCCTTACAGTTGCTCTTCATGGTCTTGAGAGTGCATAGTTTATTTGTTTCAGAATTGATTTCAAAATTTATTGAATTTCTGCCATGATTTATCAGAGTTCAATCCCAACTTGCAACATTGAATTCAAAATAAGATGATTGTGGTCATGTGCTTTAGTTATAGGACTATATTGTGGTAAAAAATTGTTTTGATCATGTTGGTATTGCTATGGATTTCATTTGATGTTGCAATAATGTTTTTCAGCTTTTCGCTTCTTGATCCAGTGTTTATTGGAAAATCGTGTTAACATATTATGGATTTTTCCGGCTATAATTCCTATTCATATTATGGATTTTTACTAGTGTTTTAGTCTTTGGTATGTGTAGGGTTTACAATTAATGGACGTTTTCATCTCTTGATTCATCATGGAAGGGATTTCGTAGACGATCAATGATTGGAATAAAAAGGGATAGAATTGTATTATAATTGGAGTAAATAGTCAATTACCCCCCCTGAAATTGTAAGTTTCATCAATTACCCTCCTGAAATTAACAAAACTTCAATTACCCCCTGAAATTGCATAACGTTAATCAATTTACCCCCTCCGTCAAATTTTTCTGTTAGTCAACATCACGTTTTGCAAATACCCCCCTGAAGTTTTGCACTTATGTTCAAAATGCCCCCAAAACTTAAACATTTATATATTTTTTTCTTATCCTTATAAGGTATCAAAGCACAATTGTACCAAAGTATCAAAGGAGGAGGGGTAAATTGCTAAGAATATACAAAACCCCCTTAATGCATAGCTCTAACGTTGTTCGGTTTAGAGAAGGTTTAGAAAAGCTTATTTAAAATTGATTTAAACTCATATTATAGCACATGCTCTAGTGTTAAGATTTAAATAAACTGAAAAAAGTAAATTAAAATATGGATAAATATTTAATTAAGCTGTCTAGAATAGTTTATTGAATAAACGTTCAATTAAACTCTTGATTCAGCACAATAGTTCGAAATTTATAAATGCAAAACTTCAGGGGTAACAGAAAAATTTATCCCGTTGAGCTATGCATTAGGGGGGTTTTGTATATTCTTA
>Ga0099826_10003291_pt1 | contig 10900 bp, 4 predicted proteins | sample Mtrugardesep15_FD_76830 | JGI IMG/M metagenome (GOLD analysis project Ga0099826, IMG submission 76830) | Root nodule microbial communities of legume samples collected from California, USA - M. trunc garden sep15 | ecosystem: Host-associated > Plants > Roots > Nodule | place: USA: California...
AAATAATTTATACATCCTAAATATTTACTTTATTGCCAAATTGAGATTAACACAGTCCTCGTGGATACGAACTTATTTTTATTACTTCGATGCATTTTTAGTACACTTGCTAAAAGTCTATCATTATACATAAAACTTTTATGATAATCAAAATTATTGATGATAAAAGATTATTAAAATTAGAATGGACCATTTGACTCAATCAATTGGACTAAAAGTTGGACTTGTTTTTGACACAGAACAATATCAACAAATTCTATTAGGATTAATAGCAGTTTTAGCCCCCTAACTTTTCCAAAGTTGCGATTTTGACCCCCTAAGAAAAAAAACTACAAAACCGCCCCCTAAGTTTTGCACATGTGACAGTTTTTGCCCCCAATGTCAATTTTGACTTGGTCTACGCTGACGTGGCACCCTAAGTGAGGTGCCACGTGTTATTTATTTTATTTTATTTTTGCCTTGGGGGGCCAAAATTGATAAAATTGCATAACTTAGGGGGCGGTTTTGTAGTTTTTTCTTAGGGGGCCAAAATCGCAACTTCGTGAAAGTTAGGGGGCGAAAACTGTTATTAAGCCATTCTATTAAAAATTGATATTTGAAAAACATTGATCGAGACAAATTCAACAACATATTATATGCTATCAAAGTTATGACAACCAGTTAATCGCCTCACTTCTCCCCCCAAATCCAAAATGGAGACTGTTTGAGTGGTGGTGCGGCAATATCCCTTCTTTGCACCATTGTTTCACCCCTATTTGGGTCGTTTAAGCCCCATCTCCTTCAGGATCCGACTCTCAGGCTTTTGTCGTTGTTCTCTTTTGGTCACCACATTAGTTTTGGATTTAGATTAGATTTTAGATGGTAGGTTTCCGGTTATAGGTTTTGGATAATGTTGTATCCAGATATGTTAGTTCGTCGATATCCTTCAAGATTCTAAGTTAGTTTTTTTTGGACTGTGTGGCTCGAAAGAGCATTGGCTTTACGATCTGGATGCTTTCATGTTTCAACTCGACTCATGGTCATTGATGCTTATTGTTTAAAATGAGTTTTTGGTGATTGGACTTGTTTCCGTGATGGTGTTCGGATTCATTCGTTATTCTCAAGATCTAGGTATGATGCTCATCAATTCACACACCACATTTATTCTGTAATTAGTCTTCGATCTCGCACGTGGATTCACTGGGTTGTGCCAGTGTTGCGTGGTTGTTTTTTCGGTTTGAGATTTGTGGCTTATTACCCCTTAGGGTTGTTATCCTATTACCTAGTTGGCAGTTTGGTTTTAGCTTTCACTATGTCAGGTATCACGTCCCCGACTCTTTTGTACTTCTTTTTCTTTTATTTTAATCTAACTAGGGTGTCACATATTCATTTGCACCTCATTTGCTTAAAAAAAAAACGGTCAATGTTATTATGAAAATAATATATATGGTCAAACTCTATCTATTATTTTGGAACAAATTGAGTAACTTATAATTTGAGATGATGGAGTATCATATAGAAACATGAGTTTTTTTGTCTACTATTCTAGTGGTTAAAAATTTCAATGTTTGAACAAAAACTCTTGTATATATAATTTGATGTCTCTACTACATTCAAGTTATGCTCACGAAGACAGATTAGAGATTAATTGTGTTGTTAGTTGGAAAGAAAAACCGAACATTAACCTATTGATTCTTATTTGTCCCGCTAATCAAGCAATTTGTTTATACCTAAGCAACTACCCCCCATGTGCCATAACCCTTCATACGATCAACATAAAAGACAAATGCCCATATTTTCTTCCATGTGTTCCTTTAAACCTGATTGGTTATGCTGTTTCCTCAAGTCTAACCTTTTTGTAACACAAGGTCGGCTTGTATAGTTTATTATTGCCTTCTAAATAATTTGTCTTTTTTGTCCTTCATGTTTTCAAGTATTATATAAGTGCCTAACCACATAAACTTCTCTTACAAGTTCCTCTACTTTCAAATCTTCCAAAAAGAAAAAAAAAAGGTGTTATTGAAGTAACTATATGATGAAGTTGAAGTCAAAGAGGTTTTCTAGAAGCATCTCCAAGCTTGGCATTGGAAACAAAGTAGTAGCATCCCCAAATATTGTAAAGGATTGTAGTGAAATCAAATGGGAACTTAGGCCTGGTGGCATGCTTGTTCAAAAAAGGGAGAGCAACAAAAGTGTTGAGGAGATAATCACAATTAGAGTCTCAACTATGTCAAAGTGGCATGACATTTCTATTGAAGCCACTTCCACTTTTGGTAAGTCTAATCCCACCCCACTAGTATAAAATTACAAATAACAAATACTCTTCAATTGTGTATTTATAAAAAACCGTGAATTATTCTGGAGAACTTGAATTTGTTCAAATCCTAACTAAAACAATATATTTGGCTAGATTTCGCCTACTTCCTAGCTCAACATGAACTCAAGGGTTAAACAAAAGAAGACAAACTTTATGAATGAGTAATAACTTAATGTTGTTCTTTGAATGGTAACTTATGTTTTGTTTACAAACTCAAATTTTTATTTTTATTTTTGATCTTCCTAATTACTCCCTCTCGTTCTAATTACAAGAGAAAGTTGAATTTTTAGATACATTGAATAATGTATGTATCTAGTCAAGAACCTAAACCAAATACATAAATTATTTAATGTATCTAAAAAGTAAATTATTTCTTGTAAATAGGACCGGAGGGAGTAGTTAGTTATGAACCAAAAAAGTCTAAAAAATAGAGGGTGAAAAAGTCTAACTTTTGTTCATTAATATACAACTATAAAAATAACTCTCAAGTGTGTGTTTGACAAATTTGTGAATGAATAATAGCTTGTGTTATTATTTGACTTAAAATGCCTTTTATTTTGTTTACAAACCAATTTTTTATTTTATTTTTAAACCACTTAATGTAGTAGTATTCTATTTATCAACCAAAAAAGTACTATTACTTTTATGCATTATTATAGAACTATAAAAATAACCCTTGAATATGCATTTGACAAAATTTATGAATGAATTTCAGGAGAATTGAAAATGGTTTTGTCCTTGGTAACAAGTTTAGAGCCAAGAGAACAAAGGCTTCTCTACAAAGGTAAAGAGAGGGATGACAATGAATTTCTTCACATGATTGGTGTTAGGGACAAAGACAAGGTTCTTCTTCTAGAAGATCCAGCTATCAAGGAAATGAAGCTACTTGGTTTGGCAAGAGGACAACATATTAGAAATCCTTGTCCTGCAATTTGTGTATAATATGAATTGTTTGATCTTGATTGAACAGATCAAACAATCGTTAATATCTCAAATGTGTGAATGTTAGATATGACTGCAGGAAATCCAAATTCATGATACACTCAAGCTAATTTCTCAAACTCAATAATTAGTACTAACAAGAAAATAACAAAAGGGAAGCTAAGTTTAATGTAATATAATTATTTGTATTTCTTCACCTTTGTTAATTTCATTTAGAATAAAGCAACTTAATTATTATTTTCTAGTGGTTGGATCTTTGTTTGATTTAAAAATGTGTAAGCTAATGCAAACCATGTTATGTTGGAGTTTGCTAGTATATTAATATAGAAGTGTTGATTCCTTTTGTATTTTATTTTATTTTTCAATGATGATAGTTGTGCTGTTATTCAATTATTATTATATAATATAATTCCATGCGTGCACACCGATGCTTAAAAGGGGCAGAATATGTTTCAAAATTTATTTTCCTCTTTTTATAAGATCATTTCAAAAGCTTAAGTAGGTTAGCAAAAAATAGTTTAAAAGTAGTACGCATTCGGCTCTTACTTGAAAGCAACTTTAATGGAATTCAAGAGAATATTTTTCAGTCATTGGTGATGGACTTGGTATTTGGAAGCTGGATCAAATCGTAAAAGACCATGTAGAAAAAAGTTTTGAAATATATCCATCATTAATGTTAACAATTTTGTGTTAAAATATGAAAAATTAACATTGAATATATCTATAATAAAGGATAATTTAATCAAGATCATATATACTTGAGACTACTTTTCTTAATACTTGTGATTTTTGTTAGAAGGTCTTGTAAAAAGGGAGATGAAATATTGTTATTCTCGACCTCTTAATATTAATACTTGTGATTTTTGTCAGAAAGTCTTGTAAAAAGGGAGATGAAATATTGTTATTCTCGACCTCTTAATCATTCCATCATAAACTAGGTCATTCTTAAATCTCCTTGTATAAACATACTCAGTACTAATCAATCAACATCTCGTATCCCACAAATTTGTCTATCCATAAATGCAAACTCTCATTGCTCGGTCTCACCAATCTTGTGATACTCCACTCCGTACAAAACGATGGTATTGGACAATCTTCTTTCATATAAACATGAATAAAGTGGTTTGGAATTATATTAAGCCTAGCCACATGATGTGGGTATGTGAGTTAAGTGGTGGAGCACATCGGATTGGGGAAAAAAATCTCACATATACCTCTTTCAGGCCTTATCAACTGAACAACAACTCTATTGTATCAAGTTGCAAGAATGTGAAGCATGTCTGATAACGTCAACAACTTATTTATGTATGCAATTCCACCACTATTTGTTCAAGGGTGTAAAGATGTTAGATGATACATTACTTGATTTTGGATTTTTGATGAGCGTAGAAACTTGCTTCCTGACATTTTTCAATGATTTGAGCTCAAGCTTTTTCACAAAAAAAAAAAAAAACAATTTTGGAAGTTTTTGAGGTGAAAAGGGAAAGAAGTGTGTGTTTGAAGTGTGGAACTGCTGAAATGTTGGTCTAAAAAAGGAATGGATCACAATGTGAGTTAATTCACGATGACTTTTAATGTGAGTTAAGTCACGTTGGTTTTATCTCGGGTTATTTTCAGAAGTTTGAGTGGCAATGAGGAAAATTGTTTGGAAGAAGAGCAATTTTCAATATTATATATGACAACATAGGTATATGTGTTTCTCTAGTTGAATTGGTAAACATGAAGGACACATATCTCTTGGTCTAAAGAGAATTTAAATTTTTGTATTTTATTTTCATAAAGATGCATGTAATTTTTATATATTTTAATAAGCCTCTTAATAGAAGTTGTTTTAAGCCTTTAAACACGTTGGACTGGTCCTGATTAAATATATTTGAGACTACTTTTTTTAATACTCGTAATTTTTGTTAGAAGGTCTTGTTAAAAGAGAGATGGAATATTGTTATTCTCGACCTCTTAATCATTTCATTCACAAACTAGGCCATTTTTAAATCTCCTCATATAAACATGATTAGTACTAATCGATCAACGTCTGGTATCTCACCACAATATATAATTTCAAATCCTATCAATACAAATAAAAGTAGTACTCCATGCTAGCAAATACTTATAGGTCATTGATTGACAAATTAAAAGAGATAAGTTTGTCTACGGTATGTCATCTTAACATAAATCTTAAAATGATATTGTACATCGTTTGTAAACAAACTTACCACATCATTTGTTTGATATGTCATCTAATCTTAATATAAATCTTAATAATTAGATGAATATTAAGATGACATATTGTATTTTATCAAAAAAAAAAATGACATATCGTACATCATTTATAAACAAACTTACCAATTTTAATTTGTTAGCATTGAAATTATATATTGTGGTGGATTGATTGCATGCACCTCCACACACGGGCTCCTGCTTCAATAATGAGGATGAGTAGAGAAAAAGTTGTCCACACGTTTTCAACTATGGACTAGAGTGAATAGACAACAGATGTTTTACGTTTACATTTTTCCAATGTAGCTTAAAATAAATACACAACATTTATTATAGGGTAGCCAATCTACAAGATAAAAATTGTTTCCTACTATTACTTTTTTTGGCCACAAATTTTCTGTCGTTGGCAATGGCTTGTGTAGTCAAAAGTTAAAAAAGAAAAGATGTAGGCATACCATTGAACTGGATTGCAAACGATGGTAGATGTCAACAGTGTAAAACTTCAAGATGTAATTGAATTTGAATCCATTATTTATCATTGTAAAGTTTCCTTATATGCTCATGAAAACTATATGATTAGTTTTATTTGAAGATAAGCAAACTTTATGACTCATGCACTTGCGAGGCGGTCAAGGCTTTATGCTAGTTTTCAAGATTTTTGATTTAAGACAAACTTGTATTACTTTTTTTTTAAGCAAAAGAAGATAATATAAAATAACAAAAACGAGATACAGAGAGACTGGGAGACATTAAACATGACTCAAGATTAGCCTAAACGGGAATACATCGTGTTAAAGGAACTCAAGGGGATCCCACCATAAACTATTTTAAGACAGATTCACTAATCACAGGCGCAACCTAACGAACCCACGTACGGGCACGAAACCAAGTTACAAAAAAAATGAGTAGCGAAAATGTGTAAGCAACAGTGAGGGTTTAAAATGGCGAATGGATCAACCGTCAACACGGTAACAGATCTAAGTGACAGCTCCCTGTACAAAGCAGCAAGCGGTAAGCTCTTTCGAGCATCAAAACGAGTGTGTAGACAGACATGAACCACCAAACACAACAAGTTAGTAACCTGAACTCGGGTTTAAAGACAAACTTGTATTACAAATATTCTTCTTCTTGAAATGAAACAATTAAGTTTGTCATTATAAAAAGGTATGAGAAATGATGGTCAAAATAAGATATTTTTTATTTTTGTCAAGTAGTCTAATGACTATGCTTACACATTATAAGTGTGGAGATGTCGGAAATTCGTACGAACCCCAACCTTTGTATTCCATTGATTATGGATGGAGTTATCAATCGAGCTGCATTTATATGACAAGATAATTTATCTTCTATTGAGCTTTTTAAAACTAGATGGTCTTGTTCATTTCATGTAAATCTTTTATAATGTATGTCATAGAAACACATTTTTTTTTAGAGAAAAAAAATTCCACAGAAACACTTTTAAAAGAAACACTTGTAAAAGTAACATGACAATAAAAGCCCTCAGAAACATATTCTACAATAAAACATAATTAAATATAGGTCAACAAGGCATAGTTCGATTGACAAAATGCCAAAATTACTAGGTTAGACGTTATGATCGGGGTTCGAATCCTGACTGTTGGGTATTTGTATTGGCTTCACTTTTGCTAAAACAAATATTCATGCAAGATGTTGGATACGATGTTCCAACATGTGGGTATGGTTCAGTGTGCCCTGATTTTGTGCCTTGTTTCGCATCCTTGAAGATTTTATTCACATGACTTGTGGTCCAAGATGCGTGTGTTTCTAGAAGCTTCCTTGTCGGTTTAATGCTGCCATATATTTGAATTGTATTTCCAAAATATATTTGGTAAAAATATATTTTGTGAAGATTGCTGCAGAAAATATAAAAGATTTATTTCAAATATATATTTTTGTGCTACAAGGAGATTGTTGATGAAAATATAATCATTGTCAGTTGGAATTGTTTAGCCTATGACGAAAAAGCCCATGTTGCCGAAAGGCTATATAAGGAAGACTCAGACCTTAGTTTTATTCACCAATTCAATAGTATTGAATTGAGTCTTTTAGGGTTTAGTTGTTAAGCCTTGTGCTTTATTTGTGAGCCTCTCTTTGTATCACCTTGATGCATTGAGCTGGACTTGTAGTTGAGTTGTAATGGATCAAAACTATCGCTTTACAAAAGAGTCATTATTAGGGTTTTGAGTCCTTGTATTTTGTGAATCACTCGTAAGCTTTTAAGCAAGAGTTGATTTTGTTTCTCGGAGTGTGTCTCCATTTTTTGTATTTGTTTTTAATCATATAATCACATGGCCTGCGATTGATTGAGGGAAGTGAGATGGGATCTCAGATCTAAGAGTTCCTAGGTTGAAGTCGATACGGGTAGGTCCTAGGTCTAGAGTTGTAAACGAGGAGTTTGCTGAGAACTTAGAACAAGGACTACACTAGTGGATTTTCTGTCTGGCTTGGTAGCCCTCAGATGTAGGTGAGGTTGCACCAAACTGGGTTAACAAAGCAATTGTGCCTTTTACTTTTATGTCCTTTATATTTTCCTTGTTCTGTTTGTTTTCTGCTAGCTCGATGTTGAAACATCTTACTCGACATTCTGTTTGTGTCTGATGTTGAAACATCATATAAAACATCTGAAAACTAGTCTGCTAGAATTTCACTTACATCTCTGCTTTTGTGTGTAAGTTGGCTTTTTCATTTAGTCTATCTAAAAAAAATTGATCATAATAGACTCAGAGTCCACTCTTTAGACCAATATGGTTAAGTCTTAAGAAAGATGAATAAGTATAAGATTTTAACACATTACAAAAAATATTATAATAATATAAATAAGGGATATCTTTTGTAAAAATATCTAAATTGCAAAAATATAATATAAGTTATACCAACATATTATTTATTATATAAATAGTGACAAAAATATAAATAGCCAATGAATGTTGGTAAATTTGTAAGGCTTTTACGGCAAGAATATGAGTTAATATGGGTTCAACTTCTATTGTTGTAGTGAGAATATTTAGTGCCTTAACTCTAATGAGCTCTCGAAACTCAACTTACTTAAATTTTTGTATTCCAAAATAAAAGTATAGATAGTATTTTTTTTTTCTTCCACTTATCATGTTATATGTAAGAAGTTTTTACTCTCGTTACAATCATTTGCTTAAGAGGTTCAAATATCTTACCTCTAATTTATTGTTGATATTTTTTTTTCACTCGAATCCAATTACTTATTTAATCTATTGTTAGTGTATTTGTATAGCCTTTTGATTTGATAGATGCTAATCTATATAAATAATTTAAATTGAAAATTTAACAAGAGGTCCCGCTTTACTTTTAAAAAATGTTTGTGCAGAAAATATTGATAAATTAATAAACAAATTGATTTCTTCTGATGCCTTCTTGTTGGTTTATTCAGTTATTTATTTTTCATTGATATGATGAGATATTCATTACAAAATTCCTTTTAAAAATCATATCATAAGAATATTATTTGAAGAAGTTATTGGTGAGCTAGAATAAGAATAAAATCATAAGTAGATTCATGTTCGATATCATAATTTGAAACATGTCACTTGCCTATTTTTAATTAGTAAGAAACGATAAGAAGCAAAATAATTGTTATTTGGAATAAGAAACTCAGAAAATCAACATAGGATATGTAATTATTTAAGAATCATGCGAGGAACATATATCAATAAGGAACAAATCTTGTGGGATACATGAAGGATCAAACAATAGTTGCATCTATCTATGTAAATTGCATCTGACAACCGTTGGAGATATTGCATGGCTTCATTGTTCCTATAACGTGGAAGTGGACCCTATTATCATTTTGGCAAATTAAATATACTTTTGTTTAGGTTAATAGTATTTTATTCTATGTAATATATATCATTTTCGGTTTTATATCTTGTAATTTTTTTTTTACCTCTGTAAAAAAAATTGTTTTGATTTACTGCCCTAATAAGTCATTCGAAAACCAATTTTATTTTTTTATTTTTTTTCAAAAAATTCGGTTTTTGAAAGACCTATTAAAGGGTAAATCAAAACAATTTTTTTATACGGGGTAAATCAATTTTTTTCTTTCTACAAAGTGTAAAACCGAAAATAACATATATTACAGGAGGTAAATCACCACTGATCCCTTTTGTTTAAGTTGTTTGTTTGTAGTAGAAAAGCATTAGTATAAGGTTTTCTTGTCTTAGATAGATTCTAGGTCTCGTTCTCCACACAATTACCCCTTATATAATTCTTGAAGGAATTACCCTATTTATAATGAGTTTAATTGTGGTGGGATGACAATCTAAAACAATTTTGCACATACGATCGATCAAAATATTTTAAATTGTCACGTCAATTAAACTATTGCTTTATTTTTAATTGACGTGTCAATTTAAAATGATTTGATTAGTCGTATGTGCAAAATTGTTTTGGACTGTTAACCCACCACCATTAAACTCATTTATAATTATCGTCGCTTATTGTTTAGTTGAGTACATGGATTTAACGTGGAAGTTATTTTTATTTTCTAACAACAAACAAGAAAAATTTAACGTGTAGTGTTACTTCTCCAATGTGTATCTATTCATCAAGATCAAGATTAAGGGTGTTTTATAAAAATGAATAAACCGTTAATCTTGTTGAATTTTAATAACATGTCAAATGATTTTAGATTTATGTAAAAATTTATATGAATGATCTAAATGAAAAATATGAATTGAGAGAAACGATATTGACTGATGTAATATTACTTTGGTGTAATTTGATCTCTCCTCATACATACACCCTCTAGTCACTATTATAAGTAAAACTTTGCATTTTACATTCATTTAATTAATGATGTATATAGTATTTATTATAGACAACATACATCATTAATTGAATGAATCTAAAATGCAAAGTTTTGCTTATAATAGTGACCGGAAGGTGTACATACAAGGACGGATGCAGGTGCACAAGGTTGTAGGCTTGTGCCTGCACTAAATTTTGAAATTTGTTTTTTAGGTGGTAGAAATATAGTAATATATAGTTATAGTTAAAATGTTGACTAAATGGCCCATACAAATCACAAAACACTTTTCTATTGCCCACACATAAACACACACTTTGACACAACATCACAAACTTGTTGGTATATTTGCTTTTAGAGTTTTCTTTGATATTACATGTGGCAACTGCAACAGCTGAAAGGGCTTTCTCTGCTATGAATATTGTCAAGAATCGGATGCGAAATCGCATGAGAGACGAATGGTTAAACAATTGTTTAGTTACTTATATAGAGAAATACTTCTGTTGGTATTGAATATGAGAAAATCATTCAATGTTTGTAAAATATGAAGAATCGTAGAGGACGATTATGATGTATATTTATATTTTTAAAAATGAAATATAATATATATATATATATATATATATATATATATATATATATATATG